>Ga0315909_10000552_pt1 | contig 50627 bp, 40 predicted proteins | sample LakEriMetagenome_11_FD_203527 | JGI IMG/M metagenome (GOLD analysis project Ga0315909, IMG submission 203527) | Freshwater fungal communities from buoy surface, Lake Erie, Ohio, United States - Buoy 2 MA125 | ecosystem: Environmental > Aquatic > Freshwater > Lake | place: USA: Lake Erie, Ohio... | reverse complement strand
TCATTAACTTAAGCGAAGTTGGCATGACCCTCACAGGCACCAACGAGGCCGGGGCCACAGTGGCTTTGAGCATTGGCGGTTTTGTGCGCGCAGCCGCAGTGGCTTCGGGTGCGACCAGCTGGAGTTACACCTTGACTACGGCAGACATCACAGCTATGGGCCAGGGCCTTAAAACCCTGAGCGCCACCCAGACCGACGCAGCGGGCAACATCAGCGCAGCAAGCACGCGGGTCATCACGGTGGACACCAGCCCACCGTCAGCCCCATCGATCAACGCCGTCGCCACGAACGACATCATCAACGCGTCAGAACAAACGACAAGCTTGACCGGCACCAATGAAGCCGGAGCCACAGTGGCCCTGACCATTGGAACCAATACCCGAGAAGCAGTCGTAACAGGAACGACCTGGAGTTACACCTTGGACTCCACGGACATCACGGCCATGGGCCAGGGCGCAGAAACATTGAGCGCCACCCAAACCGACGCAGCGGGCAACGTCAGTGCGGCGGGCACGCGGGCAATTACGGTGGACACCAGCGCCCTCACGGCCACCATCGTGCTGGCCGACAGCGCGCTCCAAGCCGGAGAGACCACGTTGGTGACCATCACCTTCGATGAGGCGGTTACCGGCTTTGCCAACGAGGACCTGACGGCGCCCAACGGCACACTGAGCACTGTTGCGAGCGCGGACGGCGGAGTGACCTGGACGGCCACCTTCACGCCCACGGCCAGTTTGGATGACACCAGCAACGCCATCAGCTTGGCCACCAGCTACACCGATGTGGCGGGCAATGCGGGCACAGTTGCCAGCAGCTTGAACTTCAGCATCGACACCAGCCCACCCTCATCCCCGGTCATCAATGTAGTGGCCACGGACGACAACATCGACTCAACTGAAGTCGGGACCGTCCTCAGGGGAACTAATGAGGCCAACGCCACGGTGTCCCTGAGCATTGGAAGCTACACCCGCGCGGCCATCGTGAGCGGAACGACCTGGAGCTACGCCTTGGTTTCGGATGACATCACCGCCATGGGTCAAGGCCCGGAGACATTGAGCGCCACCCAAACAGACGCAGCAGGTAACGTGAGTGCGCCAGTCATACGACCCATCATGCTCAACAATGTGCCGGTGCTGAATGCTGGCACATTGACCGGCTTCTCAGAAGACACGTTTCACGACATAACGTATGCGCAACTGGTGACTACGGTCAACGCAAGCGACGTGGACGGCGATGCGATCAGCTTCAGGGTAGATGCGATCACGACGGGCACGCTGGAAAAACTGACGGGTTCGATTTGGGTGACGGCAGGTGTAGGCACGACGCTGGCGGCTGGAGAGAAGTTTCAGTGGAAAGGCGCACAAGATGCCAATGGGAGCGCTGTCAACGCGTTCACGGTCAAGGCGTTTGACGGCACGGCCTACTCGGCAGCGGCGGTACAGGTGTCGGCTGCGGTGGCGGCGGTCAACGATGCGCCGGTGCTGGCCACGGGCAGCACCTTGACCTATGCAGAAAACGGGGCAGCAGCGGCGATCAACACGGCCATCACGGTGGCCGATGCGGACAACGCCACGCTGGCCAGCGGCACGGTCTCGATCACGGGCGGCTTGGCGGCCAGCCAAGACGTGCTGAGCTTTGCCAATGTGTCCGTGACCATGGGCAACATTGCGGGCACGTACGACAGCGCCACTGGCGTGATGACGCTGACCTCGGCAGGGAGCACAGCGACCCTGTTGGAGTGGCAAGCGGCGTTCAGAGCGGTGAAGTACAGCAACAGCTCAGAAAACCCGAGCACGGCAACGCGCACGGTGAGCTACGTGGTCAATGACGGCAGTGCCAACGCCACAGCGGTGACCAGCACGGTCACCGTGGCGGCGGGCAATGACGCGCCCACGGGCCTGGGCGACCTGACCCTGGCGGCGATAGCGGAAGACACCAGCAACCCCTCTGGCTTGGCCATCAGCAGCTTGACGGGCTTGGTCTTTGCGGATGTGGACAGCGGCGCCACCTTGGGCGGCGTGGCCGTGGTGGGCAACAGCGCCAACGCCAGCTCAGAAGGCGTGTGGCAGTACAGCACCAACGCGGGCACGAACTGGTCTGCGATTGGCACGGTGACAGAAGGCGCAACGGCCCTGGCGCTGTCGGCGGCGACATGGGTGCGCTTTGTGCCGGTGGGCGACTACAACGGCACACCGCCCGCGCTGAGCGTGCGGGCGCTGGACAGCACTTATGTGGCCGGCTACAGCGCCACAAGTGCCAGCGAGAGCCGAGTGACGGTGAACACCAGCAGCAACGGCGGCGCGACAGCGATCGCGGGCAGCACCAACACCATCAGTACCAGCATCACGGCGGTGAACGACGCGCCGACGCTGACGGCATTTGCGACAGTGATCGGGACGGAGGCCGAAGACACACAAGCGACGATCACACTGGCCGACCTCAAAGCGCAAGGCGATGAGGGGGACGTGGACGGCACGGTGGACGCGTTCGTGATCAAAGCGGTGAGCACAGGCACACTGCTGATTGGCGCAACGGCACAGACAGCGACAGCGTGGGTGTTGGGCACGAACGACACGGTGGATGGCACGAAAAACGCGTACTGGACGGGGGTACAAAACGCCAACGGAACGCTGAACGCGTTCACGGCGGTGGCCAAAGACAACAACGGTTTGGAATCGACCACGCCGATCCAGGCGCAAATGAGCATCACGGCGGCAAACGACGCGCCGACGCTGACGGCATTTGCGACAGTGATCGGGACGGAGGCCGAAGACACACAAGCGACGATCACACTGGCCGACCTCAAAGCGCAAGGCGATGAGGGGGACGTGGACGGCACGGTGGACGCGTTCGTGATCAAAGCGGTGAGCACAGGCACACTGCTGATTGGCGCAACGGCACAGACAGCGACAGCGTGGGTGTTGGGCACGAACGACACGGTGGATGGCACGAAAAACGCGTACTGGACGGGGGTACAAAACGCCAACGGAACGCTGAACGCGTTCACGGCGGAGGCCAAAGACAACAACGGTTTGGAATCGACCACGCCGATCCAGGCGCAAATGAGCATCACAGCCGTCAACGACGCGCCCACGGGCTTGGGCAACCTGACCCTGGCGGCGGTAGCGGAAGAAACGACGAGCCCGACAGGCGCAGCCATCAGCAACTTTACGGACTTGGTTTTTGCAGATGTCGACGGCGCGAACACAATGGGTGGCGTGGCCGTGGTGGGCAACACGGCTAACACCAGCACAGAAGGCGTGTGGCAGTACAGCACCGACTCGGGCAATAATTGGTATGCAATTGGCAGCGTCAACGACATTGCGGGTGCCCTTGCCCTGTCGGCAAGCACGTTTGTGCGCTTTGTGCCTGCTGCCAATTTCAGCGGTATCCCGCCTGCATTGACGGTGCGGGCATTAGACAACACGTACACAGGGGGTTACAGCACGGCTGCAGCTTCAGAGTCACGCGTGATCGTGGCCACTAACACAAAAGGTGGCGCTACGGCGATCTCGTCCAACACCAATACCATTACCACCAGCATCACGGGTGCTGACGACGCGCCCACGGCGGTCAATCTCGATGTAGCCGTGAAGTACACACAGAACACTGCACTGGATTTGACGAACTTGGTGGTCTCGGACGTGGACAGCGCCAGTGTGACCGTGACCTTGACCCTTTCGAACACCGCTGCTGGGTTGCTGAGCACCAGCAGCTCGAACTCGGTGACTTCAACTTTCATCTCAGGTGTATGGAGCGCTAGCGGTGCGCTGGCGGATGTGAACGCATTGTTGGCGGGTGTGACGTTCACCCCGGCATCGAGCTTTAGCAGCAGCTTCAGCATCGCCACGAGTGTGAACGATGGCACCAGCACCATCGCGGGCAGTAAGAGCTTCACGAATATTGCGTCCAACAGTGCACCAACCCTGACCAGTGTGGCTACGCTGACCGGGTTTGTGACGGGTGAAGGCAAAGAAATCACCTATGCCGATTTGGCAACGGCGGCCAACGAAGCAGACGCCAACAGCACGACAATTTCTTTCCGCATTGAAGCAGTCAGCTCAGGCACCTTGCAAAAGTGGAATGGCAGCGCATGGGTCAACGTGACACCAGTCACCACCACTATCTCTCCTGGCGAGAAGCTCAACTGGATCACGGCCTCGGGCGCTTCGGGCGCCACCAATGCCTTCACCATCAAAGCTTTCGACGGTGCCTTGGCCAGCAGCACAGCGGTTCAAGTGGCCGCGCAAGTCGATGGCTATGTGCAGCTGGCGGGAACAGGCAACAAGCTGGTGGATGACGGCACATCGGGCAGCATTTTGCAAATGGAAGATTTGGGCTTGGATGCAAGTCAGTTGGCAGCGCTGATTGGCGGGACGATTAAGTTCACGAGTTTGACCCACTTGAGTTTGTTCAGCTTGGCTACCGCTGGCAACTCAGCCAGTACGCAGACCGCCATCACCGCGTTCAGCACCACCGATTTGGCTTATGCCGACATTGTTGCGGGCAAGTATTTGATCAAGTACAGCCAGTCCAACGAAGCAACGGCCGGGCGCCATGCGGCGGCAGACTTTACGGTCACGGTCACGCCTGCCAGTGGCGGCGCATACAACAAAGTGCTTGGTATTGTCATCCGAACCGATGCAGCTGCTGCCGTCTGGGGTGATGAAAGCGGAAATGGTGGAGCGGGAGGCGGTAACGGTGTTGCAGGTGCTGCTGACGCAGACTCATTATTAGGTACGGCGCTGGCAGATATCCTGTTTGGAGATGGATCCGGAGGCGGTGGCTCGGACCGCACGTTCAATTCTGACACCGGCTTGGGTGGGACAGCAGGAGGGGCTGCAGATACTGTTTATGCAGGTGCTGGCGATGACATCATTTTTGGCGATGGTTTTACTGGTGAAGCCACAGGCCAATTCGCTATCAGGGGTGGTGCTGGTGGCTATGGCGGCGGCGGCGGCGGCGCGGCAGGGTCTTATTCACCTAGCAGTTCTTATGGCGTGGGCGGCTCCGGTGGTGTGGGCGCTGGTAATGCCGCTAATGCGGCATCTGGCGTGGCACCAAATACTCTCGTGGGTGGATCAACCACTTTGGGAAAGCTCGTGGTGGGCGGTTCAGGCACAGGCACTGGGGATGGACATACTGGCGCGGGCGCAGGTGTATCAGTCGACACTGATAACACTGCGGGCAACAATTATGTGGCTGAGTTGGATGCAGGCGCGGTGGGCGCAGATGGACAGTTCAACAACACGGGCACGGTTACCGCGGCAGTGACGGCTGCGCGCGCTGCTTTCTTGGATGGGCCTGTCGGCAGCAACAGTGAAAACCGTTTGTTCACCCAAACCATGGGTACGGGCATCGATGTCATTTATGGTGGTAACGGTAGTGACTACATCATGGCTGGCAATGGCAATGACACCATTTATGGTGGCGCGGGCAATGACATCATGTATGGCCGAGGTGGCAATGCGTTGTCGGGCAGTGACAATGACACCTTTGTCTGGCAGCGTGGGGATGCAGACACTGCGGCTGCGTTGGACATCGTGCGCGACTTTACAGCGTGGAGCAGCTCTGTGGGGGACAGGCTCAACATCACGCAATTGCTAGAGGGCTACACCTCTGTCACCAGTAACTTGGCGCAATGGGTCACGAGCATTCAGACGGGGGTGACGGGTGCGTCGCTGGTTGGCAGCGGTGTGATCTCTGGCAGCTGGGATGCGAGCCAAACCGGCACCTTAATCACGATTGACGTGGATGGTGCAGGCGGCGGCACGGTAACGCAGCGCATCTTCTTGGTGAGTACGACCTTGAGCAGTACCGATGTCACGGCGTTGCAAACCGCTGGCGTGATCATCGCTTAGGCGGTGCAGGCCTGCACGCCAACAGCGATCAACAGCGATCAACAGCGATCACAACACCGTCAGCGAAGGCTTGGTTAAAACCCACTGCGCAGCGCAGGAGTGTTCTGCAACGCAGTGTTGAGCGCTGTGCAGTCAGCGCAATGCATGAGTGCGGCTATCCATCTGGAAAATTTGTCATACACCCACCGGGCACCCTGATCGCAACCCGGAGCAAAAGGTGTAGCTTATGCTTGATGCACAAACTGACCATCGATCAAAACAACCAAGTCTAGGCCTTAGGCACCACCTACATCCGTACGGTGCTTGGGTTGGTGTGCCAAGCTGCCGCTCTTTGCTCTTTGCTCTTCGCTATTAAAGCCTGATATTCCTGAAGAACTATGTATCTTTTAAAAACCACATCCTGACACTTACCTAATGCAGTCAAATAGTTCAGACCAACCTTGACACTTTTAGATGCGATGCTTTGTTTTATTGCTTGAATGCTAAGCGGACCCGAGTTCCTTCGCTTGTGGAGATAACACAGACCTCTCCACCTTTACTCCTCATGCGCTGAAATAGGCTGATCAAACCCATGGACGTTGATTTTTGGCTACGTTGGGATTGCTTTGCTTCATCCCAATCTGGGATGCCCGTGCCGTCGTCTTGAACTTCGATGCTGATCTGTGCATCGTTCTGATTCAACGCAACCGAAATGTATGTCGCTTGGCTGTGTCGCAAAGCATTGCTCAAGCATTCTTGTGTTGCTTTGTACAAATGCAAGCCAATTTCTGATGCAACCGGCATTGATTGGCCAGAGCGAACATAGTCGAGTTCAATGCCTTGCTGGTGAGCGGCCAGTTTTAGGCGTTGGCAAAGTTCAGTGAGTGCTTTGTGCAGAGTTTCATGACCTGCCTCAATAGGGTTAATAGCAAACCGTAACTCTTCCATGCATCGTTGCAGATCGCTTTCAATTTGATCTGTTTGGGGTGAACTCGTTCGTAAACTCCAAAGTAGCAAATTAATTCGAGAACCCACGCCATCGTGTATGTCATTGACAATGCGTTCCCGTTGTTCGTTCATTAAAGTGATGTGCCGCAATTCGTTATAAGTCTTATTTTTGTGGTCTTGAATGAGTAACCACATGGCCATGGCCACAAAGACAGGCAGCGCAATGTGCGTCAAGTAAATGGGCTGCAAAACAAGGCTGGTCCAAAAAGACAAGGGAGACTCGGTTAAAGACAATGGCAAAGACCCCGATTGCAGAAGGTAGTCATGAAAAGCCAAAGCTGATGTGATCAGTCCATGTATCGCAATGGGCAAAGCCAACGCAAATTGACGTTTGCTCAGGGCTTGATAAATGACCCCCCCCGTTGAAACTGCATAGATACCCACAGCAAAACCGGTCCACACCAGATCAAGCCATTCTTCTGATTCAGGTCCAGTCAATGCATAAATCATCCACCCAAGGTTGAGGTAAACGAGCCCACATAGGCGAATCTTTTTCGGTAATTCGTGTCCAAAAATAACGATGGTGAACATACTGACAAAATAAACCAACCAGCCAGTGGTTGCATAAATCGCCATCCGCCAATATAAATAGCCGGAGGTGGGAATGTCACTGATCAATGCCACCGAGATCAACAAACTCCAAGTCAGTGTGGTCATGCCGCTGTAAAAGTAGGCTGACGATTTTGACCTTAAGCCAATGACCAAAAAGAAAATGCCAAAGATGGCGGACAAGAAATTAATCGTGGTGTAAAGGGTCTGACTGATCCAAGCGTAATATGAAAAATAAGGCCTTAATGCAGACAGGTCGCCTGCAAACATAGGGCCGATAAACCAACCCCGTAGGTGGCCAGTTTGTATGACACTGACATGTTTGTCTTGTTCAGCACTAAGCAGGGATTTAGGTATTGAAATCAGGATGGGCTGATACCAGTTCCTGGAAGTAACAGAGTCAGACCCCTTCAGTTCATAGATGATTTCGTTGTCTATTTTATAGACGGCACCTTGGACAGGTTGTGGAATCAATAAAGCGGGAAGTGCCGCATTTGAAAGGCTTTTGGGGAGATGGATGGTCCAGGAAACTTCAGACAATCCGGACTGAGATTGATTGATAAAGTAGGGAAGGCTTGTAACAGAGTCCTTGTGGGACAGCCGTGAAACTTTGGTAATTTCAGAGATGACCGAAATGCTTGGGGGGTCGGTTGCATGAACTGATATGCAACATAAAAAAAACAATAACCCCCACAACCACCTGCATTTGGTCAAAGCAGCCCTTGTCGACGCGCAGATTGCACGGCTTCCATTTTGTTGCGCACATTCAACTTGCGGTAAATACTGCGCAAGTGTTGATTCACGGTAAATATAGAGATGCCCAATGAGTCGGCGATGATCTTGGCAGGTGACCCATTTTGTGCATTGGACAAAATTTCAAACTCTTTGCGTGTGAGTGAGGGCGGGCGATTTTCAACTTGAAAAATTTCAGGTCGGGGTTGCGCACCAAAGTGGATTGGGTTTCTATGTGCTTCGGCGCTAATGCTTAAAAATTTCTTGATCAGCACTTTGCTGGCATGGCCGCTCAGATATCCGCCATCATTAATCAGATTGATGATGCTTTGGATGATGTTGGTAGGCATTTCAGACTTGAGCAAATACCCCGAGGCGCCCGCTTGAATACTGTTGAGAATATGCTTCTCATCGCCGAGTGTTGATAGAGCCAGGATTTTGGAGTTTGGATATCTTGAGTGAATGATCTTCATCATTTCGATGCCACTGCCATCTGGCAATGTAATGTCGACCAAATAAATATCATTTTCATGGGACAGAACGTGCAAACGTGCGGCTTCAAGACTGGTGGCAATTCCTGCTACTTCTAGCAAAGGATTGCATGCCAACAGGGTTTCTAAGGACTTCCCGAACTCGACATCGTCTTCGAGAATGAATACTGAGGTTTTCATAATATGTATAAATTATTCTTCATAACTACTGACTAGGTAATTACAAATAATTGCTAGTTGGTTAAGAAATTAAAAATTCAGGATCTACGGCATCTCTTGGTGCAATCGCTCCAAAATAGCCATGTGTTGTTTCGCAAGTTCAATAAATTTGTCTGTGGGCATCAAGTGTTTGCTTCGGCCATCTGTTTTGCTGGGGCTGATGACGGCAAGACCAAGAGCCTCAAAAGAATGAATTCTTTGACGCGTGGCCTTGGTCGTTGCCATGCCTTTGTGCGCTTTTAGGGGTTTGTCTGGCGTCTGCTGCGCTTCGAGCAATTGGGCCAGCATTGAAAAATAAAGCTCACGCCCACTGACCGTATTCAAGACGGGTATTTTCAAAGTTTCCCAACGGTGAACTTCTATCAGCAGACGTAGCAAAGCTTGGCCTTTTGATGATTCAAGTTGCAGTTCATCCATGTTTGAGACAGCTAATGATTTGAGAGCCCTCACAATCCAGATTCAAGATGTTGAACTGGGACATTGAATTCTCGAAATCCTCGTGCTAAGAGGATGGTGAGAGCGTTATAAATAAAGGAAGTTTATTTGTAACCAGTGTATTCTGAATTGAATGAATAATTTGAGGATTTAATAGTACAAAGTACCCGCGAATTAATTATGTTCGGTGCAAAACATAGTAGATAAAAATACATTCATTAAAATTCTCTTATTTAAATTTTTAATAATAAAAATTTAAAATAAATTAACAATTGTATTATCACTACATTGTGAAAAATAATGCTTTTTCAATGTCATCAACGAAACCAAAACCCCCAAGAGTCCCCTCTAATAAAAATAAACCAACCAAGCTGGGTCAAAATCACGCTATGAATGAAGTCACCACCCTGAATTTGCCCATTGACGATGAGTTGAGGTTGCAGCTGCACAATGAAGTGCATGCCCGTCCCCCTGCCCGGGTGCGATTACCGGCCTTGATTGTTTACGTGGCGGTGCTGAATGAAGGCATTGGCCGAGAACAGGAATGGCAGCACCTGAAAAACCTGCCTGGGCATGGCAACCTGACCTTGGACCAGTTGAACGGCAATTTTTTGCGTCTGCGCTGCGATGGTTTTACCGTCAAATGGGAGCGCCATACAGAGTTCACCCGTTACTCTGTGGTGCAGGCATTGCCAGCGCATGCTGAATGGGGAAGTGAATTCCCAGAATTAGCCTCTGCCGTGGTGACCGGCCCTGACTGGTTGCGCAACATCCCGGGCAAAACCGTTGCAGCAATTCATTTAGGCATGCTTAAAGCCGATTTGAAAGCGTCAGATTTGGTCGCAAAGTCGCGGGCATGGCTTGGCGAGGGTTCCGTCGTAGGCTCTCGTATGGGCAACACAAGCGAGGGCGTGCCACATTCATGTGTGGTCACGCACTTCAGAATCGGGGCTGATGGATTTGAGCGCATGCTGGTGCTGGCAACAGAGACTACCAGCGAGGCCCGTGCTGGCCGAATTTCTCAGCGGCTCCTTGAGTTGGAAACTTATCGGCTCATGGCCTTGCGAGGTTTGCCCGTAGCCAAGGCCTTGTCCCCGGTACTCGCCGAGGCGGAATCTCAACTGGCAGACATCACCGCTCGCCTTGAACGCAAAGGCGACAGTGATCAGGCCTTGCTGGATGTGTTGGTCTCTTTGGCAACCCGTGTTGAGAGGGCTACGGCAGAGCACGGTTACCGCTTTTCGGCCACGCGTGCCTATGACACCTTGGTCAGCCAACGCATTGCCGAGTTGAGGGAGCGACCTCTGGAGGGAACTCAAACCCTTGGCGAGTTCATGCAGAGGCGCTTGTCTCCCGCCATGGCCACGGTGTCGGCAACGTGGCAGCGTTTGGCGTTGTTGTCAGAAAGAATTTCACGCACCAGCGCTTTGCTTCGCACGCGGGTGGACATTGCCACTGAAACACAAAATCAGGTGTTGTTGGAAAAACTGACGAAAGGTCAGGCGCTTCAATTGCGTCTGCAAAGCACTGTAGAGGGGCTTTCAATAGCCGCGATTTCCTACTATGTGGTCAGCCTGTTGTTGTATGGCGCCAAGGCCTTGCATGCTGCCGGCATGCCAATGGATCCTGAAGTTGCAGTGGGCTTACTGGTGCCCCTTGTGCTTTGGTTGGTTTGGCGCACGTCTAGAAAAATTCACGCCAAGCTGAAAGCCTCCGATGAGTGAACCCCATAATTAAAGGGTCATAAGTAGATCAGTCAATGGGCAAGGTGATTGCAGAAGAAATCACGCCACCGCCAAGGCAGACCTCTTGATCGTAGATCACGGCGCTTTGACCGGGGGTGACGGCCCACTGATGGTCACCAAAAGACAGCTCAAAACCGTATTGACCATCAGGAGTCGTGAGTTTGTTGAGTTGGCAAGGGGCATCGGCCTGGCGGTAGCGGGTTTTGGCTGCAAATTGGCCATCTTCGGGTGCCCGACCTGCACACCAACTGATGTCGACGGCTTGCAAGCAGGGAGACAAAAGCCAAGGGTGGTCGTGGCCCTGAACCACCCAAAGGGTGTTTTTTTCGATGTCCTTGCGAGCGACAAACCATGGCGTGTGCTCGCCGCCTCCGCGTTGGGCGCCTTTGACCTTGATGCCGCCAATGCCCAAGCCTTGGCGTTGCCCCAAGGTATAAAAACTCAAGCCCACATGCTTGCCAATAGTTCGGCCAGAGGGGTCTTTAATCGGGCCGGGTTCTTTGGAGATGTAACGGTTTAAAAAATCGCGAAAGGGGCGTTCGCCAATAAAGCAAATACCGGTTGAATCTTTCTTTTTGGCGTTGGGAAGTCCGATTTCTTCGGCAATGCGGCGGACTTCGGTTTTGTGCAGTTCGCCCACTGGAAACATGGTTTTGGACAATTGTTCCTGATTGAGACGGTGCAGAAAATAACTTTGGTCTTTGCTGGAATCCAGTCCCTTCAACAATTCGTGCCGACCCGTTTGTGCGTTCAGACGCACACGCGCGTAGTGTCCTGTGGCAATTTTTTGAGCCCCCAGACGCATGGCATGGTCGAGAAATGACTTGAATTTGATTTCAGCATTGCAGAGGATGTCCGGGTTGGGCGTGCGGCCAGCCTGATATTCGCGCAAAAATTCTGAAAATACGCGGTCTTTGTAATCTGCAGCAAAATTGACATGCTCAATTTCAATGCCCAGCACATCGGCGACGGCTGCCGCATCTACAAAGTCGACATTGGAAGAGCAATAGCCAGTGTCATCGTCATCTTCCCAATTTTTCATGAAGATACCAATGACTTCATGGCCCTGTTGCTTGAGCAAATAGGCCGTGACAGCGGAGTCGACGCCGCCGGATAAGCCGACGACCACACGAGAGAGTTGTGACATGCCTAGATTATCCTGTGACTGATGACAATGTCTGAAAAGGGCATGAATTTACAATGCCCGAGCGATCAAAAAATGATGCCTAACTGCACCTGGTGCCAATATTTCAGAACTTTCCTGCGCGACGTGGCCCAGGGGCTGTTCATCATCACCCACAGTGGTTTGGCCATGGTGGGCTTGACTGCGGCCAGCCTTGTGGTGGCGTTGTGGTTGAACCCGAGTTGGCTTCACATGACCGAAGGCGCCGTTTTTAATTGGTTGCGTGAACGGCAGGTCTTGTTGTCTTGGTTACCCGAAAACACGGCTGAACGTGCGACGGCCGTCAAATTGGAGAGTCTCCCGCCTTCTCAGGCCGCTGTTGCCCAATGGCTTGGGCGCAAATACAAGGTGGCACCAGAACCCTTGGCCGCGTTGGTAGCCGAAGCGTATTTGCAGTCCAAAAAATCAAAACTGCCCCCTCATTTGATATTGGCAGTGATGGCCATCGAGTCAAATTTTCATCCTTTTGCGCAAAGCCAGGTGGGGGCGCAGGGCTTGATGCAAGTCATGACCGACATCCATGAGAAACGTTACGAAGACTATGGCGGCCGTTTTGCCGCTTTTGACCCGATTGCCAATTTGCGCGTTGGCGTCGCGGTTTTGGCCGAGGCCATCAAAATTCGAGATGGCTCCATAGAGGACGGGTTGAAGTTTTATTTGGGCGGCTATGCCCTGACCGAAGATGGCGGCTATGTTGCCAAAGTATTGGCGGAACAAGAACTGCTGGACCAAGTGGCCGCAGGTAAAAAAGTACCTACTAACTAAGAACCAAGCCCAAAGACCAAGTGGTTTATTTCTGCAATGGCGGTAAATTGCCCACTGCGGGGTCGGTATAGATCACGTTGAGCGGGAAGCGCTGACCAGCCAAGTGGTCTTCGATGCATTGCAAAACCAAGGGACTGCGGTGACGATCTGAACTGGCCCGCACCTCATCTGGGGTCATCCAAAGGGTTCGCACAATGCCCTCATCCAAGCTTAATTCAGGCTGGTGTTCTCCGATTTCGCCGCAAAAAGCCATGCGCACATAAGTAATGTCTTCGCTTGTAGAAGGGCGCTGAAAGCGGGACAAATAAATGCCCACGAGGGCTGTTGGCTTAAAGGGGTGGGCCGTTTCTTCGAGGGTTTCACGAGCGCAACCTTCAGCAGGCGATTCGCCAGGATCCAAATGGCCGGCCGGATTATTCAGGCGTAAGCCCTCAAGAGTGTTTTCTTCGATCAACAAATAACGGCCATTTTTTTCAATAATGGCGGCAACCGTGACATTGGGTTTCCAGCGTAAGTCCATGGGTGAATGATGTCCGGAATTAGGCAAGGGTATACCCGAATTGCCGTGAAAAAGGGTGTTCTATGTTTCAGTATATATTTTGACCCTTAATTTGCGTTCAAATAAGCAAGTTACGCGATTTCATAATTTTCAGGAGATTAAACATGCGCATTGGCGTGCCACGAGAGATATTCCCCGGTGAAAAACGGGTGGCCACCGTGCCGGATGTCGTGACCAAACTGGTCAAACTCGGATTTGATGTGGTGATTGAAACGGGGGCTGGCGAGTTGGCCGACCTGTCCGACGATGCTTACAAAGAAGCGGGTGCTGCCATTGCGCCCAGTGCTGCCGAGCTCTGGAGCGGCAGCGACCTTGTTTTCAAAGTGCGCGCCCCAACGCCTGACGAAGTGGCGCTGATGCATGAGGGCCAAACGCTGATTGGCTTCTTGTGGCCTGCCCAAAACCCCGATTTGATGCAACAGTTGGCGGCCAAAAAGATTACAGCACTCTCTATCGACGCGCTACCACGCACGCTCAGCCGGGCCCAGAAGATGGATGCGCTGACCTCCATGGCGGGTGTCAGCGGCTATCGGGCGGTGGTTGAGTCTGCCAACGCCTTTGGCCGTTTCTTTAACGGCCAGATCACGGCTGCGGGCAAAGTGCCTCCAGCCAAAGTGTTCATCGCCGGAGCCGGGGTGGCGGGTTTGGCCGCCATTGGCGCAGCCGCAAGCTTGGGTGCGATCGTGCGCGCCAACGACACCCGGGCCGAAGTGGCTGACCAAGTGGTCTCACTGGGTGGCGAATTTGTCAAAGTTGACTATGAAGAAGAGGGTTCTGGCGGTGGCGGATACGCCAAGGTCATGAGTGAAGGTTTCCAGGCGGCCCAGCGCGAGATGTACGCGCAGCAGGCCCGCGAAGTCGACATCATCATCACCACCGCTCTGATTCCCGGCAAACCTGCGCCCAAACTGATCACCGCCGAAATGGTGAGAAGCATGAAGCCCGGTAGCGTGATCGTGGACATGGCCGCTGAGCAAGGCGGCAACTGCGAATTGACCGAGCCCGGCAAAGCGGTGGTCAAACATGGGGTCACTATCGTCGGTTACACCGACCTGGCTTCGCGCATGGCGCGCCAGTCATCCACGCTGTACGGCACCAACCTGTTTCGCCTGACCGAAGAGTTGTGCAAAACCAAGGATGGCGTGATTAACGTCAACATGCAAGACGATGCGATTCGCGGCCTGACGGTGATCAAGGACGGTGAAATCACCTGGCCTGCACCGCCTTTGGTTGTTGCCCCCAAACCCGCACCCAAGCCTGCCGCTGCTCCGGCTGCCAAAAAAGGCCATGGCCATGGCGAGCCTTCAGGCCCCATGCCTGCAGGCAAGTTGCTCATCGTGGCGGCAGTAACGGCGGTGCTGTTTGCGCTGGTAGGTGCTTACGCGCCGGCTGCATTCTTGTCGCACTTCACCGTGTTTGTATTGGCCTGTTTTGTAGGCTACATGGTGGTGTGGAACGTCAAACCTGCGTTGCACACCCCGCTCATGAGCGTGACCAATGCCATCAGTTCCATCATTGCCATTGGCGCACTGGTGCAAATTTCGCCCATGGCCAACGCGGCCAGCCGCCCCAACACGCTGATTGGCATCTTGGCCGCGTTGGCGCTGGTGCTGACGGCTATCAACATGTTTGGCGGTTTTGCCGTCACCCAGCGCATGCTGGCCATGTTTAGAAAGTAAAAAACTTTGGGGACAGATCTTTAGCGCTGTCCCAAACTGATTAAAGAGACACTTATGAATTCAAGTCTGGCCACGGTCGCCTACATCGGCGCGACCATCCTTTTCATCCTCAGCCTGGGTGGTTTGTCCAACCAGGAAACCGCGCGACGCGGCAACCTTTACGGCATGGTGGGCATGGCGTTGGCCGTTTTGGCCACCGTGTTCGGCCCACAAGTGACGGCCGAAGGCATCCCCATGATCGTTGGTGCCATGCTCGTTGGCGCCGTCATCGGCCTTTATGCTGCGCGCAAAGTGCAGATGACGCAAATGCCCGAACTGGTTGCCTTGATGCACAGCATGGTCGGTATGGCTGCAGTGCTGGTGGGTTATGCCACCTACGTAGATCCCGAAGCTTCCAAGAACTTGGACAGCGCAGCCCATGCCATTCATGCCATGGAAATTTACATCGGCATCTTTATTGGTGCGGTGACGTTTTCGGGTTCGGTGGCGGCATTTGGCAAATTGTCGGGCCGCATCGGCGGCAGCCCCTTGTTGCTGCCCGGTCGCCATTGGCTCAACTTGGTGGGCTTGCTGGCGGTGATTTACTTTGGTCGCCTGTTTTTACAGGCCGAAACCTTGCAAGACGGCATGCTGCCCTTGTTCATCATGACCGCCATCGCCTTGTTGTTCGGCATTCACATGGTCATGGCCATTGGCGGTGCCGACATGCCGGTGGTGGTGTCCATGCTTAACAGTTATTCGGGCTGGGCCGCAGCGGCCACCGGCTTCATGCTGAGCAACGACTTGTTGATCGTGACGGGTGCCTTGGTGGGCTCCAGCGGCGCGATCTTGTCGTACATCATGTGCAACGCCATGAACCGTAGCTTCATCAGCGTGATTGCGGGAGGTTTTGGGACCACGGCCGCCGCACCCAAGGCAGCGGGCGACTCAGCCGAACCAGTCGGTGAGGTGAACCCCGTTTTGGCGGCCGAAACTGCCGAGTTGCTGCGCGATGCCAAGAACGTGATCGTGGTGCCCGGTTACGGCATGGCGGTGGCGCAGGCACAACACACGGTGTTTGAAATCACCAAACACCTTCGCGAAAAAGGCGTGAATGTTCGCTTTGGCATACACCCCGTCGCCGGCCGTATGCCCGGCCACATGAACGTGTTGTTGGCCGAAGCCAAAGTGCCCTATGACATCGTGTTCGAGATGGACGAACTCAACGACGATTTCCCCGACACCGATGTGGCCATCGTCATTGGGGCTAACGACATCGTCAACCCAGCTGCGCAAGATGATCCGACCAGCCCGATTGCGGGCATGCCGGTGCTCGAAGTCTGGAAGGCCCGCACCAGCATCGTCATGAAACGCTCCATGGCCAGCGGCTATGCGGGGGTGGACAACCCGCTTTTCTACAAGGACAACAACCGCATGCTGTTTGGCGATGCCAAGAAGATGCTGGATGAGGTGCTGCTGGCCTTGAAGGCTTAAGCGGCATTCCTTGACCATCCTTTAAAGGGGAGGCATTGGCCTCCCCTTTTTGTTGGCTTGTACCAAGGGCTGTAATGACTTTTTGGGACCATTTTTTCTGGCGTAAACCCTGAGTAATCCTTGTCAGTCAGGCGTCAGATTTACGGTAGACTGAATCTCAGGAGAATCTGAAAAATGAACCTGAATCCCGTTTGGCTAAAGAGTTACCCTGAAGGCGTTCCTGCCGACATCGACCCCTCTCAATACAACTCCTTGGTGGGATTGCTTGAAGAGAGCTTTTCAAAGTTTGCCGATCGTCCTGCCTACAGTTTTATGGGTAAGGAAACCAGTTACGCACAAACCGACGAGCAAAGCATGGCTTTGGCAGCGTATTTGCAATCTTTGGGTTTGAACAAGGGCGATCGTGTCGCGGTCATGATGCCCAACGTGCCCCAATACCCAGTATCTGTGGCGGCTATCTTGCGTGCCGGTTTTGTGGTCGTCAACGTCAACCCACTCTACACCGCGCGCGAACTGGAGCACCAACTCAAGGACTCCGGCGCCAAAGCAATTGTGATCATCGAAAACTTTGCTGCCACGCTTGAAAAATGCATGGCTCAAACGCCGGTTCAGCACGTTGTTTTGGCCGCCATGGGCGACCGCTTGGGCTTGCTGAAGGGCAGCTTGGTCAATTATGTGGTGCGCAATGTCAAGAAAATGGTGCCAGCGTTTAACCTGCCACAAGCAGTCAGGTTCAATGCGGCCTTAGACAAAGGGCAGCAACTGCCTTTTCTTAAACCTGAACTCTCACCCGATGACATTGCTGTTTTGCAGTACACCGGGGGCACCACGGGCGTCTCCAAGGGGGCGGTTCTGTTGCACCGCAACGTGATTGCCAACGTGTTGCAGTCCGATGCTTGGAATGAGCCCGTGATGAAGCGCATTCCGGCTGGGCAGCAACCCACCTCGGTTTGCGCTTTGCCGCTGTATCATATTTTTGCCTTCACGGTGAACATGATGCTGGGCATGCGATTGGGCGGAAAAACCATCTTGATCCCCAATCCACGCGATTTGCCTGCAGTGCTCAAAGAGTTGTCCAAGCACACATTCCACAGTTTTCCAGCCGTTAACACCTTGTTCAATGGCTTGGCCAATCATCCTGATTTCAACACCGTCAACTGGTCCAACCTCAAGGTCACGCTGGGGGGGGGTACTGCCGTGACCCCCAATGTGGCCAAACTTTGGCTAGAAAAAACGGGTTGTCCTATTTGTGAAGGCTATGGCTTGTCTGAAACCAGCCCATCGGCCAGTTGCAACCCGACCACCAGCATGGAGTTCACAGGCACCATTGGCGTGCCGATTCCGGGGACCTGGATGAAGTTGCTTGACGACGAGGGACAAGATGTGACCACGCCTGGTGTGGCAGGTGAGATTGCGATCAAAGGCCCGCAGGTGATGGCCGGTTATTGGCAGCGCCCGGATGAAACCGCCAAAGTCATGACCGCCGACGGGTACTTCAAGTCTGGCGATGTGGGTTTGATGGACGAACGGGGCTATTTCAAGATCGTGGACCGCAAGAAGGACATGATTCTGGTCAGCGGCTTCAACGTCTACCCGAACGAGGTGGAAGAGGTAGCCTCTGCTTGCCCTGGCGTGCTCGAGTGTGCGGCGATCGGTGTGCCAGACGAAAAAACCGGAGAGACCGTTAAATTGGTGGTCGTTAAAAAAGACCCCGCTTTGACTGAGGCCCAAATCATGGCCTACTGCCGGGAAAACATGACGGGTTACAAACAACCCCGTGTCATCGAGTTCCGTACCGAGTTGCCTAAAACCCCGGTCGGCAAAATTTTGCGGCGAGAGTTGCGCAACAAAATCTGAGCCTCAAAATCAAGCCGAGCAGGGGCGGATGGCCCGATAAACTTCAAAGCGGTCCTGGTGGCCGCTTTTTCAATTATTTTTTCAAAAAGGCGTTTCATGGCAGTGATCGGCATCATGAGTGCCATGCACGAAGAGCTGTCAGCTGTGCTGGCCGCCATGCCCGATGAGCAACGGGTGAATGTGGCAGGGCGAGATTTTTGGGTGGGACATTGGCATGGCCACGCCGTGGTGGCGGTGCTTTCGCGCATTGGCAAGGTGGCTGCAGCCACCACAGCCACCGTCTTGCTGGAGCGTTTCAAGGTCGATACCCTGGTTTTTACAGGGGTTGCAGGCGGACTGGGCCGGGACGTTCAGGTTGGTGATGTGGTGGTGGCCAGCGATTTTTTGCAGCACGACATGGACGCCTCACCGCTGTTTGCCCGCTACGAAATTCCCCTGTATGGCTGTTCACGCTTTAGGGCGCACCCCGAGTTGTCGGCAGAGCTGGCCGCTGCTGCCCGTTTGGTTCTGGCCAATGCCGAGCGTCACTTGGGCCATGAAACTTTGCGTCTTTTCCACTTAAACGCGCCCCAAGTGCACCAAGGGCTGGTGATCAGCGGGGACCAATTTGTGGCTTCAGCCGAAGCCAGCCAGGCACTGAGCATGGGTCTGCCCGATGCTTTGGCGGTCGAGATGGAAGGCGCGGCTGTGGCCCAGGTGTGCCATGACTACGCCATTCCGTTTGCGGCGGTGCGCACACTGTCAGACCGCGCGGATGACGGGGCCCCTGTCGATTTCACCCGGTTTATCCAGCAAGTGGCCAGTCGTTACAGTCTGGCTATTCTGTCGCAGTGGTTGACTGCCCGGGTACCGGGTTAAAAGTCTCTTGGGCCTGTTATTTGAGCCAGCCGCGCCTGCGGAAGTACCACATGGGCACCACAGCGCTGGCGATCATCAGGGCCAATGCGTACGGATAACCCCATTTTTGGGACAGCTCGGGCATGTACTGGAAGTTCATGCCGTAAAGGCTGGCGATCAGGGTGGGCGGCAGCAAGGCGACGCTGGCCACCGAGAAAATCTTGATGATCTTGTTCTGGTTGATGTTGATGAAACCGACCGTGGCATCCATCAAGAAGTTGATTTTGTCGAACAAAAAGGCCGTGTGCGAGTCCAGCGAGTCGATATCGCGCAAGATCTGACGAGCTTCTTCAAATTGCTCAGCATTCAGCATTTTGGATCGCATCATGAAGCTCACTGCGCGGCGCGTGTCCATGACGTTGCGCCGAATGCGTCCATTCAAGTCCTCTTGCCGAGCAATGGCGCCCAGCACTTCGCCTGCCATGGCATCGGTCACGTCGCCCGAAAGCACTTTTTTACCCGCTGTCTCGAGCTTGTCGTAGATGTTCTCCAAGGTGTCGGCAGAGTATTCGGCATCGGCATCAAACAATTTCAGCAGCACTTCCTTGGCATCTTCAATCAGGCCAGGGGCGCGGCGAGCGCGCATGCGCAGCAGGCGAAAGACCGGCACGTCTTCGTCGTGAATGGAAAACAGCACGCCTTGGCTTTTCAGGTCGGCGTTGTGCAGGTTCAGAATAAAAGCGCAGCGAACTGTGCGCGGCTCGTCTTCGTCGGCAATTAAAAAGTCTGAGCGAATGTGCAACTCGCCGTTGTCTTCTTCGTAGAAGCGGGCAGATTCCTCAATGTCTTCGTCCATCGCATCTTCTGGAATGGACAGGCCAAAGTACTGTTTGATCCAACGCTTTTCTTCCAGCGTAGGGGACTCCAAGTCGACCCAGATGGGTTGAAAACGTGAGAGTTCTTCGAGTGACTCTATCTCTTCTTGGAAGAGGCGGCCATTGACGAGGGTGAAGATGTTGAGCATGGCGAATCCAAAAATGGCCAAGTGCCAAAAGTTCGAAGGGGCGGCGAAGGGGTTGCAGCAGCTTTCGAACGATGGGCGGGGTGCTCAAAGCGTCCGAAAGCTACCGACTCGGGGTAGTTTCCACGGCAGTGTGTCTCCAATAAGAATCGGCGGATTATCGCACCGTCTTTGATGCAGTGGGGCTGAAAAAAGACATGATTTCATGGGATTTTGCCTGCACATCGGCATGCCCCAATGCCATCAAGGCTTGAATAAAGCCTGGCTCAAACAGCAAATAACTGGCCAGCGCCGCACCGCTGCCTTGTAATGCGCCCAATCCTTCCAGCACCCGAACGATGGCCTTGGGCAGGGACATGACATGGTCTTGTGCCAGCGCATCCAAAGAGGCACTGGGTTGCAAAGCCAGGACCTCGACCGAACGAAAAGGCAATGCTGCACGGACGTTGTCTGGCAAAACATTCAGGGACAAGTTGACCCGGGCAATTTGCTCTACATCGGCTTCCAGCGTGTCGTGAAACACACTGGCCATGGCATGTCCGGCGATGGTGCCCAAAGAGGGGCGTCCGGTATTTTTGCCAGAATCGCCCAAACCCACCCGTTGAGGTTGGCCCACGCCGATGGCCAAAATCCGATCAGCACCCAGATGAACGGCGGACGACAGCGGTGAAATTTGCCGCATCGAGCCATCCCCGAAAAATTCCATGCCACCATCGACCCAGAGCGGGGTGGAAGGAAAAATAAAAGGGATCGCACTGGAGGCCATCAGGTGCTCGATGGTGATGGGTTGTTGCTCAGCACGCCTGCCTGGGCGGCTCCAAGGTATGGGCTGGCCGTCGCGGGTTTGGCAAAAAGTCCAGTGCACGCCACTTGAATAACTCGATGCGGTGACGGCCAAGGCCTGCAATACCCCGTTGCGCAGGGCCGCATCAATGCGGTCCAGCGCGATCGATTTGTGCAAAGTATTGACCAAGGCCAGGCTGTCCATGGCGGCTGCATGTTGGCGGGCCGACAGCACCAAACCCAGCGCAGTGGCCCAGCGGCTTATTTTGGCCAGAGTGGTTTGGGGCAGTTGGTAAACGGATTCGGTGCGAATGGACGACCAAAATCGGGCCAAATCGTCCAGCCCACGCAAGCCGTCCATGGCTTTGCTGGCCAAAAAGGTGGCATTCAAAGCGCCCGCAGATGTCCCGGCCAAGACCTGAAATGGGAAGGGCTGAGTGGGGTTGTGTTTTGCCAGCAGTTGACCTATGGCCTGCAAGACGCCCGCCTGGTAAGCCGTTCGGGCACCCCCACCCATGAGCACCAGGCCATTCACGGGCCCGTGTTGAGGAACTTGAAGCTGAGTCGTCAAACTGTCAATGTGCATGGGAGGGCGTTAACTTGTTCGTGGGATGTCGGGTTCAATGAATAATTTTGATTGTTCCATGATCCCTCATTTGACCCCAAGGCGCGAGCGCTGCCTGCTTTTCAAACTGGCCGGCATGCAATTGACCGCATTGCTCGGTCTCAGCTGTTCTCAGCTTGGTTGGGGGGCAAGTTTTCTGAGCGCCTGTCTGGCTGGGCGCTTGCGCCTGCAGAGAGGGTCAGGGTTGGGTGTTGGACCCACGGTGGGTATGCGAAATAGATCTCAGTGCAGAACTTAAGACCGTGTCCGTCCATACTTCAACCCGAAAGATAACACTTAAAAGTCCATATGTGGCAATTGTCAGAGTATCAGACGGGGTTACCTTAAGACGCCTTGCATTTCAAGGGGGTGCGGCGCATAGTGGAGACGAATCACCGGAAATGGTGATTTCGGAGCCCTGCTTCGGTGGGGCTTTTACCCTTACTCTATGGAGGCGATGACTATGAATTTAACCATCAGCGGACACCATCTTGAAGTGACCCCTGCCTTGCGTCAATACGTTACGGGGAAGCTTGATCGCATCACTCGACATTTCGATCAGGTGGTCGATGTGAAAGTACTGCTGACGGTCGAGAAACAGAAAGAGAAGGAAAAGCGCCAACGTGCTGAGTGCAATATTCACGTTAAGGGCAATGACTTGTTTGCAGAAAGCGCTCACGAAGATTTATACGCTGCAGTAGATGATCTGGTGGACAAATTGGATCGACAAGTGGTGAAACACAAAAACCGCATCACCGAGCACCACCACAGCGCCCCCAAACGCATGATGTGATGCTTGTTTTCTTTGGAAAACGGGGGCCACTTAAAGTGGCCCTTTTTCATATCTAAAGTCTTCTAAGCGGTTGCTGAAACCTGCCTGTCATGGCCGGCAGGCCCTCAGCAGCAGTATTAACCTTCACGTAAGGTGCATAATCCGGCCTCGACCATGAATCGCCTCTCATCCATATTGCCTGTTGCCCAAGTTCTTGTGGGGGTGGAAGCCACCAGTAAGAAACGCGCATTTGAAGAAGCCGGACTTCTCTTTGAGAACCTGCACGGTTTATCCCGTGCGCTGGTCACAGACAGTCTTTTTGCCCGTGAGCGACTGGGTTCGACCGGTTTGGGGCATGGCGTGGCCATACCGCATGGTCGAATCAAAGGCTTAAAAGCCCCTATGGCTGCGGTTTTTCAATTGGCACAACCTATCGGTTTTGATGCGCCCGACGAGCAACCCGTTAATTTGCTGATTTTTCTGCTGGTCCCCGAAGCGGCGACTCAAAAACACCTAGAAATCCTATCCGAAATTGCTGAACTGCTGAGCGACACCACGCTCAGGGAAAATATCAAAAGCAGCACGGTCCAAAAGGATTTGCACCAATTGATCGCCCAGTGGCAGTCGGCCCAAACCGCCTGATACTGCGGCCAACTGAGTTGAACTCATGAAACCCGCCGTCATCAGTGCCGATGTTCTTTTTGAAGACCATCGCAGCAAACTCAAGTGGCAATGGGTGGCTGGTTTAGGAGCTTCTGAGCGCCGATTTGACGAAGTCGCGGTTCGCGAAGCCCGTTCTGGTGCCGATTTGGTGGGGTACCTGAACTACATCCACCCTTACCGAGTTCAAATTCTGGGGCCGCGTGAAGTGGCCTACCTGAGCAACGCCACGGCGGAAGACTGCGCGCGCAGGATAGCCAGAATTGTGACTTTGGAGCCCCCCGTTCTGATTCTGGCCGATGGGCAGGTGGCCCCTGAGGCCCTGCTGTCGATGTGTGAGCGGGCCCAAATACCCATGTTTGCGACAGAGCACTCTTCGGCATTTGTCATTGATGTGTTGCGCGCCTATTTGTCCAAACACTTTGCTGACCGCATCACCATGCACGGCGTGTTCATGGACATTCTGGGCATGGGAGTGCTCATCACGGGCGAATCCGGTTTGGGCAAGAGCGAGTTGGGGCTGGAATTGATCTCACGCGGCAACGGCTTGGTGGCCGATGACGCGGTGGATTTGTACCGCATCAATCAGACCACCATTGAGGCCCGTTGCCCCGATTTATTGCAAAACTTGCTCGAAGTACGGGGCATTGGTTTGCTGGATATCAGGGCCATTTTTGGTGAAACCGCTGTGCGCCGCAAGATGCGCCTGAAATTGATTGTTCACCTAGTACGTCGGGAAACACTGGAGCGTGATTACGAACGCTTACCGTCCGAGCCCTTGGTGCAAGACGTGCTGGGAATTGCGGTCCGCAAGGTGGTGATTCAGGTGGTGGCGGGTCGCAACATCGCGGTGTTGGTGGAGGCCGCTGTTCGTAACAGCATTTTGCAAATGCGCGGAATTGACACTTATCAGGAATTCATCGAGCGGCAGCGCCGTGCCATGGAGTAGACCGTCGTAGAAAATTGGGGCGCGCAAAGCCAACCCGTGGGCTCAGCGCTGTCGATGGGGGCAAGGGTTTTGTACGCAATGGGCGTAAAGACTCAAGGCATGGTCGGCAATCACGAAACCTTTTGCCTCGGCCACCGCTTGTTGCCGCAATTCGATTTCCGGGTCATAAAACTCCTCAACTCGACCACAGTCCAGGCACACCATGTGATCGTGGTGTTGTCCTTCATTGAGTTCATAGACCGACTTGCCACTTTCGAAGTGGTTTCGGCTCAAAATACCGGCCTGCTCAAACTGGGTCAGCACTCGGTACACGGTGGCCAAGCCAATGTCGGTGTGTTCCCGCAGTAAATGACGGAAAACATCTTCTGCAGTCATGTGCCGCTGCGCACCGCTTTGAAAAACTTCCAAAATTTTCAGCCGGGGCAGGGTGGCTTTTAGACCGTTGCTTTTCAGTTCATTGATTTGGGTCATGGTCAAGGGTGTGTGGGTCAGCAAACCAAAGCAGTTACAAAGCTACCGCTACAATGGCCCGATCATATCGGCCAGCCCTCAACCATGACAGCTTCCTTGACTTTTCCTTTGATTGGCATCCGCCTGGCATTGCTCATTTTTTGTGCAAGTTTGGTGGGTTGCAGTAGCATGGGCAGCAGCATTTCCCGCGACACCTTGAAAGTTTATGTGCCTGAGGTGGTGCAAGGCAACTTTGTCTCTAAAGAGCAGCGCCAGGCGCTGACACTGGGCATGTCTCGCGCGCAGGTTCGGGACATTTTGGGCACACCCTTGGTCACCAGCCTGTTTCGCGCTGACCGTTGGGATTACGCCTTCAGCATTCGGCGTCAGGGCATACCGTCCCAAAATTTTCAACTCACACTCTTCTTTAAGGGCGAACTGCTGGAGTCCATAGAGGGGGGCGATTTGCCCAGTGAGTCCGAATTTGTCGATCGTCTTGCCGTGGGCAAAAAAACGCTGAATACCCCCAACCTGCAAGCCAGCGAAGAAGAACTGAAGAAATTCCCGGCGCAAAAGTCGCAGGCAGATGCCCCGCGCAAAGCGCCCTTGCCTGCCAGTTACCCCCCTTTGGAGCCCGCGCCACGCTGAGCGTGGCTTGTGCGGGTCAAGCCAGCGCCGGGTGGCTGCATCCCTTCATTTTTAAATGACATGACTCAATTGACCAATTTGCCGATCGCTGTCGCTGGAGCCTCCGGGCGCATGGGGCACATGCTCATCGAGGCCATCATGGCCTCTGGCGACTGCCGACTGACGGGGGCGCTGGACATCGAGGCCAGTCCAGCTCAGGGGCAAGATGCAGCGGCGGCACTGGGAAAAACCAGTGGCGTTCTGGTCAGCGCCGATTTACACGCAGGCTTGAAAAACGCAGGTTTCCTGATTGATTTCACCCGCCCTGAGGGCACATTGGCCCATTTGAAGGTTTGCCGCACGTTGGGGGTCAAAGCCGTGATTGGAACCACGGGCTTCACCGAAGATCAAAAAGCCGAAATCGCCGAAATCGCCAAAGACATCGCCATTGTCATGGCCCCCAATATGAGCGTTGGGGTCAATGTCACGCTGAAACTTTTGCAAATGGCGGCGCAAGCCTTGTCAACAGGCTACGACATCGAAATCATTGAAGCGCACCACCGTCACAAAGTAGACGCACCTTCGGGCACGGCCCTCAAGATGGGCGAGGTGATTGCCGAGGCCATGGGCCGCGATCTGAAAGATTGCGCGGTCTATGAGCGCTACGGGCACACCGGAGAGCGCGACCCCTCCAGTATCGGTTTTGCCACCATTCGGGGCGGCGACATCGTGGGCGACCACACCGTGTTGTTTGCCGGCATTGGCGAGCGCATCGAAGTGACCCACAAATCCTCCAGCCGAGCCACTTACGCACAAGGCAGCCTGCGAGCTGTCCGCTATTTGGCCACCCAAAAGTCGGGTTTGTTTGACATGTTTGATGTCTTGAATCTGCGCTGACCGCCTGCCCAGTCGCGCTAAAGCCCCAGCCCAAGCCGCCTATGAGCCTCAACGACTTTTTGCTGCACAGCGACCTTTTTAGCCGATTTTTGGCCTTGGTCTTGTTGGCGTTGTCGGTGGGCAGTTGGGTGGTCATGGTCTGGAAATGGCGCTTGCTGACGCGGGCCGGGCTCGATGTTCGGCGCAGCATTGCCGCTTTTTGGCAAGCTTCGGCCTTCGACGACGGCCGGTTGCGGGTGCTTCAATTTGACCGTGACGCCTGCATTGGCCCCATGCTCGAAGCCACTTTGCTCCCCATGGGCGGCACATTGGCTTCGGCCGGAGACCGTCACCAGCAACTCACCCGTGTTTTGCGCGATGCCTTGGTTGGCGTGGTGCGGCGGCTGCAATGGGGGCAGGTATGGCTTGCAACGGCTGGCTCCATCTCGCCATTTGTGGGTCTTTTGGGCACGGTTTGGGGCATCTTCAACGCATTGACCGGCATGGCAGAGGCTGGGCAGCTGACCATCGACAAGGTGGCAGGCCCGGTGGGCGAAGCCTTGATCATGACCGCAGCGGGCTTGGCGGTGGCCATCCCGGCGGTGCTGGGTTACAACATTCTGGGGCGCAAAGTGAACCAGATCGAGGCCGAACTCGAAGGCTTTGCCCACGATTTACGTGGCCTGTTGGCCGACCACAGGGATTGAGCCATGGCCTTTGGTCGTCTGGATTCTCACAAACCGGATGCGCCCATGAGCGATATCAACGTCACCCCCATGGTGGACGTGATGCTGGTGTTACTGGTTATTTTCATCCTTACCGCCCCCTTGCTGACCAGCGCCATTCGGCTCGATCTGCCGCAGGCCGAAGGGGCCGATGCAGGGGCATCGCCGCAAGCGGTGTCCTTGGTGGTGGATGCGCAGGGCGTTGTTTATTGGAACGATCAGCCGATTACCCCCGAAGCGCTGCGTTTGCGCTTGGCAGAGGCCGCCAAACGCAACCCCAACACCGAGCTGGAGCTGCGCGCCGACGCGTCCGTGCCCTATGGCCGCGTGGTCGAAACCATGGGGCTGGCCCAAAAGGCGGGGCTGTCGCGCATCGGTTTTGTGGCCCAAACCCCCTCCGTCACTCCGCGTTGAGTCGGCGGCGGCCCCGCCTAATGGCCCCCAAAGCCGCAAGCTTTGGCCTCTTGGCCCCCTCTACAATGGGGCCCTATGCAAGACAAGTACAACCACCTCGAAGTCGAACCCGCAGCGCAATCCCGCTGGACTGCACGAGATGCCTACCGGGTCACCGAAGACGCCAGTAAAAAGAAGTTTTACGCCTGTTCCATGCTGCCATACCCCAGCGGCAAGCTGCACATGGGTCATGTGCGCAACTACACCATCAACGACATGCTGACCCGCAGCCTGCGCATGAAGGGCTTCAATGTCCTGATGCCCATGGGCTGGGATGCGTTTGGCTTGCCCGCCGAAAATGCGGCACTGAAAAACGGCGTTCCCCCCGCCAAGTGGACCTACGAAAACATCGCTTACATGAAAAAGCAGATGCAGGCGATGGGTTTGGCCATCGACTGGTCGCGTGAAATCGCCACCTGTGACCCCACTTATTACAAGTGGAACCAGTGGCTGTTCCTCAAAATGCTCGAAAAAGGCACCGCTTACCGCAAGACCCAAGTGGTCAACTGGGACCCGGTGGACCAAACCGTTTTGGCCAACGAGCAGGTGATTGACGGCAAAGGCTGGCGCACGGGCGCAACGGTCGAAAAGCGCGAAATTCCCGGCTATTACCTGAACATCACGGCCTATGCACAAGAGCTGCTCGACCATGCGCAGATTGGCAATGACAAGGCCACGCTGAATGGTTGGCCCGACAAAGTGCGCCTGATGCAGGAGAACTGGATCGGCAAGTCAGAAGGCGTGCGCTTTGCGTTCCCGCACGACATCCGGGACGCCTCGGGTGCCTTGATCGGTGACGGCAAGATGTATGTCTTTACCACCCGCGCAGACACCATCATGGGCGTGACTTTTTGCGCGGTGGCCGCTGAACACCCGCTGGCGCTGCACGCAGCAGCCAGCAGCCCGGCGTTGGCGGCGTTTTTGGAAGAATGCAAGTCGGGTGGTACCACCGAGGCCGAACTGGCCACACAAGAAAAGAAGGGCATGCGTACCGGCTTGTTCGTGACGCATCCTTTGACGGGTGCGCAAGTCGAAGTTTGGGTGGGCAATTACGTGCTCATGAGCTATGGCGACGGGGCTGTGATGGGCGTGCCCGCGCACGACGAGCGTGATTTTGCGTTTGCACTCAAGTACGCACTGCCGATCAAACAAGTCGTTGCGCAACGTGGGGCGGCCTTGTCGTTGCCTGCGTCGGACGCCTCAGCCGCAAGCTCCAAATCGTTGCCCAACGCAGGCAAAGCCAAGGCCTCTGAGGTTTTCGATGCAACCGCATGGTCCGAGTGGTATGCCACCAAAGACGGTGTGTGTGTCAATTCCGGCGAACTCGATGGCTTGAGCCAAAAAGCGGCGGTTCACAAAGTGGCGGATTTGCTGACCGCAAAAGGCCTGGGCGAGAAAAAAACCACTTGGCGACTGCGCGACTGGGGCGTGAGCCGTCAGCGTTATTGGGGCACGCCGATCCCGATCATTCATTGCGCAGAGCACGGCGCTGTGCCCGTGCCCGAAAAAGACCTGCCCGTGGTGCTGCCCTCAGACTGCATCCCGGACGGATCGGGCAACCCGCTGCACAAGCACGAAGGCTTTCATGCCGGGGTGACCTGCCCGGTGTGTGGCCAACCTGCCCGGCGCGAGACCGACACCATGGACACCTTTGTGGACTCGTCCTGGTATTTCATGCGCTATTGCGACCCGACCAATACCGAATCGATGGTGGCCGACGGGGCCGAGTACTGGATGCGGGATCAGCACCAAGCCATGGGTGGCAGCGGCATGGACCAATACATCGGCGGCATTGAACACGCCATCTTGCACCTGCTGTACGCCCGGTTCTGGACCAAGGTCATGCGCGATTTGGGCTTGGTCAAGGTGGATGAGCCCTTCAGCAAGTTGCTCACCCAAGGCATGGTGCTGAACCACATTTATTCGCGCCGGACCGCCAAGGGTGGCAAGGACTATTTTTGGCCGCACGATGTCGAGCATGTGCTGGACGAGACCGGTAAAGTGGTGGGGGCCAAGCTCAAGAACGAAGCCGACAGTGGCGATGGCAAATTGCCCGTGGGCACCGCCATCGATTACGAGGGCGTGGGCACCATGTCCAAGTCCAAGAATAACGGGGTTGATCCGCAGGACTTGATTGAAAAGTACGGCGCCGACACCGCGCGCCTCTACACCATGTTCACCGCCCCCCCCGAGGTCACGCTGGAGTGGAACGACTCTGCAGTGGAAGGCAGCTACCGGTTTTTGCGCCGTGTCTGGAACTTTGCCTTCAAACACCACGAGATGCTGCGCTCGGCCACAACCCAAGACCTGAGCCAAGCCCCCTTGGGCGATTCAGCCAAAGCCTTGCGCCGTGAGATGCACCTGGTGCTCAAGCAAGTGGGTTACGACTACGAGCGCATGCAATACAACACCGTGGTGTCGGGCTGCATGAAGTTGCTCAACGCGCTGGAAGATTTCAAGCCCGATGGCCAAAGCGAGCCCACTGATGGCGACGCCGCTGTGTTGTGCGAAGGCGTCTCGATTTTGATGCGCATGCTCTACCCGGCGTGCCCGCACATCACCGACGAGGTCTGGACAGCGTTGGGTTATGTCAAAGCCGTTGGCGAATTGCTTGATGCGCCTTGGCCCGTGGTGGACGAATCCGCTTTGGTGCGTGACCAAATCGAGCTGATGTTGCAAATCAACGGCAAATTGCGCGGGTCTATTTGGGTACCCGCCTCGGCCGACAAAGCACAGATTGAGCAGATGGCGCTGGCCACTGAGGTGTTTGTCAAGCAAGCCGCAGGGGCCGCGCCCAAGAAAGTCATTGTGGTACCGGGCCGCTTGGTCAACGTGGTGGTTTGATCACTCTTCAGCCATGATTCAGCCATGAAACCCTCACGCCGACACTTTTTGACCGTCCTCAGTCTGGCCACAGTGCCTGCGTGGTTGGCGGGTTGTGGGTTTCAGTTGCGGCAAAACGCGGAATTTGCGTTCAAAACCTTGTATGCCAATTTCCCCACCACCACCTCTTTCGGCGTGGAGTTGCGGCGCAATTTGTTAGGCACCGGGCGCATTGAGTTGGTGACCGATGCCAAGCAAATGCTCAAAGCCGATGCGATTCTCGACATCCTGAGCGAAGAGCGTCAGCAAGTGCCTGTGGGCGTGAGCGCCACCGGACAGATCCGTGAGCTGCAACTGCGCTTGCGGGTGCGATTTGCCCTGCGCACCCCGCAAGGCCTGGAATTGATTGAGCCAGTGGAGTTGTTTCAGCAGCGCGACTTGAGTTTCAACGAAACCGCCGCCCTGTCGAAGGAAATCGAGCAAGGTATTTTGTACCGTGACATGCAGACCGACATCGTGCAGCAAATCATGCGCCGCCTGTCGGCCGTCAAGCCGCGCAGCCTGCCCTCGAAAGCGGTGCAAGCCGAGCCTCAAGCTTCTACGCCCGTTGCGGCCAAGCCTTGATGCCCACGCACTGATGCCTAGGTACTCAACCTAAACATGCAACTCGCACTTACACAATTGGCCGCACAGCTGCAAAAAGGCTTGCGCAGCCTTTACGTTTTGCACGGCGACGAACCCTTGATGGTGCAAGAAGCCGCCGATGCCATCCGGGCCATGGCCCGCGCCCAGGGCTACACCGAGCGCAGCGTGCACACCGTGGCGGGCGCGCACTTTGACTGGAGCGAGGTGCTGGCCGCAGGCGGATCGCTCAGTTTGTTTGCCGACAAGCAAATCCTAGAGGTGCGAGTGCCCTCTGGCAAACCGGGCAAGGACGGCAGCGTGGCCTTGCAGCAATTGGCCGCTGCAGCCCAGGGCAACGACAGCACGCTCACCTTGGTGTTATTGCCCCGGCTGGATGCCGCCACGCGCAAAGGTGCTTGGTTTGGAGCCCTTGAAAACTCGGGCATCTCCATTCAGATTGACCCGGTTGAACGCAACGCATTGCCCCAATGGATTGCGCAGCGCTTGCAGCAACAAGGCCAACGCGTGATGGCGGGCGAAGAAGGGCAAAGAACCTTGCAGTTTTTTGCCGACCGTGTGGAAGGTAACTTGTTGGCCGCACACCAGGAAATCCAGAAACTGGGCTTGCTTCACCCCCAGGGCGAACTCAGCCAAGAGCAGGTGGAGTCGGCTGTGGTCAATGTGGCCCGTTACGACGTGTTCAAACTTTCCGAATCGGTGTTGTCCGGCCAAGTGGCCCGGGTGCAACGCATGCTGGACGGTTTACAGGCCGAGGGAGAGGCCGCTGTGTTGGTGCACTACACCCTGTCTGAGGACATTCGGGCGCTCAAGCGAGTGAAAGATGCCATGACCGCAGGCAAGCCCATGCCGATGGCTTTGCGTGAACAACGCGTGTGGGGAACGCGCGAGCGCTTGTTTGAACGCGTGCTGCCCCGCATGACCGAAACCCGTCTGAATGGTTTGCTGCAAGCGGCGCATCAAGTGGACGGCATCGTCAAAGGTCTGAAAGTAGCCGACTGGCCCACCGACCCTTGGCAGGCTCTGCAACGTCTGGCGATTCGTTTTTCGCGTTTTTGCATGGTGCGCTGAACCGTCCAGCGAACCGAGCCAGAGCCGCACCGTCACCGTATTCGTCACCTTTTCCTTCACCTACGAAGCATTTCTCCGGTCATACCCGGCAGGGTTTTGTCATACCCGGCTCGACCGGGTATCCATGAACCCGCATTCCCGGGCCGCAAACATGGACCCCCGATCAGGTCGGGGGTGACAGAAGATTTCAATGCCCTTAGTCGGCGTTGGGGGTGACAGAAGATTTCAATGCCCTTAGTCGGCGTTGGGGGTGACAGAAGATTTCAATGCCCTTAGTCGGCGTTGGGGGTGACAGAAGATTTCAATGCCTCCGATCAGCGTTGGGGTGACAGAGGCTGGAACAGTTCTCCGATCAACGCAGGGGACTAAAAACATGCCCTCCTTATCTGCGAAAATGCCTGAATGACTGAATTGAACACCGCCGAACACGTCCAAGCTTTGGGTCAGCAGGCCAAAAAAGCTTCGGTTTTGATGGCCAAAGCCTCTGCCGCTGTCAAAAACAAAGCCCTGCGCCACTTGGCCGCTTTGCTGCGCGAAAACACCCAGGCATTGCAAGAAGACAACGCCCGCGATCTGGCCCGTGCCCGTGCTGCTGGTCTCGCCGAACCCATGGTGGACCGCCTGAAGCTCACGCCCCAGGTTTTGGAAACTTGTGCCCAAGGTTGCGAGCAATTGGCGGCCATGCCCGATGTCATCGGCGAGATCGTGGGCATGAAGCAAGTGCCCAGCGGCATTCGCGTGGGTCAAATGCGGGTGCCGATTGGTGTGTTCGGCATGATTTTCGAAAGTCGACCCAACGTGACCATCGAGGCGGCCAGTCTGTCCATCAAGAGTGGCAACGCCTGCATTTTGCGTGGTGGCTCCGAGGCTATTGACTCCAACAAAGCTTTGGCCCAATTGGTTCAGCAAGCTTTGGCTGAAAACGGCTTGCCCACCGATGCCGTGCAACTGGTGCAAACCACCGACCGCGCCGCTGTGGGCCAGTTGATCACCATGCCCGAATACGTCGATGTGATCATTCCCCGGGGCGGTAAGGGCCTGATCGAGCGCATCAGTGCCGAAGCCAAGGTGCCGGTTATCAAGCACTTGGATGGCAATTGCCACACCTACGTAGACGACCCCTGCGACATTGAAATGGCGGTCAAAGTGGCGGACAACGCCAAAACCCAAAAGTACAGCCCTTGCAATGCCAGCGAAAGTTTGCTGGTGGCGCGGGGTGTGGCGAGTGAGTTTTTGCCCAAAATCGGGGCTATTTATGCCGCCAAAAACGTGGAAATGCGCTGCTGCCCGAAGTCCAAGACCATTTTGAGCCAGCTTAAAGGGGCCGTTTTAAAAGACGCCACCGAGCAGGATTGGTTCGAGGAGTACCTGGCCCCCATCATCAGCATCAAGGTGGTGGAGGGCTTGGACGAAGCCATTGCCCACATCAACCATTACGGCAGTCACCACACCGAGGCCATCCTGACCCGTGACCACATGCACGCCCAGCGTTTTTTGCGCGAGGTGGACTCGTCCAGCGTGATGGTGAACACCAGTACACGATTTGCGGATGGTTTTGAGTACGGTTTGGGTGCCGAAATCGGTATTTCGACGGATAAATTCCACGCCCGTGGTCCGGTGGGAATTGAAGGCTTGACTTCGCTCAAGTACGTGGTGCTTGGCGAAGGTGAGGTCCGTACCTGACCGGATCCCCTTATGGGGTCCGACGGACAAGCCCTTTGCTTCTGTCCGGGATGCGCTTGCAATGCCTGTAATCGCTCCCATATGATTCCTTAATTTACTTACTTTTCAGCCCGATAAAGGTCGCCCATGGTTCCCCATCTCGTTACAGCCCTGACCGGCCCCATCAATGAACTGGAGCAGCGCATTCTTGACTCGATGCCTGCCATTGAGCGCTGGTTCCGCCTGGAGTGGATGGAGCACACGCCGCCTTTTTATACCTCGGTCGACATCCGCAACGCAGGCTTCAAGTTGGCCCCGGTGGACACCAACCTGTACCCCGGTGGCTGGAACAACTTGACCCCGGAAATGCTGCCTTTGGCAGTGCAAGCAGCCCAGGCGGCCATCGAAAAGATCTGCCCCGAGGCCAAAAATCTGCTCATCATTCCGGAAAACCACACCCGCAACACCTTCTATCTGTCCAACGTGTCGCAATTGCAGCGCATTTTTCACATGGCTGGGCTCAATGTGCGCATTGGCTCGATCAACCCCGAGATCAAGGAAGTCACCGCCATAGACCTGCCCAACGGCGAAAGCATTACTTTGGAGCCAGTGTTGCGCAGCCAGCACCGTTTGGGCCTGAAAGACTTTGACCCCTGCACCATCTTGCTCAACAACGACTTGTCGGCAGGTGCCCCCGGCATTCTGGAAGACCTGCACGAGCAATACCTGCTGCCCCCCCTTCATGCCGGTTGGAGCGTGCGCCGTAAAACCAACCATTTCCAAAACTATGAAGAAGTGGCCAAACGTTTTGGCAAATTGTTGGGCATAGACCCTTGGCTCATCAACCCCATGTTCAGTCAGTGTGGCGATGTCAATTTTGCCGAAGGTACGGGTATGGAATGTTTGCGCAGCAACGTGGATGCACTGCTGACCAAAATCAAGCGCAAATACAAAGAGTACGGCATCAACGAAAAGCCGTTTGTTGTGGTCAAGGCCGACAACGGCACCTATTGCATGGGGATCATGACGGTGCGCGATGTGGCCGATTTGGACCAACTCAACCGCAAAACCCGCAACAAGATGAACGTGATCAAAGACGGCCAGACCGTCAACGACGTCATCATTCAAGAGGGCGTGCTGACCAACGAACGCATCAATGACGCCGTGGCTGAACCGGTGGTTTACATGATGGACCGCTATGTGGTGGGTGGGTTTTACCGCGTGCATGCCGATCGGGGTGTGGACGAAAATCTGAACGCTCCGGGGGCCAGTTTTGTGCCCTTGGCCTTTGCTGACACGCCTCATTTGCCACAACCAGGCGTCAAACCTGGGGCCAGCGTGCCCAATCGCTTCTATATGTATGGTGTGATTGGCCGTTTGGCCATGCTGGCGGCCAGTTATGAACTGGAAGCGACCGATCCTGAAGCCGAGGCCTACGAGTGATTTTTTACAAATTTGGAGTAAATGCAGCTTCAAATTTGTTTTTTATTGCCTTCAACAGAATTGTGGTTATCAAAATGATCATAAGTTGTTGCACTGCAACATTTCTGACGGCAAAGTTATGGCAGTCTGTCCGTTAAGGGCGCAAAATAGCGCCCATCTCAGTCATCAAGCCTGACTCCGGTCAGGCTGTTTTTTTGTGTCTTCATCCAAATCCTCTCTCGCCGCCCTGACGCTGGGCGCTATCGGCGTGGTTTACGGCGACATCGGTACCAGTGTCTTGTATGCCTTGAAAGAGGTCTTTGGCTCCGGCCATGTGCCCTTCACGCCGCAAAATGTCTTCGGCATCCTGTCCATCTTCTTTTGGACCCTGACCACCATCGTGTCGGTCAAATACGTGGTGCTGGTACTGCGGGCCGACAACCATGGTGAAGGCGGTTTGGTGGCCATGCTGGCGCTGGCATCGCAATCGGTAAAAGACCGGCCGCAGTTGCGTAAAGTCTTGTTAGTGGTGGGTATCTTTGGCACTTGCCTTTTTTATGGCGACGGGGTCATCACCCCGGCCATCTCGGTGCTGTCAGCGGTGGAGGGCTTGGAAGTCATCTCTCCTAATTTCAAAAAATGGGTGATCCCCCTCACCTTGGTGATTTTGTTCGTGCTTTTTTGGGTTCAAAAGCGCGGCACGGCGGGCATTGGTAAATTCTTTGGCCCCATCACGCTGGTTTGGTTTGTCACGATTGCCGTGATGGGCATCTCGCACATCGTGCAGCAACCTGAAATTCTGTTCGCCATCAGCCCCCACTATGCCCTGAGCTTCATGTGGAACGAACCGGGCACTACCTTCATTATTCTGGGGGCTGTGGTGCTGTGCGTGACCGGGGGCGAAGCTCTTTACGCAGACATGGGTCACTTTGGCAAAAAGCCGATTCGCCTGGCCTGGTTCAGCGTCGTCATGCCCTGCCTCACGCTGAATTACTTCGGCCAAGGGGCGCTGTTGCTGTCTCAACCTGAAGCGGTCAAAAATCCTTTTTATCTGATGGCCCCCGACTGGGCCTTGTTGCCCCTGGTGGGTTTGGCCACCATGGCCACGGTGATCGCCTCACAAGCCTTGATCTCGGGGGCCTTCAGCGTCACCAAGCAGGTGATTCAGTTGGGTTATTTGCCGCGCCTGCAGGTGCAACACACCAGTGAAACCGATACGGGCCAGATTTACATGCCCTTTGTGAACTGGGGGCTGTTTGTGGCCATCGTTTTGGCGGTGGTCATGTTCAAGTCTTCTAGCAACTTGGCGGCAGCCTACGGCATTGCGGTTTGCACCGACATGCTGATCACCACGGTGCTGACTTTCTTCGTGATCCGTTACGCCTGGAAACTGCCGCTGGCCTTGTGCATCGGGGCCACTGGTTTCTTCTTTGTGGTCGATCTGGCGTTCTGGGCCTCTAACATGCTCAAGCTGTTTGATGGGGGCTGGTTCCCGCTGCTGATTGGCGCGGCCGTGTTCACCCTGATGCTGACTTGGCACGATGGTCGGCGCTTGCTGAACGATTCTTTGCGCTCTGATTCTCTCAAGCTGTCTGATTTTCTGGAGGCGGTGTTCATCGCCCCGCCCACTCGGGTAGAGGGAACAGCGGTCTTCCTTACGGCCGAAACAGGGGCAGTGCCCAACGCCTTGCTGCACAACCTCAAGCACAACAAGGTCTTGCACCTGCACAACTTGTTTGTCACCGTGCGCAGCCACGAGATACCGCGCATGGCAGCGGGGCAACGACTGGAAGTGACCCCTCTGGGCCACGATTGCTGGGAAGTCATTGTCAACTATGGCTTTAAGGACAACCCCGACTTGCCCTCAGCGCTGGCCAGTATTCAGGGCGAAGGCTTCAAACTCGACCCCATGATGACCAGTTATTTCCTGTCAAGGGACATCGTTATTCCCACGATTGGCGGCGGCATGGCCACCTGGCGCGAAAAACTCTTCGCCCAAATGCACCACAACGCCAGCGCGGCAGCCGAATTTTTGAACCTGCCCACCAACGCCGTGGTGGAGCTGGGTTCTAAGATCGAGATCTGAATGCTCCGTGGCCTGCCCGGCCCGTTGCGTCAGCCAGGCCCAATGTGTCAGCCCAGCCCGCTGCGTCAGCCCAGCCCGCTGCGTCAGCCCAGCCAAATGCATCATGCCTCGCCCCCAATATGTCATACCCGGCCTGACCGGGTATCCATCACCCCCTAAGCCATAGACCCCCGATCAGGTCGGGGGTGACAGGACGCTGTTATGTCGCCGACCCCATGGCTTCGCCCATGCAAATGGGGCGACCGGGTGTCCAGTCGGGTTTGAACTGAATGACGCCTTTGGGGAACAGCATCACCACGGTGGAGCCCAGCAAGAAGCGGCCCATTTCTTCACCTTGGGCCAGCGAGATGCTGCCCATTTCATAGGTCCATTCGCGCACATTGCCAGGCCGTGGCGGGTTGACCACGCCATGCCACACCGTGGCCATGCTGCCCACAATGGTGGCCCCCACCAGCACCATCACAAAGGGGCCATGCGCCCCCTCAAACACGCAAACCACGCGTTCGTTACGCGCAAACAGACCAGGCACACCCCGTGCGGTGGTCGGGTTGACTGAAAACAGCTCGCCCGGCACATAAATCATGCGCGTCAGGCGACCCGCGCAGGGCATGTGAATGCGGTGGTAATCGCGCGGGCTTAAATAAAGCGTGGCAAATTCGCCTGCTTGAAATTGTGCTGCCAAAGCGGCATCGCCCCCCACCAGGGCACGCGTGCTGTAAGTGTGGCCCTTGGCCTGAAACACCTGATCCCCATCGATCGGGCCACATTGGCTGATGGCACCGTCCACCGGGCTGATCCAGGCGGCATTCGCCAACGGGCGGGCATCGGCACGCAAAGGACGGGTAAAAAATTCGTTGAAACTTTTGTAGCTGGCAGTGTCCGGGTTAGCGGCTTCGGCCATGTTCACGTTGTAACGCTGCACAAACCAGTTGATGATGCCTGTGGTGGTTGAACCCCATTGGCTGCCCGCCACCCAGCCCGCAAAGGTGGTCAGCGCTTGCTTTGGAATCAAGTATTGCGGCAAGACCGCTAGGCGGTCAGAAAAGGAGCTGGACATGGGCAAGGCCGCAAACGCGGATCAGGAGAAGGCCCTGATTTTATCGGGCGGGCTGGACGGGTTTCCCCTTGGGGAGGCACTTAGAGATGCATTTCCCAAAAGGGTAGCAGGCATTCGCGCGCAGGGGCACGCTCCCACGGGTATGGGATCGGGAGGCTCGGGCAAGAGCAGGTATATAACTATATGTGCGGATATGTGCTGGGTGTGCCCCCTGGTAACAGGCACAATCCGGGCATGAAAAATCCATTGCTTTCAGTTGCAAACTTGGTCAAACGCTACGGCGATGCCACGGTGGTCAACGACCTGTCTTTCCACATTGATCCCGGCGAATGTCTGGGCGTGATTGGCCCCAACGGTGCGGGCAAAACCACCACTTTGCGCATGTGTCTGGGTTTGTCGCAACCCGATGGCGGAGATATTCGGTACTTTGACGATCAGCAAATGCCCCGCGACGCCTTGGCCATCAAATCCCGTTTGGGGGTGGTGGCCCAAATGGACACCCTGGACCCTGACTTTACGGCCGAAGAAAACTTGTTGGTGTTCGGTCGTTACTTTGGCCTGCCCGATGCCACCATCCGTGAGCGCATTCCCAAATTATTGGAGTTCGGTGCCCTGAGCCACAAGGCCAAATCCAAACCCGGCGAGTTGTCCGGCGGCATGAAGCGACGCCTCAGCCTGGCCCGTGCGCTCATCAACAACCCACAGTTGCTCATGTTGGACGAACCCACCACCGGGCTGGACCCGCAAGCTCGGCACCTCATGTGGGAGCGGCTGCAGGTGTTGCTGCAAGAGGGTAAATCCATCCTGCTCACCACCCACTTCATGGACGAGGCAGAACGCTTGTGCTCTCGCTTGCTGGTGTTGGACCAAGGCCGCAAGATCGCTGAGGGCAAGCCACGCGACCTGATTGCCGAACACCTAGAGCCCGAAGTGGTCGAGGTGTTTGGTCAAGGTGCGGTGGCGCTGGCCCAAGAGCCCGAGCTGAGGGCTTTGGCCGGACGGGTCGAGGTCAGCGGTGAAACCGTTTTCTTTTATACCCACGACAGCCGGGCGCTGATGCACGCACTGGAGGCTTGGCCTTCATTGCGTACCTTGCACCGCCCCAGCAATTTGGAAGATCTGTTTTTGAAATTGACCGGACGCCAAATCCGCGAAGAAGGCTGAAGGGAAAAGAATATGAGTCAAATTCAAAACAACATTTGGGCAGCGCCCCGCTTGTCCATGCGCTGGTGGCCGGTTTTTCAGCGCAACTGGCTGGTTTGGAAAAAGCTGGCCATTCCCAGTTTGGTTGGCAACATCGCCGAGCCGCTCATGTGGCTGGTGGCCTTTGGCTACGGCCTGGGTTCCTTGGTTGGACAGATCGAGATGGGGGGCGAAAAAGTCCCCTACATTCTGTATTTGGCCAGCGGCAGTATTTGCATGAGCGCCATGAACGCGGCCACCTTCGAGGCCTTGTACTCGGCGTTTTCTCGCATGCATGTGCAAAAAACGTGGGACGGCATCATGAATGCCCCGGTGCGCCTTGACGATGTGGTACTGGCCGAAATGCTCTGGGCTGCATTCAAGGCACTGTTCACGGTGACCGCCATTTTGGGGGTCATGCTGGCGCTGGGCATCAGCCACAGCTGGAAGCTGCTGGTCGCCTGGCCCGTGTTGCTGGGGGTGGGCATCACGTTCAGCTGCATGGCGCTGATCTTCAACGCGCTGGCCAAGGGGTATGACTTTTTTACGTACTACTTCACGCTGTTCCTCACGCCCATGATGTTCCTCTCGGGCATCTTTTTTCCGCGTGAACAACTGCCTGATTTTGTGCGCGTGGTGGCCGATTGGTTGCCCTTGTCGGTCGCGGTTGATTTGGTTCGCCCCATGTTCCTCGACCGCTGGCCAGACCAACCCCTGCGCCATGTGCTGGTGTTGACGGTGTTTGCCGTGGTGTCGTTCTGGATTGCGCTGGCACTGACCCGCAAGCGGTTCAGGAGCTGATCAGCGGCTTCCCGCCAACGCGTGAACCCACGCCATCTGCTTGGGCAAGCAGTGTTGTTCCAAGTCGTAGTGGGCGATGGCAAAGGCCCTTGCATTGGCACCTAGCCTGGCACGCTCGCTGGGGTTGTGGCACAAGTCAATGATCTGCTGCGCCAAGGCAGAAGCGTCAAAAAAGTCGACCAACTGACCCGTTTGGCCCTGCGTGATGGCCTCTAGCACCGGAGCCGTGTCGCTGGCCACAATGGCGCAACCCACGCTCATGGCCTCCAGCAAGCTCCAGCTCAGCACAAAGGGGTAGGTCAGGTAGGCGTGCACGGTGGAGATTTGCAGCACCCTTAAAAAGTCGCTGTACGGCACGCGGCCCACAAAGTGCACGCGCGAAATGTCAAGTTGGCCGCGCACCTCGTTCAGAAAAATATCGCGCCAGGTTTGGGCTTGCCCCTCGGCACTGAGGGGGGCGGCTGCGCCATAACTGACCTCGTTACCCCCGATCAAGACGACATGGGCTTTGGGCCGGGCTCGCAATATGGCAGGCAGCGCCCGCATGAACTGGTGATAACCCCGGTAGGGCTCCAGATTGCGGTTGACAAAGGTGATGACCTCGTCGTTTTGCCCCAGTTGCAGCACGCCCGAAGGGGTTTGCACGCGAATGGTGGCGGAGGCATCGGGTTTGATCTGATCGGTGCGAATGCCGTCGTGGATGACCGAGATGCGTGAAGCAAAGGGCTCGGGGAACAACGAGGCTTGCCAGTGCGTGGGCGACAACCCGGCCTGAGCACGCGGAAAGTGCAGCTCGTAATTGGCGTTTTTCATTTGCAAGCGACAACCACTGCCTTGCTCGGGGGGGCCAAATTCAGGGTCAAACCCCACGTCGGCACCCTGGATTTGATAGAAAAACTCGCAATAAATGCCCATGCGTGCCAGGGGCCAGACTTGTTGCAAAAACATGCTCTCGCCCCATGCCGGATGGGCCACGATGACATCTGGCGTAAACCCCGCTTGTTGCAATTGCAAGGCGGCATGCCAGGCGGCTTCGCCCCGGATGGTTTTTGTCTCCAGCTCGGCCACCCAGCGGTGGGTGCCAGTGCCCGATCGGCCATTGACGGGGTAGCGCACCAGTTGTACGCCGGGCATGGCCGGGCTGGCGTTGATGTGCATGGCCACCACGCGGTGACCTTGGCGTGCTAAGGCAGGGGCCAAGTGCTTGAACTGGCCCGGAAAGTTTTGGTGGACGAAAAGAATGTTCATTGGGGTGTCATTTTGGCTGAATCATCGCACGCCTCAAGCCGTCAGGATCGTGTGTCCAGGCCCCGTTAAGATAGACATTGACCCCTTTTAACCCGATTCAAGAAAGTTAAGCATGAGCATTCAGACCGTAGGCATCATTGGCGCAGGCACCATGGGCAATGGCATCGCACAGGCGTGCGCGGTGTCGGGCATTCCGGTGGTTATGGTGGATATTTCAGAAGCGGCCGTGGCCAAAGGCATCGCTACGGTGTCGGGCAGTTTGGATCGCTTGGTCAAAAAAGAAAAAATCACCGAAACCGACAAAACCAATGCTTTGGCGCTGATCAAGGGCAGCACCTCATACGAGGACCTGAAAAATACCCAATTGGTGATTGAGGCCGCTACAGAAAACCAAGACCTCAAGGTCAAGATCTTGAAGCAACTTGATGGCTTGTTGCCTGCCGAAGTCATCATTGCCTCCAACACGTCGTCGATCTCCATCACGCAACTGGCTGCCGCCACGCAGCGCGCCGACCGTTTCATTGGCATGCACTTTTTCAACCCCGTGCCCATGATGGCACTGGTCGAAATCATCCGTGGCCTGCAAACCAGTGATGCCACGCACGATGCGGTGCACGCCCTGGCCACCACGCTGGGCAAGACCCCGATCACCGTCAAAAACGCCCCCGGCTTTGTGGTCAACCGCATCTTGGTGCCCATGATCAACGAAGCCCTGTTTGTGCTGTCCGAAGGTCTGGCCACGGCCGAAGACATTGATGCTGGCATGAAACTCGGCTGCAACCAACCGATCGGCCCACTGGCGCTGGCCGACATGATTGGCCTGGACGTGTGCCTGGCCGTGATGGAGGTCTACCTGAAAGAGTTCGGCGACAGCAAATACCGCCCGTGCCCCTTGCTGAAAGAAATGGTGGCCGCAGGCCGCCTGGGACGCAAAACCGGGCAGGGCGTTTATAAATACTGAGCTGTCGCCATTTCAAGGCGGCGAAAGTCTGTGCAAGGCGACACAAGGTGACAATCAGGGCATGTCCGACACCCACGCTTTGCACCCTTACGCCGAACTCACCCCAGACCGGGTGATGGACGCCTTGACCGAATTGGGCCTGTGGCCTGACGGCCGATTGCTGGCGCTCAGCTCTTACGAAAACCGTGTTTACCGCGCTTATCTGGACGAGCCCGTGCAAGGTGCATCGGCGGTGGTGCTTAAGTTTTACCGCCCCGGGCGCTGGAGCCGAGCGCAAATTCAAGAAGAACACGACTTTGCAGCCGAGCTGGTGGCCTCCGAAGTGCCCGTGGTGGCCCCATTGAAGTTCAACGGGCAAACCTTGCACCAAAGTGCGGGATTCGACTTTTCGGTCAGCCCCCTGCGCGGTGGCCGCCCCCCGGAGCTGGACGACTTTGAAGTGCTGGAATGGATTGGCCGCTTTTTGGCCCGCATCCACACCGTGGGGGCCGCCCAGTCTTTTGCCCACCGCCCCACGCTGGATGTGCACACGTTTGCACTGGAGCCTGCCGAATGGCTGCAAACCCACCAAATGATTCCGTTGGAGGTGGAGCGTGAGTGGCGCGATGCTTTGGTCCCCGCGCTGGCCTTGATTCAAGAAGCATTTGCCAACGGCGCGGCCCACCGGCGCTTGCTGCGCCTGCACGGCGACTGCCACCCCGGCAACATCTTGTGGACCCCCACTGAATTGCCCGGTGGCGGCCCCCACTTTGTGGACCTGGACGATGCCCGCATGGGCCCGGCGGTGCAAGACCTTTGGATGCTGCTGTCGGGCGACCGCCGCCAGCGCACGCAACAACTGTCGGCCCTGCTGGACGGCTATGAGCAAGTGCGCGACTTCGACCGCGCCGAGCTGAACCTGATCGAGCCGCTGCGCACCTTGCGGTTGATCCATTACAGCGCCTGGCTAGCGCGCCGCTGGGAAGACCCGATCTTCCCCATCAACTTCCCTTGGTTCGGCACGCCCGACTATTGGCGCGGCCAGGTGCTGATGCTGCAAGAACAGGTCGAGCAGATGCAGGAAGCGGGTTTAAGCGTTTAAGCGTTTAAGGGAAATGGGACGGGGTTAAAGAGGTCAAATTGAAGGCCCGCGTGCCCGGATTGCTGCAGGCCAAATATGGGGATAAATTCAGTCCAGTCTAAGGAAATTGCCATGCAAGCCCGCGAAAACATTCGATCTATTTCATACCTCAAAAGCCATCCCGCACAAATTTCTGATGACGTGGCGGCCAATGGGGCACCTTACATCATCACGCAAAACGGCGAAGCTGCCATGGTAATCGAAGGGGTGCAGCAATATCAAGATAAGGAAGACCTGATCGCCCTGCTCAAACTGCTGGCTTTAGGCGAAAAAGACAGGCAGGCCGGGCTGGGCTTGTCGGTGCAAGAGTCTCGCGCCCAACTGGCCCAGCGACGCGATCAGGCCCAGGCTCAAGCCAAAACACAATCTAAAACTCAAGCATGACCATCGTCATCCTGCCGGACGCACAGGCTGACCTGCTTGACCTGCAGGACTACATGCTCAACCGCAGGGCTCCCGAGTTGTGGACGGTGGCGAAAGACGACATCGTTACCCAACTGGCTCGGGTAGACGCAGGTTTAATCACGGGCCCGGTGGTCTCCCTGTTGGGCAACGTGGGCATCACTGATTAAAGAACCGTGCTGACCTCGCATCATCGTGTGCTGTACCGGCAAGTGAGTGGCAATACCTATGTGTACGCCGTGGCAGGGCAAGTGCAAGATTTTCAGGCCCTGCTGCTGCGGCGCTTGTTCAAGCGATAAGCCTTAAAAACAAACAAACAGGAAGCACTTGCAGACGGTTAAAAGCCCAGTCAAACCGGGGTCTGACGGGGCTTTTGATCAAGTTATGGATCCCGGATCAGGTCCTGAATGATGTTGGGAGGCGTCCGGGATGACCTGCGCTTTGGGTCTCCCGGATGTTGTGTTGCCCGATTAGCTCAACAACGCATTCACCCGCTTCACATAAGCCGCAGGGTCAGCGGGCAAGCCGCCTTCGGCCAATACTGCTTGGTCAAACAAGATGTGCGCCAGGTCGTGAAAGTGCACCGAACCGTCGAGCTTTTTCACCAGCGCGTGGTCTGGGTTCACTTCCAGCACGGGCTTCACCTCGGGGGCTTGTTGCCCGGCTTGCTTGAGCATGCGGGCCAGTTGCATGCTCATGCCGTCGTCGGTCACCACCAAGCAGGCCGGGCTGTCCACCAAACGGCTGGTCACGCGCACGTCTTCGGCTTTGTCTTTCAGGGCTTCTTTCAGCTTGGCCAGCACGGGTTTGAAGGTTTCGGCGGCATCTTCGGCGGCTTTCTTTTCTTCTTCGTCTTGCAGCTTGCCCAGGTCAAACGCGCCTTTGGCGACGCTTTGCAGCGGGGTGCCGTCAAACTCGTGCACAAAGTTCAATGCCCACTCGTCCACGCGGTCGGTCATGAGCAGCACTTCGATGCCCTTTTTCTTGAACACTTCCAGTTGCGGGCTGTTTTTGGCGGCGGCCAGGGTGTCGGCGGTGATGTAGTAAATCGCGTCCTGGCCTTCTTTCATGCGGGCTTTGTAGTCGGCGAAGCTGACGCTCACTGTTTCGCTGTTGGTGGAAGCAAAGCGCAACAGCTTGCTCAAGCGGTCACGGTTGCCAAAGTCTTCGCCCAGGCCTTCTTTCAGCACAGCGCCAAACTCGGCATAAAACTTGGTGTATTGGCCCAGCTTGGCCTTGTCTGCGTCATCCAAAACGTCGGTTACGCCCTCGGCGCTTTCTGGTGCTTTGTCGTGCTTGGCCAGGTCTTCCAGCATGGACAGCACGCGCTTGGTGCAACCCTCGCGAATGGCTTTCACGTCGCGGCTTTCTTGCAGCAACTCGCGGCTCACATTCAGGGGTAGGTCGGCAGAGTCCACCACGCCCTTCACAAACCGCAGGTAGCTGGGCATCAGCGCCTCGGCTTCGTCCATGATGAAAACGCGCTTCACATACAGTTTGATACCGGCTTTTTTGTCTCGGTTCCACAGGTCTTGCGGCGCTTTGCCGGGAATGTAGAGCAGTTGCGTGTACTCGGTGCTGCCCTCCACGCGGTTGTGCGTCCAGGTCAGGGGCGCTTCAAAATCGCGGCTGATTTGCTTGTAAAAATCGGTGTACTGCTCTTCGGTGATGTCTTTTTTGGGACGCGTCCACAGGGCGCTGGCCTTGTTGATGGTTTCCCACTCGCCAGTTTTGACCATGCCACCGGGTTGACGGCCGCCTTCTTCGTTGCCCGGCTCAATCAGTTCGCCGTCTTTCCACTCTTCCTTTTCCATCAAGATGGGCAGGCTGATGTGGTCAGAGTATTTGCCGACGATTTCCTTCAGTTTCCAGGCGTTGGCGTAGTCCAGCGCCTCTTCGCGCAAGTGCAGGATCACGCTGGTACCGCGCTCGGCACGGTTGATGGCCTCGACCTCGAAGTCGCCCGTGCCCCCGCTGACCCAGCGCACGCCTTCGGTGGCGGTAGCGCCAGCACGGCGGGTTTCCACGGTGATCTTGTCGGCCACGATGAAGCCTGAGTAAAAGCCCACACCAAACTGGCCGATCAACTGGGCGTCGGATTTTTGGTCGCCGCTCAACTTGTTCATGAAGTCTTTGGTGCCGCTCTTGGCAATCGTGCCCAAGTGGTCAATGGCTTCTTGCTCGGTCATGCCAATGCCGTTGTCGGTAATGGTCAAGGTTTTGGCGGTTTTGTCAAAAGACAAACGCACCTGCAATTCGGGCGCATCTTCGTACAGCGCGGTGTTGTTCAGCGCTTCAAAGCGCAGCTTGTCGCAGGCGTCCGAGGCGTTGGAGACCAACTCGCGCAGGAAAATTTCCTGGTTGGAGTACAGCGAATGGGTGACCAGGTGCAAAAGTTGCGCGACTTCGGCCTGAAAGGCATGGGTTTGCTTGCTCATATTGAATAGCTTTGTGGGTTCAAGAGGGTGAAAAAATAAGAAATAACCAAAACTTTTTTTAATTGGGGGCACAGCCCCACGATTCAAGAGACTTTGCCGCCAGATTTCAAAGGGCGGTTTGAGGGGAGCAAGTACACCACACCCGGCAAGCCCAGCACTTCAAACGATGACTTGTCACCCCAGCAATTGGACCCACGGTTGGTCACCCTGCACTTGGACCCATGGTTTGTCACCTGGGCACTTAAACCCACGGTTTGTCACCCCCGACCCGATCGGGGGTCCATGACCCCTGACGAAACTACCCGCATTGCGATAACGACAGTTGTCCGTTAATATGGTGACAATTGTCAAAAACACCATGACCTCCACATCACCCCCCCTCTCAGATCACTTAGAACCCCGCAACCCCGGAGATCACAAGCGTCAAGAAGCGGCAATGGGCAAACCCATGAAAGGGCAGCGCAAAAGCAACCCTCATGAATTGGGTGCTGAAAATTGGGGCTGGGTCATGCACAAATATGTGGCTGACAACCCGGTGGGGCGTCACCGTCGCGTGATGCAAGGTGTGGCATCCAAAGACTTTGCTGTGGTGCTGAAAACATTCAGCAGTATTCCTTCTGATGAATTGCTGCGTGCCATGGGCATCAGTGGGCGCACTTTGCTGCGCAAACAAGATGACCGGCTCAATGCCCAGCACTCCAACGCCGCCATCGCCTTGATGGAAGTGACCGAGCAGGCCACGCGCGTGATGGGGTCTCGGGAGGCAGCAGAAAAGTGGTTGTCGCAAAAAGCGGTGGCACTGGAAGATGAAAAGCCAATGAACTTGTTGTGCAGCGCCCCGGGCATCGAAGCCATCAAGGAACTGCTGACCCGCATTGAATACGGGGTCTACGCTTGACCCCCTTGCCCACGGCTTTGCTGCCTGGGCATCCCGCCACCCCCCTGACTGTTTGGCGTCTCGAGCGCACCCAACATGCAGCGGATTGGGCGCAAGGAATTGGCGCCGAAAGGGTGGGCGGGCGTTGGAGCCCCAAAGGACGCCCGGTCATTTATGCCGCCCTTGATCCCGCCACGGCTATTTTGGAAGTGGCCGTGCATGCCGGTTTTGAGGTGCTGGATACCGTTCCCTACCGGATGCTGGAAATCGAAATCCTGACTCCGCTTACAGTGAAAGTTGTGCTCCCCAGCGAAGTTCCCAACTCCCAATGGCTCAGGCGTGGGGCGGTGACAACAGGCATGCAGAAGTTTGGCGCTGAATTACTGGACCAGCACCCCTTCATACTGATCCCCAGCGTGGTCAGCCGTTATTCATGGAATTTGATCATCGACGTGGCCAGCGCCAAAGCACACATTCGGCGTGTTAGAGACGAAGCCTTTGGGCTGGATGGGCGGTTGAGTTTGGCAGAGTAGCTTTGGCGACCAGCTCGTCATACCAATCGTTTGAAATCAGACGCTTTTAACCACTCAAAAAGACTCATGGGGTCCCAAATACCGCCACTGTCCGGCGGGCATCTGGCCCAGTTGCACTTGGCCCATGCGGATGCGTTTGAGGCCCACCACTTTCAGGCCCACTTGTTCGCACATTCGGCGAATTTGGCGTTTTTTGCCCTCGGTCAGCACAAAGCGCAGCTGTTCGGGGTTTTGCCATTCCACTTTGGCGGGCTTCAGGGGTTTGCCGTCCAGGCTCAGGCCGTGGCGCAGACGGGCCAGTTGTGCAGGGGGAAAGACGGCCTGCACGTTGCTGGTCACCCGGTCGTTTTCGTCGATGCTGGTCAGCTGGGTGTTTTTGCCGCCATAAGTGGCCGAGGCCTCCGATGCCGCTGCCATGTTCTCGTGGCCCGTGTAGGCCACGCGCACCAGGTACTCTTTTTCCATTTCCGAGTCTTCGCCGATCAATTGGCGTGCAACGCGACCGTCTTGGGTCAGCACCAGCAGTCCGGTGGAGTCGATGTCCAGCCGCCCGGCCGGGGCAAGCCCGCGCAGGTGCGGCGGCGTGAAGCGCATTTTGCTGGGGTCGCCCATCCAATGGCTGCGCGGGTTGATCAGGGTGATGGCCGGTTGGTGGCCGTCTTCTGCCTGCCCGCTGACATAGCCCATGGGCTTGTGCAGCAAGATGGTGACCTGTCGGTCTTGTTGCTGCTCGGCGGCTTTTTCGATGGTGATGCGGTCAGACAGCGTGACCTGCTGGCCCATGGTGGCTGGCAAGCCGTTGACTTGGACCCAACCTTGCTCAATCCATGCATCTGCCTCGCGGCGTGAACACATGCGCAATTCGGCCATGCGTTTGTTCAGGCGCGAGGTGCCGCTGGGCGCAGCAGTCTCGCCTTTGCCTTCGGGTCGGGGGGCACGTTTGAAAGCCGGGGGCTGGTTCATGAAGTTTTGCAGGATGAGAAATGGGCCAAATCGGCAAGTGGGTAATTGTCCATTCTTTTCAGCCGCTTGCTGGGTGCCAAATTTTGTGGAGGGTCGTCCTAGCGACCAAAGGGTGATCCCTGTAGGAGGTCGCCCCTGCGGCCGAAGGGTGTTTCCTGTGGGAGGCTGCCCCTGCCGCCGAATGGTGAATCTGGCATTGGTGCCTGAATGTTGCGCTGAGTTTTAGCCAGCATTCGCGAGCAGGGGCTCGCTCCCACGAAGACCTTAGGACTACATATACGAATGATGCATTCGCGAGCAGGGGCTCGCTCCAACGAAGACCTTAGGCTGGCTCCAACGAAGACCTTAGTCTCCCTATCGCTAAGACCTTAGGCCCAATCAGCCAGCCCAAAGCTTGCATTTCAGGGCCTCAGGAAAATTGCGCTGTCCGCAATCCTTGTAAATTCAGAATGCGCAGGCCGCCGTATTCGATGCGGATGAGTTGCCGGGCTTCCAGAACCCGCAGGGCTTCGTTCACTCGTTGGCGCGACAGGCCGACCAAATAGGCCAGTTCTTGCTGGGTGATGCGCAGCACCTCGCCCACACCCGAAAACAGCACGGGGTTGAACAGTGCGGCCAAGTGGCGGGCCAGACGCAGCTCAGGGTTGTGCATGCGGTCCATTTCTCGGGCGGCAATAAACTGCCCCAAGCGCTCATTGAGCTGCTGCATGATGAAGCGGTTAAAGCCCAGCGAGTGGTCAATCAGCCAGTGAAAGGTGTCAAGAGGCAAACCCGCCACCAGGCTGGGCCGTAGGGCCTGAATGTTGTAGCGGTAAATCTCGCGTTTCAGGGCGGTGCCCTCACCAAACCAGCCCCCGGGTGGCACGCCGGTAAACGTCATGGTTTGGCCGGTCTCGCTGTCGCTGCTCATTTTGAGCAAGCCCGAAATGACCCCAAACCAATACGTGACCGGGCGGCCAATACGGCAAACGTAGTCGCCAACTTTGGGGTCGCTCACCACCAATTGCGGCACCACGCGGGCGCGTTCTTCTGGCTTTAGCAGGTCTAGCCACGGAATTTCTCGCAGTTCGGTGGCTGAGGGTGCGCGGCGACGCTGGTGAACACTGTTTTCTTGGGGCATAGGGTGAGTCTGTTCGTCAGCCAACGGTCAGTTGGGCTAGGGGTCTTCCCTGAATTGTCGTCCAAACGACAACTTAACGTCAAACTACCCCCTACGATCCGGCCATCAACAAACCGTCATCCCTGTGGGTGGGGTGTTTCAGTTTGATTTTTGGAGTCAGGTCCGGTCATGCAAACAACGTTTCCTCGATTGATGCTCAAGCATGCTGCAGGGCGCCCTGGTGCCCCTGCTTTGCGCGAGAAAGAATATGGCATTTGGCAGACCACCAGCTGGGCAGATTTGGCCCGACTGGTCGAGTCCGTGGCCTGCGGCTTGCACCAAGCAGGTTTGCAGCGCGGGGAGCACATGGTTGTGGTGGGCTCGAACCGCCCGCGTCTTTATGCCACCATGCTGGCTGCCCAGTCTTTGGGGGCCATCCCCGTGCCGCTGTACCAAGATGCCGCAGCCGCAGAGTGCGTGTTTCCCATCACCAATGCCGAGGTGCGCTTTTGTGTGGTGGAAGACCAGGAGCAGGTCGACAAAATGCTGGAGGTGCGCGAGAAGTGCCCTCAGCTGACCCACATTTATTATGACGATCCGCGCGGCTTGCGCAAATACACCGAAGACGGCTTGGGTTCGCTGGAAGAGCTGGTGGCTGCTGGGGGTGTGTTTGCTAAGCAGCACCCCCAATTTTTTGCGGATGAAGTTGAAAAAGCAGACTACACCGATGTGGCCGCGATGTTTTTTACATCAGGCACCACCGGCAACCCCAAAGGGGTGGTGCACACGCACAGCTCCCTGATTGATCGCGCAGATGCGGGGGCCGAGTTTGACAAATTGACCAGTTCCGAAGACGTGCTGGCCTATATGCCACCTGCCTGGATTGGGCAAAACATCTTTAGCTATGCGCAGTGGCTGGTGTGTGGCTATGTGGTCAATTGCCCCGAA
>Ga0315909_10000551_pt1 | contig 50634 bp, 34 predicted proteins | sample LakEriMetagenome_11_FD_203527 | JGI IMG/M metagenome (GOLD analysis project Ga0315909, IMG submission 203527) | Freshwater fungal communities from buoy surface, Lake Erie, Ohio, United States - Buoy 2 MA125 | ecosystem: Environmental > Aquatic > Freshwater > Lake | place: USA: Lake Erie, Ohio... | reverse complement strand
AACCATTTTAGATGACACAACATTTAGTAGCGCCACTGGATGGACAGTCAAAACAGGTGGCCTAGACAGTATTGTGACGCGAGCACCCACACACGAACCATATCCCTATCACAACAAAGGTGTAGATATTGAAATTCCATTAGAAGCAGGGCAGCCACCGCCTAATCCTAGTGCAGTGCCTATTCCAGCTGGCATAGAAATAACTAGAAGATCATGAGTGAATTTACATTTTCTCTCAATCAACTTGGAATTAGCTCTGCAATAAACGAAGCACGAGCATCGGCACCTAGTCAGTCCGCCGTAACCAATTTTGAATCTGGGCAGTACTCAAACACTAAAGATAAAGATTTAACTTATACCGGCGATGATTATATCGTATGGGATCGAGTCAATGAAGAAAGATTACGCCGTGGTCTTCCAAGTTTAACTGAATTAGGATATCCAAGACCACTTGACGCTCCGCCAACGCAACCAACTTCAAGTGTAGGTAACAATGGTTTACCAGAAACATTTAAAATCAAAGGCCCTCCGGGCATGACATATGAACAAGCAAAGGCAGTGTTTGATCAACAGGTCAACAGTGGGGGACTTGTTGGATTCAAAGTTGGAGACACTGCAAGTGCAGCTACACAAGCTGCTGCCGGGTTAGCATCTGCACAAAGTCAGCTCACACAAGGACTGGCATCATTATCTAGCAAATTACCTGCAGGTACGAATCTGAACAGTCTCACAGCCAGTATAGGCGCACTGGGGCAAGGAGCAGGCACACAAGTGGCCAGCGCACTTCAAGGTGGCGCGGCTGCATTCAATTCACTGACTACCGGCGCAGGCGGCGCTACTGCTGCTATCAGCGCATCATTGGCTGGCGCAGGCGCCGGATTTTCATTACCTTCAACATCAGCCATCACAGGTGCGTTAACTGGTGCTGCTGCACGAGTAGGCAGTTTGGCTAGCACCGCAGTTGGCACCATATCTGGATTGATTAAAGGAACTCCTACAAGTGGTATCAATGTGGCAGACTTTGCCAAACAAGGACCAGCATTAACTGGACTTGGTAGCATGAGTTTACCCGATGTAACAAGCACATTGGCTCAAGCGTCAAAGTTGGTAGGTCAAAGTGCAGACACTATTAGTAACACAGCAGGTGCAGGTAAATTTGGACTTGATGCCAGTCAACTTGAACGATGGGGTCTTGTTAAACCAGGAACTGCTGCTACATTTTTGGCACAAGGCAGTGGTAATCTTACCAGTGTGTTAAAAAGTCCCACAGTGTGGACTGGCAGAGATGGTGTAAAAAGTCTCGATGGGTTGCTGGGCAATGAAGGACTTCAAAACAAAATTCAGCAAGGATTGATGACTTCGGGTGTGGCTGACTTAAAATCACTGGGAATTCCCACAGACAAACTTACACCACAAGCACTTAGCGGTCTGGCCACCAATGCTGCAAAAAGTGTGCCTGACACACTAAATTGGGCCAAAAATACTCCTGGGTTACCGGCTGACATCAAATCCAAATTTGATGCTGCCGCAGTTAATGGTGCGTTTGCTGTAAATTTGGCGCAAACTAAAATAGACCCGTCCATGCTTCAGGAGTACACACCTATAGCTGCTATTGATACTGTAAACACAGACACACTTGAAGCAGCCGCTAAACGCATTGTGGGTAATGCCAAAGTGCCTAGTATTTTGCCGGTAGCCATAGAATCTAGTGCTTATTCCAATACCAAAGATGAGGATTTAATTTACACTGGAAATGACGAGATAGTGTGGGATCGGGTGAATGCCGAACGACTACGTCGTGGTCTGCCAAGTCTTACTGCAATAGGCTATCCAAGGCCTAATCCCACCGCATAAATATTGCTATGACTACCTTTGTTGGCTTTAACACACAGAATCAATACAAAAAATTCACGCTAGTAGATTTTGAATTGGTCAAACGCGATCTCTTGAATGCGTTTAACATTCGCCAAGGTCAACTGCCTGGTCGTCCAGAGTATGGCACAGTGTTGTGGAATTATCTGTTTGAAAATCAAGTTGATGCTGTTCAACAAGGTATTATTAATGAAGTGCAACGAGTGGCAGGCGGCGATCCTAGAGTATTCATCAGCAACATCAATGTGTACCCACAAGAAAATGGCATGCTGATTGAATTAGAAATTCAAACTGTAGGTGGAGTCAATGCTGAAATACTAAACGTATTCTTCAATCAAGTCAGCCGGTCGGCTAGCTATGTATAACTACGCCGTTTTTTATCCGTATAAATAACAGATAAAGAACACAAGGCCCAGACGCAATGGCAAAAACCACTAGACAAACAGCGATATTTGGTGTAGAAGATTGGAAACAAATCTATCAAACCTATCGCGAAGCAGATTTCCAAAGCTACGACTTTGAAACTCTACGCAAGAGTTTCACCGATTACCTGCGTTTGTACTATCCAGAAACATTCAACGACTACATTGAGTCATCTGAATATATTGCGCTATTAGATGTTATTGCGTTTATGGGCCAGGCACTTGCCTTCCGCACAGACCTTAACACAAGAGAAAATTACTTAGACACAGCAGAACGCAGAGATTCAGTCACACGATTGGCCAATCTTGTTAGCTATACAGCCAAACGTAACACAGCCGCCCAGGGCCTGCTCAAAGCATTCTCAGTGACCACAACAGAAAATGTTGTGGATTACAACGGTGTTAACTTGGCCAATGTCACAGTTAATTGGGCCGATCCTACAAACTTTGATTGGTTGGAACAGTGGAATGCTATTGTTAACTCATCCTTGGTCAGCAGTCAAAAAATTGGACGTCCTGCTAATCGTCAAACTATTTTGGGTGTAGATACCAATGAATATGGCATTAACTTAGTGCCAGGATTCTTGCCAGTAATTCCGTATACTGCCACAGTGGATGGAGTTAACATGCCGTTTGAAGCCACAACGTCGTCCACAGCTGGCAGAGACTACATTTATGAACCAAGTCCAAAACCCAATGCCACATTCAATATATTGTATCGTAATGATAAGTTAGGATACCAAAGTGCTAACAATGGATTTTTCTTCTTTTTCAAACAAGGTACATTGCAAAATCAAGATTTTAACTTGGCTGAACGCATTGCCAATCGCACAGTAAACATCAACATTGATGGTGTGAACAACGAAGATCGTTGGCTATTCCAATTAGATAATGTGGGCAGCATCAGTCGAGAGTGGACATTTACTGAAAACATTTACTCAGCTGCTGCGGAACAAACTGCAACACTAAGACCAATATTTTCTGTGACCAGCAGAACCAATGATCAGATTACCATGGTGTTTGGTGATGGCGTGTTCTCAGAAATACCAGTGGGCATTTTCCGTGCATATGTTCGTGCAAGCAATGGCCTTCAATACATTATCAATCCTGCTGAAATGCAGAACGTGGTGTTGCCTATCAGTTATATTGATCGTAATGGTAACCTACAAACTATTACTTTTACTTGTGGTATCACACAACCAGTAAGCAATGCACAAAGTCGTGAAAGCATTGACGCTATCAAACAACGTGCGCCAGCAAGATACTACACACAGAATCGCATGGTCAACGGTGAAGACTATAACTTGTTTCCGTTTACTCTTTACAATTCTATTATCAAATCAAAAGCAGTAAACCGTGCTAGTATTGGCACTAGTCGGTATCTTGATCTTGTGGACAACACAGGCAAGTATTCGTCTACCAACACATTTTCCAGTGACGGGGCTATGTGGGAATACAATGTTCTTCCTAGTATTTTGTTTAGTTGGATCAATCGCAATGAGATTGCTGACCTCATTGCCAACCAAGTACAGCCTGCTATCATCGATACCACATTCAAACAGTTTTACTATGCAAACTTTCCAAGAATACCTGTAAACACTGGTGTTACTGCTCTAAGCACTTGGAATCAAAGCACAACACTGGCTAACGAAACCACAGGGTATTTTCAAAATGCATTGGGTGAACCAGTTATGGTTGGAACTTCTAGCAGTACTGCATTCAAGTATGTGGTGCAAAAAAGTTTAATTAAATTCATACCTCCAGTTATTAATGGACAACCGTATTACTTTGATGCAAACAATAGATTGAAACAAGGACTGCCAACTAGACCCGAAGACCATTTGGAAATTTGGGCCAGTCCACTTGCCATAGTAGGTGACGGCAGTAATAACGGCATTGGTAATTTAACCAATGGCCAAGGCCCTATTGCACTCAATAACTTTGTGCCTACAGGTGCTGTAGTGGACAGTATTATTCCTGTATTCCTTACAGATTTGACTCCGTCTATTAGAGAACAAATGACACAACAAATTTTGTTGTACAGAAATTTTGGTCTTGGCTATGATAACAATGGTGCCATTACAGGCACTGCCGGGACTTGGTATGTTATTACCAGTACCAATCTAGATGCTGATGCTACTTGGAGTCAAGCGTATGCAGGTAACACATCAGGAAACAATTTAGATGCAAGTTGGATGGTACAGTTTGTGGCGGTGGACAACAAATACACAATCACATTTCGAGGACTTGCTTATTACTTTGGATCAGTACTGCAAACAAGATTCTTTTTTTACGGAAATCAAAAGATTTACGACAGCCGCACAGGCACCACCATTAAAGATTTTATTAACGTGCTGGCAGTAAACACCAAACCAGACAGCTCATCACCGCTGCCTGGAGATATCTATACCACAATCACTGGACAGCCTGTGGAGTCTGATGGCTATGTTGACGACTTTCAGGTGTTGATCAGCTATAGAGATTCTGACTCTGATGGCGTGCCAGACAATCCAGATTTCTTCAATGAAATTGTTGCACCAACAGTTAATCCCAACCTCAAACTAGTGTTCTTGCAACAAACTGTGGACTTTGACAATTTGCAACGATATTTGCTGGTAGAACCTGGAGTGGTCAATTCAGACTATCCTACGTATGATAATATTGAACTGGTAAAGTTTCAATACTCACCTGGGCAAGTTTTCTATGCCTACACCGATGAATTATTTTTTACATTGACTGTTAATACTGCCGGAGTGAGAGTTATCACGCAAGCAGCAGAAGGCGATTGGATTGCTAGAACAGGACGACAAGCATTGTACTTCCAATATCGTCACAACTCACCATTGACCAATAGAATTGATCCTGGCACCACTAATATTATTGACTTGTATGTTGTAACACAGTCATACTACACTGCCTATCAAAATTGGATTAAAGACACCACCGGAACAGTTACAGAACCTGACGTGCCAACCATTGATGAGCTTAGTACAGAATATCAAGGACTTAATGAATACAAGATGATCAGTGACAACATTATTTTGAATTCTGTAGTGTTTAAACCATTGTTTGGACCTAAAGCAGCCACAACATTGCAAGCCACAATCAAAGTTATTCGTGCTCAAAATTCCACAGCCAGCACTAGCGAAATACAAAGTTCTGTGTTGGCAGCTATGAATGAATATTTTAGCATTGACAAATGGGGATTTGGCGATACATTCTATTTTTCAGAACTGGCGGCGTACCTGCACAGATATCTTGGAACCATAATCAGTTCAGTGGTATTGGTACCACTAGACACACAAAAATACTTTGGCGACATGTACGAAGTAAGAGCAGAACCCAGTGAAATATTTGTTAACGGCGCTACCATTGACAATATTGTTGTGATTGATGCATTGACCAGTACTAATTTGCGTACTGCACCTGGTAGCGGAGTAATTTAATGGCACGAGTACGCAGTGTAGATTTTCTTCCTGAGATTTTTCAGACGGACGCCAACAAGCAATTTTTGGCTGCTACTTTGGATCAGTTGATTCAAGAGCCAAAGTTTAAAAAGACTCAAGGTTATATTGGCCGCACAGTTGGCCCAGGTGTAAATCCCAACGACAAGTATGTGATTGAGCCCGACAAAACTCGCGCTGACTATCAACTTGAGCCAGGTGTGATTAGTGTTGATCCTGCAGACAATAACAAAATAATAGATGCTATTACGTATCCAGGCATAACTGATACACTGGTATATCAAGGTAGTCCATCAACACAACCCAGTCGACTGTATACTAGTGATTATTATAGTCTTGATCCGTTTATGGATTTTGACACGTTTGTAAACTTTAGTCAGTATTACTGGGTGCCAGATGGCCCTGATGTAGTTACTGTGCAATCACCGGGTGTGGCGTTGAGCCAAAATTTTGTTGTAGACAGAGCTGATGGAGTTTACACATTTTCAGGATTAACTGGTAACAACCCTACTATAAATTTAGTTCGTGGCGGCAACTACACTTTTCAAGTATCGCAAAACAACAAAGAAACTGTTAATTACAAAGTAACACGCACTAATGTTACCAGCTTTAACATTGACAACGAACCCAATGCACCAATTGTTTTAATTCGTGGTAACACATACACTTTTAACCTGTTTGTGCAAGGCGACTTTCCGTTCTGGATCAAAACTGCACCTACAACAGGCACAGGTGATCAGTATAACTCAGGTGTCACACGTAATGGATCAGTAGTAGGCACAGTGACTTTTACTGTACCCCAAGACGCACCTAATACACTATATTATTCTTGTCAGACTCAAAGTCTCATGAGAGGTACCATCAGTGTGATTGATGCCCAACCTGGTGACGGTCCAGGATTTTGGATTCAGACAGCACCCGGAATCAATGGATTAGATCCTACTACTCCAAACGTAACTTCTAGATCCATCTACGGTGTTACCAACAATGGTATTGATCTTGGCACACTTAATTTTAACGTACCACAAAAAACAGCTCAAGACTTTTTCTACAATCTTGTTAGCATTGGGTCGGTTGATCTTGTTACTGATTTGTTTTTCAATAATATCGACGGAGCCAGACTAGATCAATTTATAGCTACCTATGGTGGCATTGATGGCATCACTGATCTCAACACACGAACATTGGTATTTGCAAACAGTGTGGGTGATCCTTCTACTAATTATTATAGCATATGGCGTATAAGTTATGTTGTTGTGGGTGCCTTTACCTATCTATCATTAGGCAGCATTCAAAATATAGCTAATTTAGAAAAATGGACCATACGATATGGCACTGAATATTCCAGCACACAGTGGTACAAAAACCAAACTGGATATATTGTTGAAATGCCTCAGCTTACAGCCAAGTTGGATACATTGTATTACCAAGATGGCACCGACCCAGAAATTTTTGGCACCATCCGTCTAATTGAACAAGACAATAGCAGTACAATATACATCGAAGATGTGTTAGGAAAAACCAACTACACCAGTCCAAATGGTGTTACATTTACCAATGGATTAAAAGTTCAATTTTTAGGTAATGTATCACCTGCCAGCTACGCCACTGGGTCTGCTGCATTTATTTGCACAAACACCGCAGCAGGTATCAATCTCATTACCACTGAATCCACAGCAGGCATGGCAGTAGGTCAGGAAATTATTTTTAATGGCACAGCATTCGGCGGAGTAAACACTGGTGTTACCTATTACGTTCAAACAGTGTTTAGCAGCAGTCAATTTAAAGTAAGCACAACCAAAGATGGCACAGCAGTGACGTTGACCTCGGCCAATGGTAGTATGGTTGCAACTACCAGTCAAAATCCGCAATACTATGTTAGTGGTGTAGGCACAGCAATTGAACTATTGCCAGTAACAAATTATATCACTCCTGAAGAGTATGCGTCTGCCTACAATGTTGATTATCTCACAATCAACCGAGACAGTCCAGATCTAAATGCATGGAGTCGTAGCAATCGATGGTTCCACATTGATGTGCTCAATGCTACAGGTGCTTACAATGACACGCCTGTGGTAATAGACAATGACCGTAAAGGCAAGCGGCCAATTATACAATTCCGTGGTGGCATCAGATTGTATAACATGGGCACAGATGCCAAGCAACCAGTGAACGTAATTGATTTTACTGAAACTGATGCATTCAGTAACATTGAAGGCAGCACTGGATATTCAGTGAATGATTACACATTTGTCAATGGCAGTCGTGTGATATTTGCTGCTGACGAAGATCAGAATGTACGAAGCAAAATTTACGTGGTAAATTTTATTGTACCAGATACTGTGGCACCATTGATTACACAACCTATTATTAATTTGGTAGAAGCATCAGATGGAGAAATACTTGTTGATCAAACTACCACATGCATTAGTGGTTCGCAAGTTGGCGTTACCTACTGGTATGATGGTGTAAATTGGTTAGAAGCACAACAAAAAACTGCTGTACAACAGGCACCACTGTTTGACATATTTGATGCTGACGGAGTGAGTTTGGCCAACAGAACTACATATCCTAGTTCAACATTTACAGGCACAAAATTGTTTAGTTATGCCACAGGCTCAGGACCTGCTGATCCAGTGCTACAACTAGTGCTCAAATATCTTTCATTGACCAATGTAGGAGACATTGTATTTGATAATAATTTATACTCAGATTCATTTGTGTATGTGATTGACAATGTTAGCACCACAGCACCAATTAGTTCAGGATTTGTTTATGAATATGCATCAAGAACTGTGTTTGAACGATTGATTGGTTGGCAAACAGCAGTAGTGCCTACACTAATGAGACAGCAGTTTAAATTTGTTTATAATTTACAACCATTACAATTGGATGTTGCTGTTCAGTCAAACATTGTGACAACTGTGCCTAGCGTAACAGTGTTTGTGGGATCTATCTTCCAAGATCCAGGCACATACACAGTGGCCACTACTGCCAATACCACAACTATTACATTACATACTGCACACGTTGTGGGAGATGTAATTGAAGTTGAAGTGCTTAGTGACCAAATCAGCCAAGTGGCTTTTTATCAAGTTCCGTTAAATCTCAATAACAATCCATTGAATGCCAACAGCCCAAGTTTTACATTAGGTACATTGCGCACTCACTATGACAGCATTTGTCAAAATTTAACTACATTCTCAGGATCAATTAATGGTGCAAATAACACTAGAGACCTTGGTAATGTTATTCCTTACGGTCAACTGATTTTACAACAAAGTTCTCCATTGACCCTAGCTGGATACTTTATGAGATCTCAGCAGTACAATATTTTTGGTGCAATAGAATACAACAGCAGAGAATATCAAAAGTACAAAAATCAACTGCTAGAAGCAGTGACCAGACAGACCATTCAATACGAAACTACATCACAAGTACTTGATACTGTGATAGCTGAAATCACACTAGGACGAACAGAAAATAATCCATTCTATTGGAGTGACATGCTGCCTGCTACCGCAGTATTCACCACAACAACTTACACTGTGAGCTATATTACCAGGCAGGTGTTTGACACTGTACAAGTTTACAACTACACATCAGCCAACTACCTTGGCATGAATGTGTATGTAAATGACCAAATCTTAACTAGAGATTTAGAATACACAGTTGCCACAGATGGTCCACGAATTGAGATTTTGATTACACTGGCCATTGGTGATACAATTACCATTCAAGAATACAGTGCTACCTATGGCACCTATGTGCCTAATACTCCAAGCAAAATGGGATTGTATCCTGCATGGCGACCAGAAATTTTGACAGTCAAGACCAGCGCAGGTGAACAACTGGTTATACTAGGACATGATGGCAGTCAGACACCTATCTTTGGTGATATACGTGACGAAGTGTTGTTAGAATTTGAAACTAGAATTTATAACAATATCAAGTTAGATAACAATCCTGTGCCACTGGATGTTGTGGATGTGTTGCCAGGACAGTTTAGAGATACTGGTTATAGCTATGCTGAGATCAATACCATATTAGAAACTAGTTTCTTGACTTATGTAGGCTGGAACAAGTTGGATTACACCACGCAAAATTACAATGCTGGTAATCCATTTACCTACAATTATAGTTCTTCAACTAACAAACTTAACAATGAAAATTTGTTGGGTGCCTGGCGTGGTATCTATCGTTATTTTTACGATACCCAACAACCAGAACTAACTCCTTGGGAGATGATTGGGTTTTCAGTTCAACCCGACTGGTGGGAAATAACATACGGCCCGGCACCTTATACATCTGACAACATGAACTTGTGGGATGATTTGGAACTAGGGCTTGTGAGAGATCCGGTTGGCGCATACACACTACCAGCTTATGCAAGACCTGGCTTGCTATCTGTGCTACCAACTGACAGTGCAGGCAATCTGTTAGCGCCATTGGAATCAGTTGTAGGTAGATACAATCCACAAACGTGGCAGAAAAGCTGGGCACCCGGTGATGGCGGTCCGGTAGAAGCTTCGTGGTGGAATTCAAGCGATTACCCATTTGCAGCCATGCGGTTGCTGGCGCTTACTCGTCCAGCAAAATTCTTTGCATTGTTTGCTGACAGAGACTTGTACAAGTATAGCACAGAATTTGATCAGTATCTTTATAATGGTCGTTACAGATTAGACGCCAACGGCGTGCAAGTGTATGGTGACGGTACCAGCAAAGCCAGTTACATCAACTGGATTGTGGATTACAATCGCCTCACAGGTACTGACAGCACTGTGGCATTAGAAACAGATTTGCAAAATTTAGATGTACGTTTGTGTTACAGAATGGCTTCATTCTCAGACAAACAGTACTTGAAAATTTACACTGAAAAATCTAGTCCTAGATCAACCAACGCCTCGTTGCAGATTCCTCCAGAAAGCTATCAACTGTTGGTATACAAAAATCAACCATTTGACAGATTAATTTACAGTTCTGTGGTGATTCAAGTTGTGGATGGTGGCTACGCAGTATTTGGCTACAGCACTGCAAGACCATATTTTAACACATTCACCAGTATTCCAGTTGGACAATTTGAAACATACAGTGTGGCCAGTAAAACTATACAAGTACCTGCCAATTACACAGACACTGTCACTCAAATTCCCTATGGGTTTGTATTCACAACTGAAAGTGCTGTAGCCAATTTCTTGTTGAGTTATGGAAAGTTTTTAGAATCACAAGGCTTTGAATTTACCAATCAGACCAATGGTTACTTGATGACCTGGTCACAAATGGTGTACGAGTTCATATACTGGAGTCAACAAGGCTGGGGCAATGGCAGCTTAATCAATTTGAATCCGTTGGCTATAGGACTGTCTGTGTTCAAGGAACAAGCAGTAGTAGACAACATAACATCACAAACTGCGGAACATGTAATATTAGACCAGAATCGTAAAGATTTCCCCACACGTGATCTCAATATTGTGCGAGTTGACAACAACTTTACTATCCAACCTTTGAACAATCAAAGTTTGAGTTTTATTGACATGCGTTATACCAGCTTCGAAAGTATGATTGTGTTGGATAACGCCAGTTTGTTTGGCGACTTAATTTTTGAACCTATAACAGGCGCTAGACAAAGCAGATTGTATATTGCTGGCACTACTTCTACAGAATGGAACGGCAGTGTTGATGCGCAGGGATTTATATTAAATCAAAACAACATTCCTGCATGGACTGGTTTAAAAACTTATGCCAAAGGTGAAATAGTAACATACAAAGGTGCATACTGGAGTGCTGCCACAATTGTACAACCCAGCACCAAGTTCAATTACAATGACTGGAATCAAAGCGATTACACAGTTATTGAACAAGGATTATTGGCCAATCTTGCAAACAAAGCTGACCAACTCAGCAACAGTTATGACATCAACTCGGCAAATTTAGTCAGTGACAATGATTTGTTAAGTTATGGCTTGATAGGATTTAGACCTAGACAGTATATGGCTGCACTAAATCTTGATGATGTTAGTCAGCTTAACATTTATAGAGAATTCCTTGGAACCAAAGGAACTAAAAATAGTGTTGACTTGTTTGGGCAAGCTAAGTTCAACAAAGAAGTTGCCGAATACAAAATTTTTGAAAACTGGGCAATACAACGTGGGGTATATGGTGCAAACGCCAATCGCAGTTTCTTTGATTTGAGACTGAATCGTGCATTGTTATCAAGCAATCCTAGCTTGGTACAGGTTGTGGTGCCAAACGAAACAAGCACTGCTGATCAACAAATTTTCCTTAGCGATGTATGGAAAAGTAGTTTCCCGTTGACCACTCCTGCACTTTTACCAACCACAACCACATTGCCAACAGATATATCTTTGCCTAGTGCAGGATATGTTAATATTGATGACGTTGATATCACAGTTTTTGATTTAGATGATCCTGCAAATCTCAATGCCAACATCAATTCTATTATAGTTGGAACCAGCATCTGGGTTGCCAAAGTAAACAACTATGACTGGAACATTTATCGTGCAGAAGCTGTGCCAGGAACTATACAACACGTTTGTGACAATCTTAATGGAACCAGCAGAGTTATATTCAGCAAACAACATGGATTGATAACTGGCAATCGATTGATCATAAGATTTTTTGATACAGAAGTCAATGGTGTTTACACCGTATTAAGTGTTCCCAATTTGACCACTGTGAACATTGCATTGGATCTTGCAGGTGATCGCACTGTGGTTGACGGCACAGGCATTGGGTTTACCCTAGAAACCATGCGTGTAGACCAGGCCAGCAACGTGATAGATTTGCCTTACGCACAACAATTTTTACCCGGCGCAAAAGTTTGGGTTGATGATAACGGTGACGGATTATGGGAAGTATTAGAAAAACAAAATCCTTTTACTGACCGAGCAGTGTTAGCGCCAGTGTTGCTTGATGCCACAGAACAATACGGAGCATCTGTAGCACAAGCCACAAATCGAGCAGCATTGTTTGTTGGTAGTCCGCGTTATGGGTTTGGATTGGGTACTGCCAAGGGCGGTATCTATTTGTATGTAAGAAATGCCGGCGACCAGTATGTGCCAATCAGTCCCATTGGCGGACAAGACACTGTTCTTACATTAAGCACAACAGGCCTGCGCGGGTATGGCAATGCTGTAGATGCTGGCAATCAAACATTTGCTGTTGGCGGAGCAAGCGCCAGCTTGGGACCAGCACCTGCAGGATCACCTGTCAACAACGGATACGCTGTAGTATTATGGCGTGACCCCACAGCTGGGGCAGCCAACACCAGTCCTTGGTCTCAACCACAGTTGTTGACATTACCTGGAACAACACCAACCACCACCCCAGGTGCTGGTGAATTTGGTTATAGTGTGGCTATGAGTCTTGACGAACGCTGGTTGTACGTTGGTGCACCTGGACTGAACACAGTGTATGCATACGGACAAGTGCAATGGCAAGATCAAGTTTTACAATACATTGCCAACGGCACTAGCAATACTGCTGACATCAGCGATACTATACAAATAAACAATGCCAATCAAATTGCTGTGCTTAAAAACAATGCAGTATTGACGCTCACAACAGATTACACTGTAGACGCTGGTTTTACCACTGTGACATTTACTGCAATGCCTGCTGCTGGTGATGTTATTACAATTTCAAGAAAATATGTCAAAACATTTAGTCCAAGTGGTACTACATATTCATTGTCACCATGGTTGTTTACAGCCACAGCAAACAACATTTATTCATTCTCAGTCAGTGTAGATAGTGTATTACAACGTCCTAACATTGATTACACCTACTCTGGCACCACACTGACATTTGCCAGTGCCCCAAGTAATGATATTATAGTGACATCGCAGTTTTATTATCAACTGGCTGGCACCATTACACCAACAGTGGCAGTTGCTGCTGGTGCAAGATTTGGTGCAAGCGTTCAGTGTTCTACAGATGGACGTCAAGTTATAATTGGCTGTCCTAACGCCACAGTTAACACATTGACTGAAGCAGGTTCAGTGTATGTGATTGACAGAAATGTACAAAAGTTCATTCGTCAGGACGATAGTTCAAACACGTATACTGTGTTAGGAACTGTGGCAGCACCAATTAGTGTTCTAGTTAATAATGTATTTTTAACCAATCAAACTGACAGTATTGTTGGCGCTGATAACACATTCTCAGTTTCAGGCAATAACATCACCATCAACAAAGATTTGTTTGTAGGCGACGTAATTGAAATTGAAATCAATCAGTTTGTGCAACAGCAATTGATCACAGAGAACACAGTAGCCGAATTCACAAACTACGGCCAAAGTTTGGATTTGTGTCCATACAACTGTAGTTTGTATGTGGGTGCGCCGCAAGATTCTAGTATTGTTTGGAAAGGTGGTGTGGTTGAGCGCAGTGTAAACCAAGCCAGAAGTTATGGTACAATTACTTCTACTATTGCCAATCCTAGTCTGACTGCTGGGCAAACATTACGAGTAAACAATGTTGACATTGCAGTACCAGCTAGTCCAAACAATAATATTGCAGGCCTTGCTGCTGCAATAAATGGTGGAGAAGCAGGCACCAATTCGGGTGCTCCTAATGCTACCGCAGTAGTTTCCTCAACAGGCTACCTGACTATTTTTGTGACCAACACTGCTGCTGCACCAGACGGCAACAAATTACAAGTGGCACCGGGTTCAGTTGGCTCAGTGTTTTCTGCACTTGGATTTGTAACTTTTGAATACACACAAACTATTGCAAGCCCACGACCAGTAGAGTTTGGTCAATTTGGTTACTCAGTGGCTGTAAATGACACTGCACTTAATCTTGTGGTTGGATCACCAAAGGGCACACTATATTCAGTTATGGTGTTTGATTATAATACCACAACAGAAAAACCAGGAACAACGTTTGATGGTAACTCTACCATATTCTTTAGCTCAGTGGTTATGGTCTTGGTCAATGGTTCTTATGTTACTCGTTCATTGGTACAGGCAGGTGCAGTTTATACATATGACTATTTGCCTAGCAATAGCCTCAGCGTAGCCAATCCGGGTAAGTTTATATTTGGACAGCAAGTTGAAACTAATGGAGTAAATTATCTGGATCAATATGGTTATGCAGTAAGTTACAATTCTGGTGTTTTGGTAGCCACAGCGCCCGGCGAAGACTTTGAAGATAGCACATTCAGCGAATACGGTGCTGCTTATATATTTGAAAATCCCACGCAACGTTTAGCTTGGGAGCCAATTGCTATTCAACAACCAGTTGTTGATATAAGACTGTTGACTAGTGTGTACATGTATGACAGAATTTCTTCAGCCAAGAGTCAGTTCTTTGATTTCTTTGATCCACTGCAAGGAAAAGTATTAGGGGCCGCTCAAGAAAATATAGATTTTATCAGTGCAATTGACCCTGCTGCTTACAATGTTGGTCCTGTAAACAATCGCGGTGACACTTGGGCGGCTACACATGTTGGAGAAGTTTGGTGGGACATCAGCACAGTAAGATTTATTAATCCAAATCAGGACAATCCAACTTATGCCAGCCGTCGTTGGGGACAAGTATTCCCCGGCAGCACAGTGGATGTATATCAATGGATTTCTAGCACAGTACCACCTGCAAATTACGCCGGAGTTGGCACACCATACAGCATCATTAGTTATGTAGTAAGCACTCGATTAAATCAGTCTGGAACATTTGTTACTGAATATTATTTCTGGGTGCGTGGCATAACTGAAACTGCATCACGGGCAGGCAAGACACTTAGCGTGGCCACAGTGGCATCTTATATTCAAGAACCAAAAGCCAGTGGCATTAGTTATATTGCACCAATTAACTCTAGTACCATTGCAATCTACAATGCAATTGAATACATTTTGGCAGCAGACACTATTATCAGTGTGGAGTTTGATCAAGTTCTTACAGAGGCTAATGTACACACTGAATACGAATTAATTGCACAAGGGCAAGATGATGCTTTCTTAAGTGATAATTTGTATCGCAAACTACAAGACAGTTTTTGTGGAGTAGACACAACTGGCAATAAAGTTCCAGATCCAAATCTTAACTACGCTCAACAATATGGGGTTCAATTCCGACCACGCCAGAGTATGTTTGTGGATCGATTTTTAGCGTTAAAAAATTATATTCAACGTGCCAATGATGTATTTGCATTGTATCCTATAACAGAAATTAGAAGTTTTGCATTATTAAACAGTGCAGAACCTGAACCTAGTGCAACCAGCGGCGAGTGGAATTTGAGAGTGGCTAATTTAGAAATACTAGGATTCCAAGACATATATGCTGTGCCATTGGGTTACAAATATCTTGTGGTTACCAATAGTTTGAATCGTGGATTATGGACCATTAATGAAGTACAAGCTACAAATGATCCAACAGTGAGAGAATTGGTGTTAAGTCGTGTGCAAAATTATAACACGCCACAATACTGGAGTTACGTTAACTGGTATCAGCCAGGATATAATTCTAGTTCAATTATTGTGGCCGAAGTACCAAACTATGCTACATTGGAAACATTAAGTGTGGCCATTGGATCAAGTGTCAAAGTCACTGCTAATGCACAAGGCAAGTTTGAAATCTATCTACGTACTGATACTGGATGGGATCGAGTAGGCCTTGAAGATGGCACCATCGAAATTTCTGCTGAAATTTATGATTATGCGCTAGGCAGATTTGGATTTGACGTTGAAGTATTTGATGCACAATATTTTGATCAAGAACCAGTGATTGAAACACGTAAAATTATTCAAGCTATCAATGAAGAATTGTTTGTTGACGAATTGAAAATTGAAAGAAATCAGTCACTTACTCTGATGTTTAACTTTATTTTAAGCGAGTTACTAGCACCAGAATGGTTGATTAAAACCAGTTTGATTGATGTTCAACACAAAGTTAGAGATCTGGTGCCATATCAAAATTACATTCGTGACAATCAAGACTTTGTGAGTGAGTACATTCAAGAAGTCAAACCCTATCATGTACAAGTTCGTGAATTCAATCTAACATATGATGGCATTGATAGTTTCCAAGGCAGTTTGACTGACTTTGATTTGCCAGCATACTATGACACAAATTTGACCATACCACAGTATGTAAGCCCAATTTTGTTACCTTATGAACATGCTACAGCTCAGGCATTTAACACACTCAGTGACACTGCTCCTAATAGCACTCTGTGGCCAGAGTGGCCTTACAGTCAATGGTTTGACAACTATTTGCTACATGTAGATTCAATTACAGTTACCAATCAAGGCACAGGCTATACCATTGCGCCTACAGTGTTGATTGTACCGGCTGAAGGTGACACTGGGTCTGGAGCAGAAGCCACAGCAGTGCTAAACTCATCAGGCAATGTCGTATCTATAACATTGATCAATGGCGGTTCAGGCTACCGCTCAACTCCAACTGTGGCGTTTGATGGTGGCAATGGCACAGGCGTTGCTGCATACCCTCAGATGGACAACGGACTTGTGCGCAGTTTCCGCACAGTTCTCAAATACGACCGTTATCAATATCAAACATCTGTATTAACCTGGAGTTCAGATGGCACATACGAAAATGGCACACTGGTTCGGTATGATGATCGTGTATGGCAAGCTGACAGTGCAGACGGCAGTAGTGCGGTGATTGGCCCAGTCTTTAATCTTGAAGATTGGACCTTAGTAGATGCAGCCACACTCAGCGGTGTTAATCGTACCATGGGATTTTATGTTCCGGGCGTAAACGAATTTGGATTAGATTTGCAATTGCTAGTAGATGGCACCAGCTATCCAGGTGTGCAAGTTTGGGGAGACTATTTCTTGGGCAGTGCTCCGGCAAGTCCTACCTTGGTGTGTACTGCTACCAATGCAACTACCAACGAAATCACATGTGTTCAAACAGCAAGATTGTCGCTTGGTGATCCAATCAGATTCTACGGCACGGTGTTTGGTGGCATCGTGGCTGGTACTGTTTATTATGTAAATGCCATTGTTGATGCAACACATTTTACAGTTGCCTTAGCACCAGATGGGTTAACATTTAGCCTGACTTCTGCCACCGGCACCATGATTGCAGACGTGCCAGAACCAATAGATGCTACCTATGCCAGCAGCTTTACTGATATGTTTTTGGGACTACGTCCAACTGATATCAATGTAGATGGTGGCGAATTTATTGGACCATACGAAGGACATGCTCCAGAAGAATTGGTCAACGGATCTGAATACGACACACTAGATTTCCGTGTGTATACTCGTCCAGGTGCAGACTGGACAGGTGACGGACATGGCTTTGCTATAGGCACATTCAATTATGTTTATGACGGCAATGCCTTATACTGGGGCACATTGGTGCAAAATCCGGTAAACATTGAAGTTTCTAATGAAAATACAAATAGTGATCTCACACCAGACGTAGACTATGTTGTGGATTGGGAGGCCCAAACTATAACAGCCGTTCCTGGCGGTGGTATTGCAAATGGTGATGTGATCAGTGTTACTGCTTACGAAATGGGTGGTGGTAATCAGTTGTACCGCGGAAATTACAACGGAACAGAAGTCAATAATTCTGTAGTAATTCCTGTAAATGCCAATGAAATTTATGAACTGGTATTGTTTGTAAATGGTACAAATGTGTCAGGTGCCACCTGGACATCTTATGCTAACAGTGTGCCTTGGACTTACGAAAATTCTTATGCAGCACAAACTGTTGTTGAAGATAATCAATTGTATTATCGAGCGTTGCAATCAGTGCCGCCGGGAATTTTATTAGATGATCCATTGTATTGGATAGAATTTGTTCCAACTGTGCAATCAACAGTTAGGTTTCCATATCCAATGGCCAATGTAAAATATGCAACCACAACATCGTTATTTGGAACTTATGGCTATGTGTACAACAATGGCACAAACGGTGTTGGGGCAACACTAACAAATTACAACGTATTTGATGATTACACTGCGTTAACAATTGACGGCGTTATTCCATTGGTAGGAGATCGCATACTTGTCAAGGATGAAACTGGCATATACACCAATGACACCACGCAAAGTGCAACGTTTAATGGTATCTATACTGTTACTAGAGTTGGTAATAGCACAATTGGTTGGATATTGACCAGAGCAACAGATTTTGTTGATTCTCTAGATATTCCTAGCGCAATCACCCTTGTTACATCAGGATCAACCAATGCTGCCACAAGATGGGTCTGCACATCAAATCCGTCTATCTCTGTTGGAACCACTGAGATTGATTGGACTCGATTTATTGGTACCGAAGCACCATATGGTCCAGGCGATGGAATTTCTATCACTGTCATGGGCGTTGAAGATCCACAATACAGCTGGAGCACAGCAGTAACACAGTATCGTACCGCTACTGAGTCTGATAGATTGACCAACAGTATCAATCTTGACAACAGCATGCAAGGAACCAATGTGGCCAACCTAGTGGTCACTGTTAATGGCAAACGCCTACAACCACCTGAGGGTATTGAATGGACTGGTGACGGAACCAGCAGCAGTTTTGGATTGCCACAGCGCGGTGGTGGCTATCCACAATCTGCTATCAATGCTTACACTGATATTCAAGTTTGGGTAGACAATGTCCTACAAGTACAAAATTATGGTGCTATTGTAGGTAATTATTATGTGACCAATTATGATGGTAGTAATACTCCAGGCCGACAAGTGGTATTTTTTACTCCACCTGCTGATGGCGCACAGATTTTAATATCAGTTAGCACCATTGCACAATACACAGTTGTGATAGGATCGCCCAACAGATTGTTAATAACTCCGTTGCTTAATTTAGGCGATCAAATTGCAATTACCAGTTGGAATGATACATCACAACAAGATCCGTTAACTTTGGTATTTGTAGGCCCGGTGGTTACTGGCCTCACAGTGATTGAGCCATATGACAGCACTGGATACAGTTTTCCAGATGCAGCCAATGACACATCAGGCAGCTTTGACTTCAGCATAGGCGTGGCTATTCCAACTAATGATTTTAATCTAGGTCGTGAAGGAATATTGGCCAACAGATTATGGGTTACATTGGATGGCAATAGATTGTATCCAGGCGTGGATTATGCAGTGCAAGGACAATATTTGATACTGGGCAGTGGTATTATTGGCTCGGCACAAGTGCTGGCAGTAACTGAATTTACTGAGAGTGTTGTGCCAGGTGCTATGGCATTTAGATTGTTCCAGGACATGCGTGGAGTGCAAACTACGTTCCGTATCACTGCCTCAACAACAACTACAGTAGCTCAGGCAGTGTCAGCTGTAGCAGACATTATCTACGTCGCAAATGTCGCAGCCCTTAGTGAGCCCAACTTGACTGATGGTATTTTTGGTGTAGTTACAATCGATGGTGAACGCATACTATATCGCGAAAGAAATTTGTCTACAAATTCAATCACTGGGTTACAACGAGGTACTGCTGGCACAGCCGCTACCAGTCATTCAGTCAATGCAGAAGTGTATGACATGGGTCTTGGTAACAGACAACCTCAAGAGTTTCAAAACTATATTGTAAGCGATACCAGTACGGGTGATGGATCTACCACAATATTTTACGCTCCTACAATTGAATTTGATTTAAGTGACAGTTCTTTTGAAGTCAACAGTATTGAAGTATATGTCGGCGGCAACCGTGCTAGAGTAGGTTACTATGCTGGGCAGTTTGTGATAGGACAAACTTACACTATTGCTAGTGTTGGCAGCACCAACTGGCATGCTATTGGCCTGCCAAGCGATGTTTATCCATTGCCGGGCGTGGTATTTACAGCTACAGGGGCAGGGTCAGGAACAGGTGTTGCTGGCACCAGTTTGGCCAGCAACTACTACCAAGTAACCGATTACAATCCACTAGCAATACAGTTCCTTACAGCCAACGATTTGCCTGCTCCAGGTGCAGGTGTTGAGGTGGTGATATTACAGCGTAGAGGTGTAACTTGGTATGCTCCGGGTAACGGAACACCTAGCAACGGCGAAGCACTACAGATCACTGACACAAATGCTGCAAGGTTTTTACGTGGATTATAACAAGGTAAATAAACGATCATGTCAACTACTATGCCAAAACAGCCAGTAACTGCAAATTCTGAGAAAAAACAACCTCAGCCTAAACGTCCCAACGAGCAAGGATCGTTTTCCGTCGAAGCTCATGTGCGTATTTTTGATCCAAAAACTCGCGAAGTTTATATGGAGGGCAGAGCATGATAGAACCAGGATTGGCCCGTATTGAAGGCTTTATTAAAATACACGATCCCAACACAGGTGAAGTGTTGGTAGATAAGAAAAACGCAATTCACTATGAAAATATATCAATTGCTATGGCACAAGCCCTAAGCAATAGATTGGACGCAAACGGGTCTAGTTTGGGAATTATCTATTCTATGGCATTTGGAAACGGCGGCAGCTCTGTGGACCCTACAGGCGTGATTACATATTTGCCCCCAAACACTGTGGGACAAAACGCCGGATTGTACAATGAAACCTACGCCAAAGTTGTTGACGATAACTCGGCTGCAGATAGCGATCCTGACACAAACTTTATGACTGTGATACACACAGCAGGTACTGTTTATACAGATATTCTTGTGACCTGTTTGTTAGACTACGGCGAACCGCCCACACAACAAGCATTTGACAATTCTACCAATTTTAACGGCGAATATGTGTTTGATGAACTAGGCCTTAAATCTTGGAACGGCAGCTCAACAGATTTGCGACTGATTACTCATGTAATTTTCCACCCAGTGCAAAAGAGCTTGAACCGTCAAATTCAAATTGATTACACCCTACGTATACAGACACTAAGCAACATAAATGCTGTATAAATATAGAAAAATATAGGAACAAGGCGACCAACATGGCATATACAATTAATCTAACAAACGGCACAACGTTTGCTACCATAACAGATGGTACTGTAAACACTGCCAGTTCGATGACGTTGATCGGCAAAAATTATGCTGGGTACGGACAGTTCCTAGACGACAATTTTATTCACTTGTTGGAAAATTCAGCTAACACAACAGCACCTGCTGCTCCGCTTACTGGACAACTATGGTGGGACAGCACCAATACACTATTGAAAGTTTATTCAGGAACAACCTGGAAAGTTATTAGCGGTGCCACATCATCATCTACAGCACCAAGCCCTGCTGTACAAGGAGACTTGTGGTATGATACCACAAATCAGCAGTTAAAAGTTTGTTCAGTAGCTCCTAGCACATTTATTGTGGTTGGTCCAGCATATTCAAGTATCGAAGGACAATCTGGCGCTATACCCCTTACCATTGGCGATGGTACCACAGGTTATGTTGTCACAGGATTGTATGCTGCTGGTGACTTGGTTGGTATTATTAGTAAAGTTGCTGACTTTACACCAGCTGGTAATAGTAGTGCATACGTTGGATTGGGATTTCCTAAAATTTACAAAGGCTTTACAGTCTGGAATATTGGCAACAGCAGCGGCAACATCAGCAACCCAGCCAACATCACGTTAGCAGTTGCTGGAAGTGTTGTTGAAACTGTGGCTAGCACAGGCGTTTTTGTTACTGGATTAGTTAGTGCCACTGGCAATATTACTGCTCCAAACTTTATTGGCAATGTAATTCCACCTGCCGGCGGCTCAGTTAGTACTACTGGGAATATTACAGGTGGCAATCTTTTAACTGGTGGAATAATGTCAGCAACCGGCAATGCTACAGGCGGCAATCTTATTACTGCTGGCCTTGCTACAGTAACTGGAAACGTCCAAGGTGGTAACATAAGAACTGCTGGTCTGGTCAGCGCAACTGGTAATATAACTGGCGGCAATGTGTTATTTGGATCTGGCATTGTGAGTGGCACAGGCAACATCACTGGTGGAAACGTGCTATTTGGTTCTGGAATAGTTTCTGGCACAGGTAATATTACAGGTGGTAACGTACTATTCGGATCAGGCAGAGTTTCTGGTGTAGGCAACGTCAGTGCTGGATTTTTCTTGGGCAACGGTAGTCAGCTTACTGGATTGAGTTCAGCTGTTAGTGTTACCAAAATTGAAAACGGTACTTCAGAAGGCAATGTTACATCATCCGGCGGCAATATTGCATTTACAATTGGCGGCATTGGGAATGTCATGGTGCTGGCCACTACCGGAGCAATTGTCACTGGATTGAGCACACCAAGTATCGAACACACTGGCACAAATGCTGTGGGCAATATTGGATCCTCTGCTAGTTATTTCAATCGATTGTTTGCCACAGCCACCACAGCCTTGTATGCTGACGTTGCAGAACGTTTTGCAGCTGATGAAGAACTGGCACCTGGTACCGTAGTTGAACTAGGCGGTACAGCTGAAATCACAAGATCTCAACAAGATTTAAGCGAAAATGTGTTTGGCGTTATAAGTACAAGAGCAGCCTACCTAATGAATGGCGGCGCCGGAGAAGACGACACGCATCCACCAGTTGCAATGACTGGACGTGTTCCGGTGCAAGTAATTGGAGTAGTGCGCAAAGGTGACAGATTGGTATCAGCAGGCTCAGGCATGGCCAGAGCTGCTCAACCAGGTGAAGCCACAGCATTCAACGTAATTGGACGAGCACTGGTTGACAAACTCACCCCTGGTCCAGGTACAATAGAAGCAATTGTGACTATAAAGTAATCGGAACAAACAATGACATATTCAAGCGGTGGATTAATTCAAGCATCAGACTTTAACGGGTTTGTAAGCACTGGATCACCAAACATCAATAACATTTGGAGCACAGGCTCAACCGACAGCGGCTGGGGACAAAGTGCTCTAAGTACAGTGAGTGCTGGCGGCACTGTAACTGCTACAAACTGGGCCAGCTTGGTCAACACACTTGCTACTATGGGCAGCCAAACCGGCACAACTATTACTTCTCGATCTGCTCCTACCGCGGGGCAAACTATTAGTGTGTTGGCGGCTGTGGCCACGGACATTACTAATTGTAATACCAATCGCGCCAATGCTGCGGCTGTTGGCAGCACAAGTACAACCTGGACTGGCGCTTCTGCCAAAACTACTACAACTGGCACTGGCAATGCTGCATGGAGCATTACTTGGACACAAACTGTTACATTTCCATCTGCGGATCAAGCTAGATATTTTTGGAATGCAGGCGGCAGAATTTACATTACTATGAACAAATCATCCACTGGATTAGACAGTGATGCAGACTGGAACACATTTATAGGCAAAGTCGGCACAATCAGTTTTACTGGTATTGCCGCTGCTAAAACTCTAGGCGGCACTTCTTACACAGGAACCAGCAGACAAGGCGGCACAGGCGGAACACTAAACATCTTGTCGTCAAGCATTGGTTGGTATGCACTGACTGCTGGTGCTGCTGCCACAAATTTATTTCAATTGTACGATGACTTGTCAGTTTACACAGGCGACTATGTTTTAATTACTGCTGCAAAAAATGCTGGCTCAACCGCAATAACATTTGTTACAACATGGGTCAGCACAGCCAGAACTGGCGCCGGCCAAAACACTCAAATTTCAGGTGGTACTGATACTACTTCGCCATTCTCAGCGTACGGCACAGCACCCACAGTGCTTTGCCGATTTGTTCCACCAGCAACTACTTATCTATCTAATTCGTGGGGCACACCCACTGTAGCAAGCTCGGTAGCTTAATCAAAAAGGGCCACAAGGCCCTTTACTTTTCCCTGTAAATCCTATATAATCGCAACATGAACACTGACGATTTAATTTCGCACAGCCGTGCTCGATTTGACCATGTGGCTGCAAAGCGCATACTCCGAGAAAAATACGAAGCCCGGATGATATTTGCTCACGACGGTGGCATGTGGCGTGCTGGTCCTGAACTCCTAAACCTCTTGGCTACTGTGCCGCCAGGAGATGCAGTTCTGTTAGACTTGTATGAAACTCCAGTACAAATACGTCCAGAAGAACTGCGCGGCTTGGCCATGCAACGTTGGCAAGAGCAAATGAATGCTTGGCTGTTGGAACACAACGAAGTTAGCACCAAACGATGACTACTGGCGCACTGATCTTTGCATTTGACACCAAACACACACGCTATTTGGACATGGCAGCATGGTGTGCCGAACGAGTCAAAGATTTCTTAAAAATTCCTGTAGCAGTGGTCACAAACAATCCTGCTGCCGGCAACGAAACTGTGTTTGATCAAGTGATATATGCTGATCCGTTGGGCGAAAACTCACGCTGGTTTGGTGACATACAAGATCATGTACCTTGGCATAACAGCAACCGAGTAGATGCTTACAACTTGTCACCTTGGGAGCAAACTCTAGTGTTGGATGCTGACTTTGTGATCAATAGTGAAGATTTAAAAGTGGTGCTTGACAGCCCACAAGATTTCATGTGCTTTAGATCAGCATACAATCTTGCTAGGCCCGAAGAAGAATTTTTAAACACTTTTGGTACATATAAATTTCCCATGTACTGGGCTACTGTGATGATGTTTCGCAGATCAAACACTTCACAGTACATATTTGATGCCATGCAGATGATTCGTGAGAACTGGAAGCACTACAGAGATCTCTATCACATCTCACAACCCACATACAGAAACGACTATGCACTAAGCATAGCATTGGGTATTGTGAGTGGCCAGACACTAAAAGTAGATGCCATACCCTGGGGCATGCCCAGTGTAGTACCCGAAAACAAACTAACGCTTGATAATGAAACGTTCTGGAATATTGAGTATGAAGATGCACAAGGTAAATGTAAAACAGTCTCAATTGTTGGGCTGGACTTTCATGCCATGGGCAAAAGAGATTTAGGAGCAATAGTTGAAACCCATAGAAGAACAAGGCTATGTGATCATGGCCTTGAACACGCCCCAAGTTGACTACTTGGATTGTGCTAGAACATTGACAAAAACAATCAAACAATGGAATCCTCATGCCAGTGTTTGCTTGATCACGGACAAGACTCATGCCAACGATCCCTTGTACAATTACTATCGTGTGATTGAGAACATCGATCGCGATAACTTGTATGCAAACGACTGGCAAGTGTTTTTTAATTCGCCTTATCGCGAAACTATCAAACTAGAAGCAGACATGATGATTGCCAGTTCGATTGATCACTGGTGGACTATGTTTAGACATAGAGACGTTGTGATATCTACGGGTTGCAGAACATGGCAGGATCAGGTCAGCACAGCCAGGCACTATAGAAAAGTGTTTGATGCTAACAATTTACCAGATGTGTACAATGCTATAACTTACTGGCGATTGAGCCAAACAGCACGTGACTTCTTTGTGTTGATACGTGACATATTTGCTAACTGGACAGAGTTTCGGAAGCTGATTAAATTCTCCGAAGATGTACCCAGTACTGATCTTGTGTACGCAATGGCAGCCGATATAATTGGTAGAGAAAACGTGACCATGCCATTTGCTACATATCCAAAAATTGTACACATGAAACAAGCACATGCTGGAACACGCACTCAAAACTGGACCAATGAGTTAGTATGGGAAATGGATCCCATGCGGATACAAACTCAAACACAATGGGGTGCGTTTCATTATCATGTTAAGGATTGGTATCATGACACCTGAAGAGTTTTGGGATATTTTACACTCTACGCCTGAGCCGTTACCAGTATTTTGGCGATTGTATTACAATGATGCGGGGCTGCCTGTTTGTTACAGTATGGAAGAGTTGCCAGGTAATTACATTGACATTGACGCTGAAACATTTGGTCTGTCACCTGCTAATGTGCGTGTGGTAGATAACAAACTCAAATACATTACCACACGCACATCTGACAAACTTGTGCCCGGCAACACAGGCACACTGTGCCATCCACAGTCAGTTGCGGTTGTAGTCACTCAACACGGAACACCATGGAGCAAACAAACATATGGCCTTGAATCAAATTGACATAGCAGATTTAGACTGCATATACTTGACATACGATGAACCACAACGAGAAGAATTTTGGATCAAGATTAGGAATATGGTGCCTTGGGCTCGAAGGGTGGACGGTGTTCTGGGGAGCGATGCGGCTCACAAAGCGGCAGCCCGGGCGAGTAGTACGGATAGATTCATTCTCATCGATGGCGACAATCTCCCCGATCCGGCGTTCTTTAATCAAACACTTGTTTTTTCTAGCAAAGAATATGAGAGTGCTGTGTTCCGGTGGCGGGCACGTAACCATATCAACGGATTGATGTATGGCAACGGCGGCCTCAGTAGTTGGACAAAGGATTTTGTACAGAACATGCGTACACACGAAGCCACAGACGGCACAGCAGAAACACAAGTGGAGTTTTGCTTTGATCCGTTGTACTGGCCCATGTATAACTGCTACTCGACTACCTACCCAAATGGATCAGCATTTCATGCTTGGCGTGCAGGTTTTCGTGAAGGTGTTAAGATGTGCTTGGATCGTGGACGCAAACCCACCACAGCAGAGTTTCAAGATCGTGTGCATCAACGCAACTTGGATCACCTGACCATTTGGCACAACGTGGGTGCTGACGCAGAGCACGGATACTGGGCCATTGCCGGCGCACGTCAAGGCACATACATGACCATGCTGACACAGTGGGATCACACTCAAGTACAAAACTTTGAAGCATTAGCTGAACTGTGGCGAACTGTGGAAACGTCAGAACCTAGACTGTTGGCCGGACGACTGGCAGAGGATTTAAACACACAGTTAGGCTTGCCCATGATTGTGATGGAAGCAGAACAAAGCGAGTTCTTTAAGAAGCACTACAGATCCAACTGGCACAACCAAGGCATAATGACCCGCGAGATTGATGTTATTAGGCAGCAAGAAGGCTGGTAATTTTATCAGCCAACAGTTGATGTGTAAGCGGCCCGTAATGAAATCCGTCACGAGCATGATCAATTTGATGTTGTGGTGTTAGTACATTGAGTCCAAAATTAGAATAGTTCACAGTGTGATCATGCCAGTTTGGTATAAAGCTATGAATTAATGCAACATGCTTGGTCATACTACAAATATTGTTAAAGTTTGCGGCCCAGTTATCAAAATTTTCTTGAGATGAATAAAATGGTTCACATTCAGTGCGCTCGTCGTCTAACCAATCCAAATTAGGTCGTTCTCTGCGATGACTGAATGTATAATGTACAACAATAGCTCTTGGTTGAAACACGGTCAATAGTTGTTGGAGTTTTCGCGCAATCCAATCATTGCTTGCCCCATTTAAACTGAAGTTTAGCACCTGATGTTTTATACGCTGTTCAATGATGTCTGAAAAACGATCAGCACTATTGACCCCTAGGCCAAGCGTAAAACTATCGCCTAGCACTAAAACTGCGTTAGGATCAAATTTGTCAATGCTGTGAGTGCGAAATCCCACTTGATTGAATTGATAAGTTATTAAGGGCCAAGCATTAAATAGTTCTGCGTTTAAGCAGTGCTGTTTGCTGTCCATGCCCAGGATGTCAGTCTGTAAATTGGCATAAAATGGAATGTTGATCTTTCGAGAAACAAAATCTAGGTACATAAATATTTTTAATGAATGTTCTAATACTTACTCCGGATCGAGTGGGGTCAACATTATTGCAACGATTGATCACAATCTATGCAAACATCAATGAAAACTACAATCCACTAACAATTAATCTGCATGAGTTGACCAACGGCCTAGTAAGTTATCACAACGAAACGTTCAACCAATCAGTTATAGGCAAAAAACAAGACGGCTGGGGCTACCATCAAACTTTGCAAACCATAACTGGTATGATTGATAACTGTGATCACGATATTGTGAGTCGTCTGGCACATTATCACCTAAAGAAGCGTCAAGACAGCACAAACGATCAACTGGCGTTTTACAAATACCTCAATGAAAACTTTTATATTATTGCAGCTCGTCGAAAGAATTTGTTTGAACATGTAATGAGTTGGTGCATTGCAGTGGAAGCTAAAAAACTAAACGTTTACTCGTTTGAAGAAAAACACACAATCTACAACAAAATTTTATCCAATCCAGTAACTGTGCAAGCAGAAATGATTGAAAAATATCTAAATCAGTATCAGGAGTACATGGAATGGGTAGACCGTCACTTTCAAGTCAACAGTTATTTTGAATATGAAAGAGATCTTGCTGATCTTGAGCAGTATATTTTGAACCTAAGAGTTTTTCAAAAACCCATGCCAGGTCGGACCTGGCATGATCGTTGGGATATTACCTGGACTGATTGGAATCGCATGCACTTTTTGCTGAGCTTGGTGCCTTTTGATCATGTGTTCTCCAATGAAGAAAAAGAATTTATGTCTAGCAATATTGATCTTTATACTCGTTGTAGAATAGCTATTCAGGATCTTCAAGATCAGGGCATACTGGTTTCTGGAGTACCAATCAAGCTTCATACACTGCAACAAAAAACACAGTTGATTGCCAATTCACCAGCCTGCCTTGAATACTACAATAAATGGACACAAATCAATCCCAGTTCATATGCTTTGCCTTACACAGCAGACCAAATGAATCATAAAGCACTGATTGAGCACAGTGCTTGGACACACAATCACGGCAACACACTAACTTATGCAGACATTTCTCAACAAAAACTGTTAAACAGTGATCTCAAAGGCAATCTATGATTGTTGGATTTTATCCGGGCAGCGGAGGCCATCGTTACAAATTGTTTTTGCAAAATCGATTTTTTGGCAAACGTGGTGCTCACATGCACAATGATTCCATGCCCATACGATATGCATTGGATACTTGTATTACAACTCAATTGTTTGACGTTAATACAATACAAATAACTCATACATTAAACACTGCCAACATCAAGCGATTATGGCCAGGTCACGAAATAAGAAAAATTAAATTTGATTTGAAACCAAGTCTTTGTAGAGAATGGGAAGTAGAAATGAAATATCATTGGCAGCCTTGCAGTCAACAACAACAAGTATCTCATATGTTTGACATGATTGTGTGGCATCAAGACTACTATAAAACACAAGACTGGGACTGCGATGTACTAATTGACATTGCTACAGATACCACACCCTTTGGTGACATCATGCGCAAAGAATTGGATATTAAAAATTTCTGGTTTGATTTTGCATGGGATTGCTATGAAAACTATGGTGCTGAGGCACCAATTGATGATCTTTACAAACAACAACTATTGACAATATGAACAAAGGCGACGAAACAGTAGACAACAAAAGTCGTTTCTTAAACTCTGCTGAACAGATGAAAGAGAATCTAGGACCTGCGCTGTGTCTTGCCAAATGGAAACAGGTCAGCCTGCACTTGCCTACAGGGCTCAACAACTCCTGTTACCATCCGCCCTTGCATAAGATACCTGTGGATAACTTGGCTACAGATCCTGGATCACTACACAATACACCGCACAAAAAAGCACAACGTGTGATGATGTTGCGCAACGAAAAGCCCGCAGAGTGTCAGTACTGCTGGAACATGGAAAACGAAAACAAATTGAGTGACAGACACTATCGTTCAGGCGAGCCCTGGGCTGCTGTGGACTTTGAGCAGATTAAGAATTCAACAGGAGAAGAAAATGACGTTATCCCTAGCTACGTTGAGGTTAATTTTAATAATGTGTGTAATCTCATGTGCAGTTATTGCAGTCCGCAATTCTCTAGCAGCTGGCAACAAGAAGTGGACCGATCGGGCGGCTACCCTACTGCTCGTGTTCACAATGATCCTGGGCATTTTGGTGGAGATCGCCGGGTTATACCGGTTAGAGAGCATAACCCTTATGTAGAAGCATTCTGGGAGTGGTGGCCTACTCTGTATCCCGAGCTTGTACACTTCCGCATGACAGGCGGGGAACCCCTGCTAGATAAAAACACATATAGAGTGTTTGATCATGTGTTGGCCAATCCGTCTGCCAAACTGCATTTGAATGTTACATCAAACTTCTCTGTGGATGAAAAGTCATGGCAAAAATATCTGGGCTATGTGAAACAACTATGCGATGGGCGTATCGAACATTTCATGCAGTATGTGAGCTTAGACGGATGGGGCTCACAAGCAGAATACATGCGCCACGGACTTGATTTCAACTTGCTGTGGGACAGAGTAAATCAATTCCTAACAGAAGTGCCCAGCTACAATTCATTAACCTTTATTGTTACTATGAATAACTTATCAGTGACCAGCTTGGAAAACTTGTTTGCTGGCATCTTGGGCTTGCGTAATACATATTCAAAGACCTATCAGCGTGTGTGGTTTGACACACCCGTACTACGCGAACCTGCTTGGCAAAGTCTACAAATCTTGCCTGAAGCCTATGCTGACCGCCTGGAACACTTGTGGGCTTGGATGATACGTCAAACAGAAACTCCCGAAGATCCATTCCACGGATTTAAAGATTACGAAATTGCTCGACTGGATAGGGACATTGCTTGGATGCGAGCTGGACAGAATCAAGATCATTCAGCTGCCAAGGCAGACTTCTATCGTTTCTTTGCAGAACACGACCGCCGCAGAGGCACTGACTTCTTAAAGACCTTTCCAGAAATGCGTGCCTGGTGGGCGGAATGTGCATATCATGCCAAAAACACATAGACTGGTAATGGATGAGTTTTGTGAAGTTAAAGAACTGTTGAGAAACTCTGGATTGATAACTGATTGGTTTTGGGACTTGGATCAGCACGAAATTATTCCAAATGCTGTGTATGTGTTCAGCCGTCAGCAGTTTAACAAACACACTGCAAAAATTAAAGAACTTGCACAAGCAGGCAGTATTTTTCCCATACTAGGCAATCCAGCCGAAGGGTCAGAAACCATGCTTAATCAATCATCAGCCCTGGGCATTTTAGACCTGGTCAGGCAAGGAAAAATAGCCATAATAGCCGGCGGTGAAATGCAGCCAGATATCCCTATATTGTTTTATGAAAACTTTTTGCCAAAAATATTAAACTACCAAGAAAATATCACAGCAATTCAACAGTATCATCAGCAGTGGTCACAGAACAGGCCATACAAGTTTTTGTTTTTGAATGGCCGAGCACGCCTGCACCGCCGACGGTTGTTGAGTAGACTGAGTCATCTGCTTGACCAAAGTATTTGGACCAACCTTGACACCACTCATGGCAATGAATTAAAATTACTAGACTCCAAATACGAATTTGATTTTTATAAAAAAAATGTCGACCTTGAGTATTCAGGATTTGCCAAATACAATTTGTTCAACAATGACTGGGGAGAAATTTATCTCAATGCCAGTCCATACTTGGACACTTATTTTAGTTTGGTAACTGAAACAGTATTTGATTATCCTTACAGTTTTAGAACAGAAAAAATTTGGAAACCTATTGCCATGGCACACCCATGGATAGCAGTGGCCAATCAAGGCTTTTATAAGGACATGCACAATTTAGGATTTCAGACATTTGGCATGCTAATTGATGAAAGTTTTGATTCAATTGAAAACTCAGCAGACAGATTAGAACGAATTGCAATGGTGGTTGAAGATTTATGCCAACAAGATCTTGCAACTTTCGCCAAAGAGTGTTATACTGTATGTAAATATAATCAACAACATCTCGAACAGTTGAGTCTTGAAATCCCCAAAGACTTTCCCAATCAATTCCAGCATTTTATCAATGAACGATTTAGAATTTAAACACACAGTATTAGACCCTCTCTCAGCCAGTTTTTGTGCAGCGAAATGGTATAACGCAACCATTTGGTTAGGAAGTGGACAGACCACAAGTTGTCATCACCCGCCAGCTCATTTAGTAGATCGCGACGCCGTGACTGCTAACCCTCGGCTACTGCACAATACTCCACAAAAGAAAGAAGATCGTCGCAAGATGATCAACGGGGAGCGTCCCCCTGGCTGCGAGTATTGTTGGAAAATTGAAGACATGGGCCGCGATGCCATTTCAGACCGTGTGTATAAATCACGGATATATCCTATAGAGGCCTTGCATGAAGCTAGAAATACACCATATACCAAAGACGTCAACCTCCGTACACTTGAGATCGCTTTTGATCGTACTTGTCAGTTTGCTTGTAGTTATTGCAATCCCGCTTTTAGCAGTACTTGGGTACGCGATATCAAACGGAATGGACCATATACCCAATTGGTATCCGATGGTAGGAACCATTTTACTCACGCCCATGATAGCGCACAATTATATGAGTATGGAGAAAGCAATCCATACATTGATGCATTTTTTAAGTGGTGGGAATCGGATCTACATCGAACCTTGCAAGAGCTCAGAATCACCGGTGGTGAGCCCCTCATGTCAGGGCATACTTGGAAACTTATTGACTGGTTTAAAACAAATTCGGGTAAGAGTTCAACACGCCTGGCTATCAATAGCAACTTAGGCACACAAGTAGACATTGATAGACTGCTTGACAGTACAAAAGGCATGGCAATTGACATATACACTTCAAATGAAGCAGTTGGACTGCAAGCAGAATACATCCGCGACGGCCTAGTGTGGGACGACTGGGCCAATAATGTAGAACGCTTGTTGGACTCTGGCCAGTTCCGCGGCATACATGTGATGTGTACAATCAATGCCTTGTGCTTGAGCAGCTTGGATCAACTGCTGGAATGCATAATGAATTGGAAGCTGGAATACGGGCGTGATGCTGTGTCATTTACACTGAACATCCTGCGCTTTCCATCATTTCAATCACCCTTGGTGTTGCCCGACAATCTGCGCACTGAGTACAAACAACGCCTGGTTGACTGGTTGTCACGCTGGTGTGACTCAGAATTCATACACGAGCACGAAGTAAATCACACACAGCGATTGATTGATTATTTGGATGTGGTAAAAACACCGCACTCTGATGCATTTGATCGGCCCAAGCTACACAATGATTTCCGTCAGTTTTATACACAATATGATCAGCGTAGATCAAAAGACTTTCACACAGCATTTCCCCAATTAAAAGAATGGTATGACAACTTACAAATACAACAGCAGTGATCTAGTAAGACCCACAGAATTAACAGAACGTGAAGAATTCTTATTAAAAGATTCTAAAACGTTTTGCATTTATCCCTGGATCCATTTACACGCTTATCCCACTGGTGAAGCATATCCCTGCTGCCACGCTGAAATGAAGCCGGGCATAGTGGGCAATTGCCGCACAAATACCTTGGAAGAAATATGGCGTGATGAACCCATGCAGCGGCTACGTGCTGATATGTTAACAGAAACATCACACGCTGCCTGCACACGTTGTTATGAGCAGGAAGAATCAGGATTCTTTTCGGGGCGCCGATCAGCCAACAAACATCACGGACATCACATAAAGAAATTGGAGGAGAATCCATTTGAAATGACCTATTGGGACATTCGTTTCTCAAACCTATGTAATTTAAAATGTCGTAGCTGCGGGCATATCTTTAGCTCACAATGGTATCAAGATCAAGCCAAGCTGGCAGGCGGCGATTGGAAAGCTCGTAATAGTGTGCTAAACTACGCTGGGCGCACAGAAACAGACATGTGGGAACAGCTTGTTCCGCATCTGGACCATGTGGAACAAATCTACTTTGCAGGCGGTGAACCGCTGTTGATGGAAGAACACTACAACATACTAAATGAATTGGTCAAACGCAAACGCTTTGATGTTAGACTGATCTACAACACAAACTTCACACACACTGATTTAAAGGGCAATTCAGTATTTGAATACTGGAAACAATTTCGAAGCGTGGCAGTGGGCGCCAGCCTTGACGGCATGGGCCATTATGGCGAATACATACGCAAGGGCACAGACTGGGGTCAAGTTGTGCGTAATCGTTATGAAATGTTGCGTGTGTGCCCCGAGGTGGATTTCTACATCAGCCCCACACTAAGCATAATGAATGCCTGGCACCTACCAGACTTTCATCGTGAATGGGTTGCACACGGCCTGTTACGGGCACAGGATTTGAATGTAAATATACTACAGGATCCTGTGCATTTTAGAATAGACATTGCTCCCCCAGAATACAAACAACAATTAGAAGAAAAATATAGACGTCATTTGGATTGGCTCGGCGATAGAGATCCCCTGCAACGTGCCACACAAGGCTTTGAATCAGCTATTACCTTTATGAATGCAACTGACAATACTCATTTAATTGACACATTCTGGCGCAAAACACACGAGCTTGATGCCATTCGAACAGAAAACATCCTGGACGTCATTCCAGAATTAGCAGCATTAAAATGAGCACATGGAAAGAGTTTTATTCAGCTGTGCGTGACCCACAGTGGCCAGACTGCGAATCTGAAGAAAATTTCTCACAACTTCCGGAATCAATTCAATCAGAATGTATCAATCAATTTGGATATGTTCCGGGTAGTTTTCAAAACAAATCCAAATTGATTAACAAACGTTTTCCCATTGTGAGCAACACAGCTTGCCAACTCAAATGGACCTGGAGTACAATATTTTTAACCACTGATCAAACTGCCAGTTGTCATAGAACCAATGGGCATAAATTTGGTTCTGACTTTGATTTTCATAACACAGCTACCAAAATAGATGATCGCATGAGAATGCTTGACGGCAAATGGCCTGCAAAAGGATGCACCTACTGTCAAGACATCGAAGCAGCAGGTGGTCAAAGTGATAGAATAACAAACTTGGATTTTCCCGGTATACATGCACCCCCTGAACTGGATCAGAATCCTGTGGCAGTGCATGTTACTCCCAGAATACTGGAAGTGTATTTTGACAACACTTGCAATTTAAAATGTCTTTATTGCGGCCCGCATTTTAGCAGTTTATGGGACGCTGAGAATGTGCGGCATGGTATTCCTGCATTTGCCAAAAGCACCAACATCGAAAGCAACAAACAAAAACTATTTGAATGGTTGAAACTGCACGGGCATACACTCACAGTGTTCAACATCCTGGGCGGTGAACCACTGTATCAGCCAGAGTTAGAACAATGCCTTACATTATTTGAGCAGTATCCAGCGCCTGAGCTTAAATTGCAAATGTTTACAAATTTAAATGCTCGATTGCCATACCTGCAAAAGATAGTGCAACGAGTTCGCAAGTTGATTGACCGTGGAAGCATTAGAGAATTTGAAATTACTGCCAGCCTGGACTGTTGGGGCGCACCTCAGGAATATGTGCGATATCCCTTAAACTTACAAGAATGGGAACAAAACTTTGAATATTTGCTGGACCAACCCTGGATCAATTTGATTGTTTCTTCCACTGTGACTCCGTTAACTGTAAAGACATTACCAGACTTGTTGCACAAGATAAATCAATGGAATCTTAAAAGAAAAGTATATCACTATCAAAACTCTGTTAACAGTCCTGATCACATGTTTATTGATTTGTTTGGAGATATATTTTGTGAAGACTTTGATCTTGCAATCAGTTTAAAACCCACTCAAACGCCAGAAGAGATTGCCAGCAAACAATATCTTGTGGGCATAGCAAAACAAAGTCAACATGGTGGGCCCAAGCCAAAACAAATACGAGAACTGTTTGATTTTTTAAATACAATGGATCACAGACGTAACACACATTGGCCCACAGTATTTCCCTGGCTGGTTGATGAATTTAAAAAATATAACTTATGAACATACCACACGATAAATTTTGCGTATTGCCCTGGGTTAGCCTAGAAGCTTCGCCCATTGGCACAGTGCGCCCATGTTGTTTAGCCGACGACGAACTGACGGATGATAACGGTGAAAAGTTTTCATTGCTCACAGCTGACTTTGCAAGCATACAAAACTCTCGGGCAATGACTGAACTGCGTGAAGAATTTTTAGCAGGCAAGAAACCACAGACCTGTAGAAAATGCTGGATGGAAGAACGGTCAGGACGCACGTCAAAACGCATGCACACACTAGACAGAATGAAGCACATGGGCATATCAGGTGAATGGACCGCAGACGCCAAGCCCTTAATGTTCTTGGATTTAAAACTGGGCAACATCTGCAATTTAAAATGCCGTATATGCGGATCATGGTCATCAAGCCAATTTGCCACAGAAGAGCTCAATGATATGCCGCCTGATGAAGACAAAAAGAAATCATTTCCCTATCAAATGCTTCGTGCCGGCGCTTGGCCCAGAGAAAATCAATCATTTTGGACAGAAATTGACACCTGTTTAAATGACATACGTTACATTGAATTCACCGGCGGTGAACCATTTATGATTGCTGAACACTTTGATATGTTGCAAGGCATTGTGGATCGTGGTATTGCACATCAAGTTGAAATACACTACAACACAAATGGCACACAATGGCCCACACGCGGACCAGAAATTTGGCGACATTTTAAAACAGTAGAAGTAGCATTCTCAATTGACGATGTGGGTGCAAGATTTGAATATCAACGCACCAATGCAGATTGGGCTGTGGTGCTGGACAACATTACAAGTTTTCAATATCTCAAAGATTCTCTGCCCAACCTACGTTTACAATGCTGTAGTACCGTCAATGTGTTTAATGTGCGTTATATTGACCAACTAGCACACTGGATAGCACTGCAACGGTTTGACTTTATGTACTGGAATATCATGCATGACGCTTGGTATTTTTCAATTGCCACATTGCCAGACTCGGCCAAGACGCAAATTACAGAACATTTGCGCTCGGCATCAGTGCCATCTAAATACCGTGAAGAATTCAATCGCATTATTGACTTTATGAATAATGGTGCATCAACAGATGGGTTCATGACCAACATGAAGATACGTGACTTGGATCGCAAACGAGAACAAAACTTGCGTGACGTTGCACCAGAATTGGCTGATATTTTAAACTATCACAATGACCAAAATTAAATTGTTATATTTAGAGGAGGACTACCCCAATTTCACACAAGGTGCTATTGCTCACCTGGTGCAACAGCACTTTGATCTAGTGCAATACCAGCCAGGTGTTAATTATAATAGTGCAGACACTGTGATCTTAACAACTTTTTGGCGTGCCAAAACTCCCAATACGGCTTGGTGGCGTGATTTTCAACAACAGGGATTTCGTATTATAGTGGACCATTTGTACGACAGTGATGTAGATACTGGTAGTAGACTGATTGATCCACTCATGCTGGAATTACGCTGTGGAAATTGGTTGTGGTACAACAGTGCCCTAACTGTAACAAATTTTAAATACAATCAATATCAACCGCAGCGTAATGTGCAGTATTCATTTCTTATGTTGTTAAACAAAATACGCGAACACAAAGACCGTGTCACACAAGATCTAGCGCCTTTGTTGCCACATGCTCGTTGGAGTTATGTGGAGCGTGGGCGAACATTTGACGATCCCGGAGAAACCAATCCCAAAGTAATTTGGCACCTGTACATGAATCCTGAATGGTACAACACCACAGCTTTTTCGGTGGTGGTAGAAAGCTGGATGCGTTCTGCTGTGCTGCTAGAAAATGCCAGCAGCTCCAGAACAGAAGTGAGTGAAAAGATTTTCAAACCCATTGCATTATATCATCCGTTTGTGTGCTATGGTAGCGAAGGCACCTGCAGATACTTGCAGCGTGAAGGGTTCGAAACGTTCTCAAATCTTTGGTCAGAAGATTACGACAACATCTTAGATGACAATCAACGATTTGAAGCAACCACTGCTGTGGTATTTGATGCAGTTAAAAATTATAGCACAGGCAAGTTTGACGCTGTAACTGAACAGAAACTACAACACAACAAACATCATTACTTTGACACAAACATAATTCATCAACGATTCAAGACAGAAATCATTGATGTAATACAGGAGTTCTTGTGATAGCTATATGTGGTGATAGTTTTTGTGCACCAGACCCAGAATATGGGCCCATGTGGGCTGACTTGTTGGGCCAGCATTGTGAAGTGCGCAACTACAGCCGTCGCACCAGCACCAATCTGTTGATAGCACGCCAAGTGGATCAGGCCATCCAGGACAAGGCTGAGTTTGTGATTGTGCATTTTACGAGCTGCACACGCGGCGAAAAATTGCATGCCGGCGAATATGTGCCATTCAGCTATCACACTGCCAGTGAAATTACCACACCGTTTGATCAAAAATCATTAAGAATTTTAAAAGAATACTACACAGAGTTTTTTGATTTAGATCTTGCTATATATCAAAATGCCATCACAATAGAACACACCTTGCGCAAATTGCTGCAGAGCAACCGACCATTTAGATTTGACCAGGGTGGATTTGAGCATGCAAGTTTTGGCGGTACAGGAGGTTATTTTGATCAATACAGTGAATACCGCAGTGAATACAACTTGTGGGACCATGTGACTGCAAGATGTTATCGTCCGTACTATCATATTACCGACAGTCAGCTTCATCAGCAGGTTGCTGAATACTATCAGCAGGAAATAGAAAAATGAAAAAGATATTGGTATGTGGCGCAGGCGGATTTATTGGCACACATCTTGTGCGCAGTTTAAAAGCACAGGGTCATTATGTAATTGGCGCTGATTTAAAGTTTCCAGAATTTAGCATTACCGCCTGCGATGAGTTCCATCAAGTTGATCTGCGCAATCAACGCAGTGTCACACGACTGCTTCGAAAAGACATTGATGAAATATATCAGTTGGCCGCAGACATGGGCGGTGCAGGCTATATCTTTATTGGGGACAATGACGCTGACATCATGCACAATTCAGCCATTATCAATTTGAATATCCTGCATGAAATGACCTTTAAAAAGATACCCAAAATATTCTACTCAAGTTCAGCTTGTATCTACCCCAAACGCAATCAAATGGATGCTGACAATCCTGTGCTAAACGAAGCATCAGCGTATCCTGCAGAGCCTGACAGTGAGTATGGTTGGGAAAAGCTATTCAGCGAAAGACTGTATGCAAGTTATGCTAGAAACTATGGCATTGATGTGCGTGTGGCCAGGCTGCACAATGTATTTGGACCCGACGGCACTTATAATGACGGAAAAGAAAAAGCTCCGGCTGCACTGTGCAGAAAAGTCATACAAGCAACTGACACAGTAGAAGTTTGGGGACCAGGCACACAAACTCGCAGTTTCTTATACATTGATGACTGTGTTGAAGGCATACATAGATTGATGGCCAGCGCACACACTGAACCTATTAATATTGGATCTGACAGAATGATTACCATGAATGATCTAGTACGCTTGATTAGCACAGTGGTTGGCAAACCAGTGCATATTAAAAATATCAACGGCCCACAAGGAGTAATGGGTCGGGTGAGTGACAACACTGTGATTAGACAAATATTAAATTGGGCACCACCAGACAGTTTAGAAACTGGCCTTGCAGAAACTTACCGATGGATTGAACAACAACTAAATGCACAAGCCTGAAACCCTATGCATGGCACCTTGGACTCACACATATTTGAGTCCGCAAACTGAACGCAGAATGTGTTGTGCCAGCAGAGAACCTGCGCAGAACTTTGAACAATACATAGACACCCGGTCCGGCACTGGACGGTATATCCCTGTTACACTGGAAGCTCACTGGAATTCACCACACATGCAGAGTGTGCGCAGACGCATGATGGCCGGTGAAACACTACCAGAGTGCGAAGTATGCAATGATAAACTGCTAAACACAGATGTCTATCGCACGTACTTTTGGCATCTTTTCCAACACAAATATGATGATGTGATTGGCAAAACTGATCTAAATGGCCGTACTTCGATGCTGCCTGTAAGTTGGGACTATCGTTTTTCAAACTTATGCAATTTTAAATGCAGGACCTGCGGAGATATGTTAAGTAGTGCATGGGAAACTGAACAGCGCCAACATCAAATGATCGACTGGAGTAATACCAAAAATGCATGGATGCAGCCAGATATACGTAGAGAAATCACACAGTTTCAAGACACACAAATTGAAGAAGAATTCAGTCGTGCAGTAGAAGAGCACAGAGTAGAAGAAATCTACTGGGTAGGCGGCGAGCCACTCATGTACGAACAGCATTGGCGTTACATGCGCCGCATCATTGAACTAGGAGATGGAAAAAATGTTTACGCTAGATATAATACTAATCTTAGCCGTGTTAAGTACGGTGATTGGAATCTGTATAAAGATATTTTGTTGGGGTTACGAGACTGGCAAATCTGCGCAAGCCTTGACGGCACAGGCCCCGTCGGAGAATACATCCGAACCGGTCTCTCCTATCCAATATTTTTAAACAATTTTCGTCAGGGTCTAGAGATTGCTACCAATACTCGACAGATGCGACTGGACTTTACACTCACACTGCCGGGCATGTTTGAAGTGGATAATATGAATGCGTTAGCTAACGAACTTGGCGTGCAATTATTAGCCAAAGTGATATTCTCATTCTCACCTGATATCATTATGAGTCCACTTGCGCTACCTAGACACTTGTTGGATCCTTGGATAGATGAACTAGCAGGCCGCTCCGCTGGCGCCATGCGTGATGTACTGCTACAATTAAAAACCCGTCCTACATTTGAAGAACAATGGCCGGATACATATCGCGCAGGTCTTGCAAAAGGCCGGGCTAGAGTGTTACAATTAGAAAGCATACGCACTCAAAAGATCACTATGGCAGAAATATTAAGTGCAAGACCAGAAATAAAAGAATGGTGGGATCAAATTGCTTGATCATATTGAAATAGACCTACGCGGTAAGGACAGCTTGCTAACGCTACATATAGATGTAGATGACAACAGCTTGGGACGTAAATGGTTGGCTGCGCTCAATGACGTCATTAGAACTGATCTGCATCTGGAAAAGAATTACTGTTGGATGGGCTGGACAGAAAGTGAACGAAATGCACGATACCTTTGTGAGCAAATTAATACTAGTATTGATCACATCAATCGAAGTGGCGTTGGCTATTGTATTGATTGTGATGCTTACACAGTAGAAAATACCGTACAGTCAGACTTAGATATCAACCATGAACGTATGAATTCACTGCACAGATACTTTGAAGATCTACAAGGATGGTCAGGGGGTATTTCAAATTACTACAATTCAGCCGATCCTGCCACACGCTGGCACATACGTCAACTAAACTTGCTGTGCCATGAATTGGAAAGCCTTGTGCTATCCATGCGTAAAGCAGTACAAGCACCAGAATGGCGCAGACCATCGCAGCTGATGTGCTGGTTAAATGCTCCGCGATTTGCACTAGAGCCCGAAGACTATGAGTTATTTGGTATAGACACCATCAACAGAACTCTAGGCGGTGTTTATTTGGGTGTAAATAAAGCAGTTGGCAAACATCACTGGGAGGTGTTCAATGATGAAGGTAGGGATTCGCGGGTTAGCGAGCTGGTTACTACAGGACTGCGTGTACAAACTGAAGCCGCTGGCGACTTTGATATCGAATGGGCCCGTGACCCAGGCGCTTATCACTGGCAAAAGACCAAGCTCGCAGAGTTCCGCACCTGGCTACTGGACAATGGGTTTGATCCAGAGGACAAAAGTCTCACCATTGGTCACCCAAAGGTGGCACAGGTTGATCTAATGCGATCATTTGGCACAGAAGATTATAAAAAGATTTGGGCACAGTTGGCCCAACATCTTGATGTGTTGAGCATACGCACTGGATGGGGAGAAACTACCTACAATTATCGCTGGAGCGATCCAGACTATCGTGAACAGCAAATAAGGAGATTGAAATGAAATGGATTAAAAGTATTTGGAACAGAATTACGCTAGAGTACCGCTATCGTAAAAAATTAAAAGAGCTACGCAAAAGAGATCCTTTTATCTACAAATGAAACACACCCTAGGCGTATCCGCAGGGTTTCATGACGCTGCCTTGACCTTGCTAGATCAGCATGGCAAGATTGTGTTTGCCGGCCATTCAGAACGCTACAGCAAGCAAAAGAATGATGCTGATATTTCCATGGCCATGCTTGACGAAATTGACATGAGTCAGGTAGACACTGTTGCGTACTATGAACGTCCGTGGCTGAAACAACTGCGTCAATTGTACTCAGGGCAGGGCGTTGAGTGGAACAAAGTAACCACAAGACAAATACTCAAGCAACAGCTTGGCGCCGATATAATTAGTGGAAAACGCATAAAAAACTACAACCATCACTTGTGTCATGCGGCTGCTGGTTTTCAAACGTCACCTTATCCCATAGCCACAGTGGTTGTGATAGATGCTGTGGGCGAATGGGACACAGTGTCAATCTGGGGAGCAATGTATGATAAAAATTATCGCGCAACATATAAAAAACTTTGGTCGCAAAGTTATCCACATTCAATTGGCTTATTCTACTCTGCTATTACTAAGCGCATTGGCCTACACCCACTAGACGAAGAATACATCACCATGGGTATGGCTGGCTGGGGCAGGCCTCAATGGACTGAAGTCATGCGTGATACACTTGTAGACAACCCAGAACAAGTGCGATTCAAATCAAACTTACACACAGGGCTTGAGCCGGAGTTCTTGGGATTTGCAACCAATGCAGATATTGCTGCATCAGCACAGCAACTTACAGAATATCTAATACATCAAGTTATGACTCGTGCAAAAAACTTTGGATGGAGCAACAACTTGGTTTACATGGGCGGGGTAGCACTAAACTGCCTGGCCAATAGGAGGTTAGGTGAATACTTTGATAACATATGGATTATGCCTTGTCCTGGTGATGCTGGCAGTAGTCTGGGGGCCGCCGCTCTTGCTTACGGCGGGTGTGTTCAGTGGACTAGTGCTAATCTTGGCCATGATATACCTGGTGATTATCCTGTTGACAGTGCCATGGCTGCTCTTCTCATTGATCGTATTGTGGGCGTGGCATCTGGCCGAGCGGAATTCGGACCCAGAGCCCTAGGCAATAGATCATTGTTAGCAGATCCTAGAGGTTCAGACATAAAGGATCAAGTCAATGCAATAAAACGACGCCAAAAGTTTAGACCATTTGCTCCGGTAATACTGCAAGAGTTGGCTGATCGTTATTTTATCATGCCAAAGTGTTGGAGTGACAGCAGGTACATGCAAGTGGTTGCACACTGTAGATTCCCGGAGCAGTATCCAGCAATCATTCACATTGATGGCACTAGTCGAGTGCAAACTGTACCCCGGGATGGATCAGGTATAAGAAAGCTGTTGGAAGCATGGTATGCTGAGACCGGCTGCCCTATGTTGCTTAATACAAGTTTGAACATACGCGGCGAACCAATGGTAAATGATCGCGCAGATGCTGATAGATTTGAAACATTGTATGGAATAAAAGTATGCTCATAAACACACTAACCACCGAAACAGGCAGTCAAGTATTGTTAATTGATCAGGTATTTGGTGCAGATCAATTGAATCAATTGCACGCCATGTGCGCTAAATTCACACCCGGCTGTGAACATTGGCCTCAACCTGATTGGTGTGCTCCGCCCCATAATCGTCCTAGATACTTATTTGACGAAAAAGGTGACGAATGGGCCGAACTTGTGAAATTTTTCAATAGCAGTGAATTCAAACAACCCATTGAACAACACTTGAATATTAGATTAGAACATAGTGTAAGCAGTATATGGGCCGATCTTACTGGGTTTGGTGCATTGGGCCCACACAAAGAAGCAGGCGGCTCTTATATGATGCAGGTGTACTTGACTAACACTCCGCACGATTACTCAGGAACAACCATTTACAATGAGGCAGGTGAGATACTAGTACAGTTGCCGTACCGGGACAATTTTGCCTGGTTCTTTCATGGCATGCAAGTTATGCACGGAAGACATCATGATGTTCCCAAAGACATAACTCGTTTTACCTTGCAAATTTGGTTTAACGAGATGTTGGGTTAAAGATAAGTTTCTAATTCGCCACGACGACGGATGTCTTGTGTGCAACATGAGATGCCACCATCCCAAAAGTATGAGTGACGCAGTTCACTGATGATAGGTTCTATTTTGTGCTTTCTACAAAAGTCAAACACATCTTTGTTGTAGGCCGAGAAAATAACATGGCTTTCGTCCAGAACCAAGCAGTTGACATCAAATACAGTTTCCTGTACAAAACCAGTCCACTTTGAAAGATACGTGTCCACAAAGTTGATAAATTGTTCACTGGGTGTTTGTCCTGTGACATACCAAGCACCAGGCGTTGATTCTGCTTTGAACTTGCCAACTTCAATTGCAGCCCAAATTGAACTATCCCATACCTTACATACGTCCCAACCCGGAAAGTCACGTTCAAAGTTTAGATTCTGATCATGTTTGCTTGACAGTATGACACCAGGTTTCAAAATAGCAAACACAGCATCACCATGCCCATCTGTCACAGCTTCGTGTATGCGATACTCTGGGCCCAACACATTGTCCACAATCCAACGAGTTTGATCTGGGCGCAAGTAGTCTGAGTTGTCAAAAAATACATCCCGGCCCACACGCACAATGCATGACGCACTTGCACCATTTAAAATGCAATTGGGATTCCATTTACCGCCGTGTGGATCCACAACTGATCCAGGTTGTGCTGTGGCATATTCTGCACACAAGTTAGTGAGTTCGTCCATGGGCAACACTCGCAACAGTCGGTTGCCTAATGTGATTTGCCAGTCTCTTGGTGTGAGTGGAGGTAGTGGTGCACCTGAACTGTGTATCTGACCAATGATAAACTGTTCTTTATCCACTAGGTCCGGCCTGCGAACTCGCGCACCAAACTGTTCAATAGTCTTGGATAAATTGTCTAGGTCCTCTTCAGTTTCTGCAAGGATCTGTTGCAGTTGATTGCGCACTTGGCTATCATCTAAGAACTCAAAGTAGTCGGGCCGATACGCACGACCCACAATAACTTCTTCGAGTGGTTGCCAGCTGGTGAAAGAATTAACGATGTTGTTCATTTATTTGCTCTATAAGGGTATTTAAGCGTGGAGTTTTGATCTGCATGAATAAATGTTGGTTGTATTCAATGTCTGCTCTACACCGTTCAAACAAAGTGCTTAGACCTTGGGCATGTGCTTGGGCAATGGCCTCGCTGAGTTTGATCCAACGCATGGTATTATCAGGTTCGCGATCATATCGGTTGTCTAGTACCGAATCAAATGTTCTGTAGCCCATGTCACGCAACACTTGTAGACTGCCTGCTCCACCTGCTATAAAAAACATCTGTCCGTGTTTGATGGGTTTGAATGTTTTTTCACTCAACAATATGCCTCCGCTTTGATCATAGTCAAATTGACTTTCCAACACAACATTGCAGTAGGAACCCATAAAGTATTTGGGTTCTGAGTTGAGACTGTGATCGTTGCGTTCGTCTTGTGTGAGTTCGTCGCTTATGTAAGGACCGCCTGCTACAAAATCCAGTGTGGCTTGTTTCAACTTGAGATAGTCTACTTCAATAGGACAGTCTTCAATATCAGTGGCTTGGGTTGTTTCGCAGTAACTCCAGTAACTGTTGGCAAGCAGTTCTTGTGAATGCAAGTCAGTGAGCGCTATAGCACGCCACCATTTGTGTGTTCTTGCTAATGCAGTAAAATCTTTATCTCTTGGTTTGTGAGGTATAGGCAACGGCGGGTTGCTGTGATTTCGTTGATAGTACCAAAGCTCACTGTCTTGAAAGGCCACAAAGCCAGGTATATTTTGAGCAGTAGAGTTTGAACTCACAAACACATAGCAGTTGGTGGAACACTGATGCAACTCAACCAGTTCATCCAGTCGCTGTTTGATACGATAAGGATTATCGCCTTCGTGATAGAAAAACAATATCTTTAGTTGGTTACTGGCAACTGCGGCAAACACAGCGGAAGGCAATAGATCAAAATAATCTATGCCAAAGTCAAAGAATCCGATGGCAACGGGATAGAAGCTGCCAGCAGGATAGTCTTCAATGGAATATGTGTTGATCGGAACTTCATGCAGTTTGCAATACTCTTGTATGCGTAAGGGAGTGGTGTATGGCCATTTACTGCCAAACTGACGCCACTCAGGTGTGTAGGGTTCAGCAGACCAGGTAGCAAGATGTGGATATATTTTGTCGTGTATCACACGATCAACAACAAAATTAAAGCTCAATGCCATTCAACATACCCTGTAGTTCTTCCCAAAGAATTGCTTCAAAACCGCCATTGTAAAAGTGATTCCAATTGTGTTCAATCGTCTCATGACAATCCTGGTATAGTGCAATTCGTTCCTCAACGGAAAGGTCACAAAGAGTTTGAAGCAAGCTCGCAACCGCACGGATTCTATCGCGATCATCCTGGATGGCATCATAGGACTCGTCCCATACATGCCCAAAAGTCTTAAATCCATAACTGCGCAAATACTCCAAACTGCCTTGCGTGGCCACCAACACAAACGGCATGCCCATGGCAATTGGTTTGAATGTTTTTTCTGTAATGTGATGTCTACGGCCTGTGGCCACAGTCTCTGTAACCAAGTATAACAGACTATCAGCAGCCTGGTCAAACAAACTGAGCCAACACGAATGCATGGGATGATCAGTTTCGCCAGCAAAGTTGATGGGTAATTGCTGTGCTCGAAACACATCTTGAATATCTGGATACTGATCTACTAACGGCCGGGCAGCGTCTACTATGCTGATGTTTTCTACAGGACACACAGCCGGACATGAGATATGGTTGTCAGTCATGCCCAGTTTGAATATGTGATACAGCATTTCCAATCTGTGTCTGCGTTCTCCGGCAATGATTCTATTGGGTGCCAGGAATGTTTTAGTAGGAGCTCGTTCCTCAATGGGTTTGATTAAAAATGTTTTGTCGTAGCCACGATACCAATCTAGTGCTGCCCAGCCGTGAAAAAAGTAATAGTAACTTTTCCAACCATACTGGGCACATATTGCAGTTACATTGTCGCTGTCACGTTCACTGGTGCATATAGCACCAATTGGTAAATTATCTGGGTTATGATAGTGAATATCATAATTTTTGACATTACGCACTTCGTCGAATGTGGCCATGTGTATGTTCAAATGTATTGGCTCTTGGTCAAAAAAGAATATATAATTGTGTTCGTGTATATCATCGCTGCCATAATTTACCACACTATCAGGATCACTGCGTCCAAATGGATCACACATGAACATTCTAATGCCTGGCCTATTGTGTTTGATCCAAGGCCAAAAGGTGTTGTTGTAAATTTCGTCTATTCTAACCATGTTTGATATTTTTTATTCAGGGCCTAAGCCTAATTTGTTTGTGCATGAGCGTGAGGCTGATAGTATTGAACATGCACGGCAATTGAGCACCACCAGGTACTTTTGGTGGGTAAATTACTTATGTGATTACTCGGGCTGGGATTGGCTTTTTGAACCCAAGCCCTGGCAAGCCAAACAAATTCACACCTGGCCCAGCCAATGGCACGATTATTCAGGAACTTATTTGGTTCCAAAAGAACTTACTGATCAATTGAACTTTCACAGTGAAATCATCCCCAATCGATCTCAAAGAGAAAACTGGCAGGTGTTGCATGCTATAGACGAAAACAGTTGGAATTGGTCGTGGAGTCCGCATCCATTGGATCCACCTTATGTCTATGTGTTTGGCAATCAACATTGGCCCAGTGAGATCATGCCCACTGTGGAATATCATGTGCCTGGTGCAACAGAACGCAAGTACATGGACATGACAGCAACATTGGTCGAAGACAAAACCAATTGGACCATGCACGAATATATCAAACGATGGGATTTTAGCTGGGTACCTGATCCCGGAGACCCACCATATATCTATGTGTGGGGCAATCAACATTGGCCTGGCGAGATCATGCCCACTGTGTCATACACAGTACCCGGTGCAACAGAAATCAAATACGTAGATGGACCACAACCTGAGTTAGGCAGTTGCATGGGCAATTGGGAATTCTGCGAAGACATTGACGATAGCGCCTGGGATTGGACTTGGGTGCCCAATCCCAAAGATCCGCCTTATATCTACCAGTTTGGTAATCAATGGAACCCACCAGAGTTCAAAGCCAGTTTGCGATATCATGTGGATGGTGCAACAGAAATCAAATACATGGATCGTCGCACATGTCGTTTACCCGACTCGGGCAATCAGTGGCGTGTGCATATCAACACGGAAGAGTTTGATTACTCGTGGGAGCCTAATCCTTTTGATCCACCTTACATTTATGTGTTTGGTAATCAATGGAATCCAGCAGTTTTAGAACCCACTGTGGCCTATCATGCGGATGGCGCAACAGAAATCAAGTATGTGGACGACATTACGGCCAAAGTAGCACACAATCCCGGTGCTTTTGAATTGATAGACGATATTGTAGAGTTTGATTACTCGTGGAGGCCCAACCCCACTGATCCTCCTTATGTTTATGTGTTTGGCAATCAATGGCTCACGCCCGAACAGCGCCCAGCATTGCAGTATCGAGTTGGTGCAGCCACAGAAATCAAGTACATGGATCAGCCCAAAGCACGTCGACGTGGCAATCCAGAAAAGTTTCAAACACATCGTTCCTGTGACTTTGATTGGTCATGGGAACCAGATCCAGGTTCGCCACCTTACAAGTATGTTTTTGGTAATCAATGGCATGCTGCAGAGATCATGCCCACAGTTGAATATGACATGCCAGGTGCTACAGACATCAAGTACATGGACGAACCGAAAGCCAAGTTGCCTGAGAACCCCAATCGACCTTGGTATAATGTAGTTGAAAGCGATATGGATTATTCTTGGGTACCAGATCCAGGTGACCCGCCTTACATTTATGTGTTTGGTAACCAATGGCATTCAGCTGAAGTAATGCCCACCGTGGAGTATCGCATGCCAGGTGCTACCGAGCGCAAGTACATGGATTCATCTGTTGCTGAATTGCCAGCAGACATGACACTATGGCACATTCCTGACAATGTTGATATTCGAGACATGGATTTCTCTTGGGTACCAGATCCAGGGTCGCCGCCATACATCTATCAGTTTGCTACACAGCACCAAAAGACAGGTGGTCCTCAATATCGTGTGCCAGGCGCTAGTGAAGTCAAGTATGTGGATATGATGCGAGCCGAAGTCTCAGCCGAAGCTGTGCCCATTGTTGAGATTGATCACTTGGATGGCAATGCTGGCAATATACCTAACACTTTCAAACGCATAAGATATTTTGATAACTATCGCGACACACTAATTCGACTGGCCAAGAGTCTTGTGGGCACACATGAACATGTGTGGGTATGCTCCAGTATCTGTGACTACAGCAACTTTGACTTCTCCTGGCACCCAGAGAAGTGGCAAAGCACCATGCTGCATGTGTTTCCCAGCGACACTCAAAAATTTGGGGACACATTCTACATGCATGTGCCTACCTTTGCTGAACGAGCAGAAAAGAAACAATTGCTAGAATGGTATTCAGTAAACTATGTGTCCCGGCGCAAGGTGCCACGCCGGCCAATACCGGTAATTGTGCATGCCGAAGATAGCCAAGTTGATGCAGTCAAGAACACAGATTGGTCTGGACCGTTGGCATTGTTTACCACAACAGATTATGTGGATCAAGCCTTGGTCACAGTCTCACTATGGCGTCAAGAAACCAAGACCATTGTGCCTGTAAGTTCAGGTGCTGGCAGTGTGGTTGTGCCTAAAGTGGCTGTGCCCTTTATCAAGACACAGTTGTATGACTATCCGCACATAGACAAAACACAACGAATGTTGAAAGACAAGCCATTAGATATTGTGTTTATAAGCAATGGCGAAATCAACGCTGATCGACACTTTGCACATCTAAACAGTGTGACTTATAATTTAGAAAATAAACTACATCGTGTGGATGGTGTGAATGGGCGTGTGGCTGCTTATCATGCTGCCGCCCAGGTCAGTTGTACACCTTGGTTCTTTGCAGTATTTGCTAAGTTGCAGGTCAATAAAGAATTTGACTGGAACTGGCAACCGGATCGCATGCAACAAGCCAAGCACTATATCTTTCATGCTGAGAATCCTCTCAACGGATTGATATACGGACACAAGGACAAGGCTTGGACTTCACACTAGACCAGCCA
>Ga0315909_10000549_pt1 | contig 50672 bp, 51 predicted proteins | sample LakEriMetagenome_11_FD_203527 | JGI IMG/M metagenome (GOLD analysis project Ga0315909, IMG submission 203527) | Freshwater fungal communities from buoy surface, Lake Erie, Ohio, United States - Buoy 2 MA125 | ecosystem: Environmental > Aquatic > Freshwater > Lake | place: USA: Lake Erie, Ohio... | reverse complement strand
CAGCCGTGAAGCAGCCGTGAAGCAGCCGTGAATCAGTATAAAAGCGACGCGTAAGGAGCGAAGCAAGTGACGGTTTCCTACCTAAGTGATGCAATTGATAAATTGTGTAATTATCGAAAACAAGAAATGAGTAGGGAATTGAAAATTCGGTAAGGAATCGAGGATTGAACTTACAATGATTCGGCTGCATGAAATAGAACAAATGATTGTATGAGAGTATTGGTGAGAGGATAGGTGCAAATGGATTATGTGAGAGGATTGTGCAAAGGATTAAGCCATGTGACTGCTTATGCAGTTGGATAAACACAGATAATAATATAATATAATATTATAATAATAATGATTTTTACACCATTGAAGAATTAAAATGGGACATTTTAATTCTCCAAGGGAGCGGTAAGGGCCGTAAGCATCCGAAGGATGCTGAATAGCCTGACGGCTTATCGGTAACGATTTGAAATGACACCCCGACGGGGTGTCCCATTCAACAAGTTTACGAAATCTTCACCGGTATAAAGATGCTGGTTGTTTTTTTATTAAAAAAAAAGATAAAAGTATTTGGATTGTAATATATTCAAAAACAAACCATATATTAAAAAAATATCCCAATATAAAATTGATGTATTTTGATATGAAAACAAAACAATTTAAGGAAAAAAACCATTCACCAAATAAAATATGGGGAGTTTTTTTTGACAATAAGGGAAGAGATTATGTTATGGATAAAGATGTTTCTTACAAAGAAATGGAAAAAATGATAACAAAAGATTCCCAAGAAATATATGATTTTGAAGATTCAGACCTTTATGAAAAAATGAAAGAAACTGGTGTTGATAAGTTTTATACAAAAAAATGGTATAAAACAAAGATTGATTTTGTAAAAGGGCAACTGGATACTATAAAATAAAATGGTTTTGGACAGTAATTTATACCGGTGAAGATTTCGTAAACTTGTTGAATGGGACACCCCGTCGGGGTGTCATTTCAAATCGTTACCGATAAGCCGTCAGGCTATTCAGCATCCTTCGGATGCTTACGGCCCTTACCGCTCCCTTGGAGAATTAAAATGTCCCATTTTAATTCTTCAATGGTGTAATATAGTTCTCTGGACTATACTCAATTGTATGTGTTCCGTCTCATAGACTCTATGTAAACCAATCGGTTGTTATAAACATGCGATAATTCTAATATGGTATCAAATCAACAACAACACTCAATGATGTGAGTGTCGAAATGATACAATTATAACAAAAATCGATTTGCGTTAATAATCAAACATCCAAGTAGATGTATCGAAAACGGGAAATGAGTGGGGTATTGAAAAGTGACGCAGCACGCGCCTTCTCCATTGACGCAGCACGCGCCTTCTCCATTGACGCAAACAAAATTTTACGAGGACTGCTTACTGACTCCCTTTTATCGAAAACGGGAAATCGGTCAGAGGCTCTAAACTTTTTACTACCTAAACGCTTTGTTACATTATTTAGGAATATTAATCTTTGTTCAGAGAACAAGAGTCTCTCAACAAGAAGATTTCCTAAGACACGCAGTCCGTAGGGGGGGGGTGGGCCTGCGTTGTGCGGTATAAATCTTACTCATTTTTTCTACAAATTACGACGCATAATAATCTTTCAATTACTAATATATAATTAATGCCGAATAAAACGAAGAAAAGACTAAAGAAGCAGCAGCGGAGGGGGGGGGAAGTGGGTCTGCCTATTTTGTCCGATGTTTATAATGCTGCTTATATTTCACGAATGAGCACGGATAGAGATAGAAGACAAGGAATATATTCAGTGTACCAAAAAATGGTAAATATGAAACAGCTACTTTCTCGTATATTTTTGCGTAAAAAACACTATTTACGCAGTTTAGAAAAATCAATGACTACAATTCTTACTGGTCTTATAGAATCGAATTTTACAAATCCATTTGATCAGTTTTGGTTTGACAGAAATTTGGTTGATGAAATCCAGCTTATTGATTTATATACATTTGAAGAAGGTACTCATAATCAGGTCAAACAAGGCATATGTGACTGGGTTGGGTCTTATTTAAAACAATTATATATTATTATTACTGCGCGCGAAAAATCCTTAAACACTGCTCATGATTTTCCAGATAAGCAATCTTTACATGAAGAAAACCCTGATATATTCATTTTTAAATGTAATACAGTATTTCCAGTCATTACGATACAAGACATAAACCCTGAAAATCAACAAATAATTTCGAAAATTTTTGGAAATTTAGATGGATTGACCATCATGACGCGACTTATGGTTAATTACAATAAGATAAAAGATGCGTTTATAAGATATAATCCCTTCCTTCATCATAGTCCACAGGTTGAAGCCTTCCGTGATGATAGTCCACAGGTTGAAGCCTTCCTTCATCATATTCCACAGGTTGAAGCCTTCCGTGATGATAGTCCACCGGTTGAAGCCTTCCTTCATCATATTCCACAGGTTGAAGCCATCCGTGTTAATAGTCCACCGGTTGAACCCATCCATGATAATAGTCCACCGGTTGAAGCCATCCGTGTTAATGCCAAAACCGAAGGAGGCACACGTAAGAAGAGACCTTCGAAAAAATTAAAAAACACGGCCTTCAATTACAAAATTTTGTAAATACACATTTTTTCAATGTGGAGTACCTCTCACTCACGAAATTATACTCGCTTTGATTTCAAACGTGCTGATTTACTTGCGCCTTTTAAGTCTGCTGCTGCTTTCAAACGCGCTGATTGTCGGACGCCTTTCACTTCTCCAGATGATTTCGCACGAACCGTTACGCGACCTTTCTTACCTGATGCAGCTTTCAAACGAGCTGATTGACGGACTACACCCGATGATTTACCACGACCTCGACCACGACCTCGACCACGACCTCGACCTACACCATGCACTTTTGACACTTTTGATGATGCTTCTGACACTTTTGACGACATATTTGACGACATATCACTCGATGAATCACTCGATGACGAGGATGACGCAGATTGACTGCTTCCATCTGCAACGGATGATGCAGAATCACTGCTTCCATCTGCAGGAGTTTTATGAGAGGAAGAACTTGAATCTTTCTTTTGCTTCTTCAATAACTTATTATACGCATAATATCCCAACCCAGCTACTCCAAGTGCAGCGGTGGCATACAAACCAGTACGACCAACGCCAAACAATTTCTCCAAATTTTGGACCACGCTTTCAAAAGTGCTCAACTCATTAAATTTCTTTTTCATAACGTTTAAATCAAAATTTTTGGAAAGTTCTGCTTTATTTTTATTACTTAATTCATCCATTTTTACATCAGTATTGTCTTTATAACACCAACATATAACGCCGTCATCATCGAATCGTAAATATTCGTCAGGCATCACAATTTTATCAGACTTACTCTTAAATTCACCAACAATATATATATATTTTTTTTTTTGCACAGCATAACCATCTCCACCTTTATTGCCGTCGGCCTTGGCGTCGGCGCCGGTATTGGTGCTGGTCTTGGCGTTGGCATTGGTGCTGGTCTTGGCGTCGGCATTGGTGCTGGTCTTGGCGTCGGCGCCGGTATTGGTGCTGGTCTTGGCGTCGGCATTGGTGCTGGTCTTGGCGTTGGCGTCGGTCGTGATTTCAGGAATTACTTCCCAGCAACCAAAACCGTTAATAAAGTTATTAGAAAATTGACCTAAATATTTGTAATCACCATCCTTCCACGTATAAGCTCCAGATTCCCTATTACCATTATCAGTAAATTTACCATAAAAGTGCTGTTCATTACCTAAACTCTCAACGCCAGTATCCTTCTGACTATCAATATTTAAATTACTCGGAAGTTTTTCTAAATTCCTATACTTACCTTCATATATGTAAGTATCTGGACCAATCCACTTTCCTAAATAATCAACAAAAGGTGACAAAGTATTCCCGTTACCCATATGAATCTGACCATTCTGGAAATGTTGATAATTACAATTGACTTTATCTTCTTTTTCCGCGCATTTAGTTCTTTCAATAAAAGATTCTAACTGTGTTTTATATTTATGCGCTGATTCTGCGTGTTTAAACGCTTCTGTAATATTGTCATTACATTTTTTGGCAAGATTCAAAATTGGTGTCATCATTGAGTCATCAAGATTGGGTAATTTTTCAAGTCGCTTCCCAATAATTATTGAATCTAGACCATGCGATGCATTTACACTGTTGACTTTTGCTGTATTATCACCACCTTTCATTAATACTATATACTAGCTAAATATAATTATATAATCCAAAACAATAATATGAAAAACGTGAAATTTGTCATCAAAATGAACTAAAATTTTCATGTTAAATAAAAAAATTGTATCAAATACGTAAATAGCCATTTGTAGTTTTCTTTTTTGCAACAGTATCAGTGCAATGCATAAGTTGATGACACTCTTCACAAACAGCCATCAAATTCGCCTTGTGATTCTTGTGAACGGCTGTGCCGCGAATAAACCCGTCCGCATCCGCATCTTGTTGCATCGCTAAATGATGTACTTCGCTACTCAAAGTCTTGTTGCACAATTCGCAAAGACCGCGCACTTTTTTCGAATTATAGTGCGAAACCTTCTGACCGAGTGTCCCCATTTTTTCGGGAAAGTATTTGTTGCGAATTTCGAACGCGGCGTCCAAAAACTCGATGGGCAAATGAAGCGACTTGCAGACTTCGAGACCATACATGCTATCACCTGGACCATCTCTTAATAAGCGATCATACACCAAACAGTCGCGTTCTCGGTCATAGTGGACGGCCATGTGTTTTAAAGCGAGTCTCTCCATAGAGGCGATCTCCGAGTAATCGCAAATTTCGTGAAAATGGGTTGCAAACAAAAAGGATGCGCATTTCTTATGCAAATTCATGAGACCAGCCACGAAAATGCTCAGCGCACTTTGCGTCTCGGTTCCGGAACATAATTCATCCCCTAATATCAAACTGTGTTCGTCGGCGTTGTTGAGGATGACTCGGAGCTCGCTCATCTCTACACCGAATGTAGATAGACCCTTGTACAAATTGTCGTTGCCTAAGATGCGAGTAAAAAAAGACCGATACGGATGGAAGATGAATTCGGAGCAAGGGACGAAGAAGCCGCATTGGGCAAGAATCACGGCGATTCCAAGTGCTCGAATGAGACTGGTTTTGCCTACAGCATTCGTACCGTAGAGGAGGATGCCTCCAGCGCCGATTTCAATGTCGTTGGCGACGTAGGTTTCGTTTTGTTGAATATGTTCAATAAGGCAATGACGGATTCCGACCGCTTTGACGAAGGATGGTTTATCATCGGCTAAGTCTAGAAAGTTGGGTCGACAGTAGCGGTTCTCTTTGGCAACAAAGGTCTTACATTGGAGTACGTCGATGGCCGCGACATACTCTACGATCTTATCAATATGATCATAACACTTGTTTTCAAGAACCTGTTCTACAAATTCGGCGTAGAGAGACGACGTTTTTCTCTCGATAGCGTGTTCGAGTTGAAGGATTTTCGAAGTGAGTCGTGTCAATTGATCAAACACGATTTCTTCAGCAGCGGTTGAGGCGGTTTTGCATTTCAAATCGGCGAATTCGATCAAAATATTATTGAACATCACAGTCCCGGGTTTGACCGGCGTGAGAGAAGTGCGGAAACAAGGTTTTGACGAGAACTCGTTTTTTTCGAGCAGGTCTTTAAGAACTTTGGCGCGAGGTTTGGTGATTTGGAAGGAAGAGCCGGATTTTTCGGTGGTGTTGATTTTGACGTAGTCGGTGTCGTCATTTGGTCCAGACCGCATCACCAAGTTCAAAAACAAGTGAATGTTGGTCAAAATCGAGTTTGCAGTTTTGTATTCGAGCATCATCGCGTCGAGTTCGTGACTTACACCGCATTGAATAATGTGTTCAGAGACAATCGAGGTTGTAGAGTTAATGTTTTTGCAGGCATCGATAATCAAGAAGTCTCTCACGTGAGTGATGACAGTGGCGCAAGCACATTCAATGTCTCCCGAATTTGGGAAATATTTAAGTAACGGGAGGTTTTCAAGCAAACAAGTATGAATTTGTTGAACATGCGCAACAGAATCATAAAGACGGTACACAGCGGATGGGGAGATTTTCTTTACCAATATTTGACGCATAATCTTTTCAAGGTCAACGACATCAGAGAGTTGTTTACGAAAGAACGCGATGAAATGGTAATTGTCGGGGGACAACATGTGCGAGATCATATCATATTCAGAATTGAGCCATTGTTTATCGAAAACTGGCGACGTTAGCAAGTCTTGGACGCGGCGTTTCCCGATGGTGGTTGATGCGCGATTCACGAAATTCAGCACGGATGAAAATCTCCCGCTGCGTATACTGTCGGCGGATTTATCTTCAATGATATTGAGTTGTTTCAATGTCTGATTTGCCAGGATGGCATTGGTGCTGATGCACGCAAAAACTGGCATGTGTATTTTTTTAACGAGAGCTTTGTTGTGTTCTTGAAGAAAATTCAAGAGATAACAGAGTGATTGCGTGGCAATTTGGTACAAATAAAACTCTTGGCAAGTATCATACGATTCAGAACCGAAAAAGGACTCGACAAGTTCACCAATGTATTGTGGTTTCATGCAGTTCTCGGCTTTTGTGTGTGCGCGAACACAGATTTCGTGAATGCTCTCAATGTCGATGCCTGCATAGGATCTGATGGACTTCAGGAGAGCGGATTCGTTATCGGTTAGTTTCGACAAGTCGTAGAGAATAATAATTTCACAAGGGTTGTAGACAGAGACGGCACGCTCCAATTCGTCAAATGTGGTGGGGTTGTTTTCGAAAGTAGTTTTATGCTCAAAAATACAGGAGTTGCCTGTGAAAATATTAACGACAGAGACACCGTAAATAATTTGGGGACGGGTTTTGTTCAAAATCGAGTTGAAAGAGGTGATCCAAACCGACATGATGTTGTTCGACAAGCGAGGTTGATCGACTTCGTATGGAATAAAGGTGCCTGCAGAGTGGATCGAGTGGACGACGTGTTTCTTCTTATCGCCCTTGATGCTGTTGTCTTCGTCTTGGACAATCACAACACTTGTGTAACCAGAGTCACTCAGCTTTTGCAAATACCTCTCTAAAGTGTATTCGGGGAAACCGGCCATCAAGACCGCGTTGCCGTCGACGGAGACTTTTTTCTTCTCGGTGACGTTCATTTGGCAGATGCGCGTTACGTCGTCGATGGCGCTTCCGAAGATCTCGCCAGTTGAGGGTGATTTTAGACCATAGACCTCGAAAAAGGAGCCTACCATCATCAAAACAACAGTTCTATTCCCATATTGTTTTTGGTATTGTTTCGTGTACTCAAGATATTTTTCGTAGATGGTCTGAGAGACATCATTGTTTTCGATGAGAGAAGAGAGACGTTTCATTTTATTTATGAAAGGGGCGTGGGATAAGAAAGAATAAATCGCTGATTCGAAACTATCATAAATTAAAAAAAAATGGGACAAAGTTGTAGTTTTAAAAGTGCAGAACAAATCGATCAATGTGATTTCGAAAAAACTCCAGCGTTCACACTTGAAAACAACGTGTATAATGCGAAAGTACTCGATATTTATGATGGAGACACAGTGACATGTGCAATCTACATATTCGATAATTATTATAAATTCAACGTGAGATTAGCTGGAATCGACACATGCGAACTGAAGTCGAAAAACAGAGAGCAAGGGCTGCGTGCACGAATGCGATTGTACGAATTGATTGCGAAAAATGATAGTGCCGGGATTGATATCAACATAGCGCGCAAAAATTTGCGGCAAAAAATGAAAGAAAGTAAATGCCTCGTAATATTAAGATGTGGATCGTTCGACAAATATGGCCGACTCTTGGGCTGGTTGTATCATGTAGAAGATCACGAAATGGCAAAATCATTCAATGATATTTTGGTGAATGAGAAGCTGGCATACGTATACTTTGGAGAAAAAAAGTTGTCAGATGATGAACAAATTATTGTAATTAAAAAAGAGTTTTGAAATATATATACCGGCTGCACCCCTTCGGGGTGCTATGTTTTAATTCAATACATATACAATTCCATTGGAGTAAACAAATTAAATTTTTTTACACCTTTTCTCATTTAAAACGCCGATTTATTTTAAATAATATCCTTTAATATGCTTTGAAGCATAACAAGATGTTGCGTAATGTCCTTCTCTTCCACATCTAAAACAACAATCATTCGATTCAGTGTTGTCTTCGTCAGTTTCTTCAACATCATCATCATCATCATCGTAGTCATCTTCAAATTCGTCTTCACATTGTTGTTCGTGGGTTTCACATTTTTTTTCATTGTCAAATTCTTTATTACATTTTTCACAACACCAAACTTCTTCGTATTCATCTTGTTCTTTACAATCTTTGGCGAAATGTCCTGCTTTGCTACATATAAAACATTTATCATTTGTTCCATTACTCATTTGTGTCAAATGTTGGATAGTGGTTTTATCTAATTCAATTGAAACAAATGAACCACCACGTACATTTTCAATGCCATATTTATCCATATATATTCTTGTATATTTGTCTTCATCATAAGTATCGCAGTTTGGTATAAGTTCTAATAATTTAATTGGTTTATATTTCATAGTCCAAGCAGAACCATTTGAATTAAAATGATTATCTAATCTAAAAGATGGATTAGTTGTTTTACCTATATAATATTTGCCTTGGTGTAATTTGAGAGTGTATATGAAAACCATTTTTGTAATTGTATTAATATATTTTTAAATCAATTTTATATGTTAAAAAATGGGCGTTTGAAATGAGAAAAGGTGTAATAATTTTATACAAAAAAAAAAGAATAATATATGCCCCTCCGTCGCATATATATTGTCACAATCTTCATTGCGCCCATTTCCAAATGGAAATTACTAAGTAAAGTAATAAACCCATTTTGTTGATTTAATTCAATGTAATTAAAGATCAAAGTCCCATTACTTTTATATCGTAATTAAAGAGTGTGGATCCCATTACTATACGGTAAAGTGTTGCACATAAGCACACAATACGCCCATGAGAATACGCCCCAACCATCGCGTATAGACACGTCATGTCCATTTCCAAAATACTAAGATTTTTTTTCAAAACCTTGCATTTTTTGACACGCCCATGTGGCAGTGGTTCGAACCCTCGTCCAACTTGGTTCTATCATCTATGAATTGAGGTTGTTGACCTCTCCATGTAAACATAGTTTGGTAGACCCACTACACACACTGCCTTAGTGAAATTTTAATGTTTATAAAACAATGCGCCTAACAAATGCAAAAAAAAGAAACATTGGCGAATGTCAATAATTGGATTTTCGAATATGTAACCCAACAAAAAAAATATATCACCGGGTTGTTTCGATCAACCGTCATATGAGCCCGACGCGCTCCAGAGCTCATCAAGTATGTGTCCTCTGCGCCACGATGATGACACTTCTGGAAAAAATTTATTGTTTCAAATAACACATGTTACATAAACAATAATACATTTTCAGCAAAAAAAACACATCACTGGGTAAGTTTCGATCTTACCTTCATCGGGTTCGCAATCGACCCTATGCGCTCCATGCGCTTCAGTGACGACACTTCCATAAAATTTACACCATTGAAGAATTAAAATGGGACATTTTAATTCTCCAAGGGAGCGGTAAGGGCGAAGCCTGACGGCTTATCGGTAACGATTTGAAATGACACCCCGACGGGGTGTCCCATTTTAAATCTTCACCGGTATAAATGTTTATAAATAATTGCGTAATATTATCACATTGCAAGAAAAGGTATTCGAGCGAAAAAATATAATTACTCTATAAAAGAAAAAACAGCTTTGATTGGAGCATGGTCACTTAGAATTTTTCTTTTAAAATAATCGGAATATGTAGTCACTGGTATACTCATATCAATTACACCTTTTACTACACTCGCGCGAGTACACAATAATTTTTTATTACTGTAATAAATCATATCCACAGTTCCGCCAAAAATGGTTGTCTCAGGGAACTCATCATTAAAGACCGATTTATATAAAGCTTGTTCAAAAACATAGTGTAAACCATACATCCAGATGTGCCATTTGTCAACAAGTGATATTTCCATTAAGGGAAGACCATTCATTATATGGTTGCGTATTGACTCGTAAATCATACTCATATCTTTAGTTCTTGTCATTGGATTGGTTGCTAAATAATCACGAACCTTTCCAGATTGATACGGCAAATCTAAAAAATAATTGTCTACTGGCGGAGGAACTATTTTTGTATTATAATCGCCGCAAATAATATCCGGAAATTCCTTCAACAGTTCATATATTTGCCGGATTTTGATTATAAAATTATTGTCAGTTAAACTTGCAATGTCATCAAACCTGCCACCGGTCAAATGAATTGATGCAACCTTTACCGATTTACTTGGTGATACATGAATTTCATTGATACTCCAGCACCTTGGATGTATTTTACCGTCAGTATCAATAGTTAACTTAAAATCCCTCACAACATCATTTTTCAGTTGTGGTGCAATGGATAAAAGAGAGCTGGTAACATTATATTTTGTATAAATTGTATTTGATAACTTACTTCCAGAATAGAATAACCCTTGAGTGTCATCCCAACGATAAGGATGCGATTTACAAGAAGATACTAAGTTTAGCAATTTGCCTTTCGCCGGTTGTATTTGACTAATAAAATTTTCTTGAGAGCTGTTATAAATTTCATAAGATTCTGGATCGTTGTTGCGTCCTACTCCCATAAGTGCATCTTCTTGAATACATAAAATATCTACACCATTAAATATTTTTTTTAAATTTTCCCATTTTTCGCGTTGTGTTGTAGGAAATGCGAGCGAGCTATCAGACGACCCTTTTGGCGACCCTTTTGGTGACCCTTTTGGTGACCCTTTTGGCGACCCTTTTGGCGACCCTTTTGGCGACGATAAATACGCTTTAAATTCCTCTCGTAAATCGTGGGTTTTATCTTCTAAATAATCTACTTTTCCATCATCTAAAATAGGATGTCCACTCGAATTCAACTTTTTATTGCTTGCATTATATATTGGTTTAATCAAATTCAACCAAGATTCCACGTTGAATGACATTACACTAAATTTTAATGGCTTTTTCTTTTTAGTATTATTATATTTAGGTCCACCTCCTCGCCGAGTTCTCATTATATATGATATATAATAAGATAAAAAAAACAGGATTACTTCACATTTGAAGTGCGTAACCTGGGTTCTTTCCGACAAGTAAAAAAATCCTTTTACCAAATGCACCGCGTTTCATAATTTTAAAAAAATACCTATGAAATATCATAAAAAAAATGTCGCAACCACCGAAATTCTCAAAGAACGTTAAGTTTTCAAGAAACAAAAACGTTGCATATTCAGAAGGAGATATTTTAAGAAATGACGCAAAACTAAACAGCCTGTTGGAGGAAAGAAAAAAGGAGAGAACACAAAATTTGAAGATAGCTGGTAAAATAGTTGATGATGAGATGGACAAGGTGTTAACGGAAAGCAGAATCGAAAGCAATGAGAAAATTAGATTTGAGCGAAAATATTACACCAAAATGAATCTGGTCGTTAACAATTTACCTTCCGAGTACGATGTCGACAAGTTGTGCAAAACGTTTGAACAGTTGGGCTCGATCATTTTTGTCTCCAAAATTCCAAACACTGACGGCAAGACATACGATGCGAAAATTGTGCCAAATGAGTGGACTTTACCCATTTCCGCAATTCAACAGGAAATATTTGACCAAGGCTATTCGGAATATGTATTGAGGACTGGAGAGATATGCCAAATCACGAGAGACCGCGAGCAATCGTTAGATGATTATGGCGACGCATACGAATATCAAGACGAGGAAGACAGCGACGAATAAATACATTGTAATAATTTATAGATCCAATATGACGTGTGGATGAAATTTAGGACTTAAATTACACCCTACAAAAAATGAAACAATTTTCGTATCACCTGAAAGAAAAAAAGGGAGATGTCTCATTTTTCTTTTTTTCTTTCAAGTGTAATTAAAAAAAATAAATTTTTTTATATATATAATTTATATAAGTATGCAGTATATAAGATCTTATTTTACGCCATTGAATGAACCACCACCTGTGTATGTGGGATACTTGGATCGCATTCCAATAAATACCTTACTTCAAGAAGCGAAAGTAAGATTACCAAACTTCATTGATATTGAAACTACAATGAATGATTTGAATATGGATTATGATAATGATAATGTCTTTATCCAGACAAATAATTTAGAAATACAACTCCAGAAACGAAGATGTTTAGGTGCTATAATTGATGATACGATCGTCGTATCAAAGTTTCATACTGTCAATTCGTACACTTTAATTAAACCTAGAAATGCTATTCAACAATTTAATAATATCAAAGATCTAATGGCTGCCATAAGGGCAGAAACCATAACGAATGCCATATGCGTGTATGATAAAGAAGGTGCATACAAAAGTAAGGCAGTATTGCTATTGCGTGAAAGTTTAAAAACACAAGCTCGATTTAACGAAATCACGACCGATGATGCAACAATTTTGAAAAATAAATTTACGACATTGAATGATTTGCTTAATGACATTTTGACAAAAAATGGAGCTACCATATTATCATTGTTTAATAATAATATACGAGTGCGCAATGCATTTAACCAGGCTGAATCAACTGCAAAATTAAATACAATTATACAGACTCAAAATATTACGACGATTGATGACTTTATCTACTGGGTTAATGACACTAACGAGACTACTTTTCTAAGAAAAGAACAACAACACAAACAACAACAAGAACAAGAACAAGAACAAGAAAGACAAGACAAACTATTACAAGCCCAACAAGCCCAAACCCGACATAACGCCGCAATACAAGCATCTAAAGATGCGTACGATCGGTTAAACCCAACTGAGACTAGAGACCGAGAATTAATTACAAATACCGTACTAGAGGACAACGTAAAATATGGACATGATGTCTTGAACAAAAAAACAAATTTTGATCAAAATGATTTAATAGGCAAGTTTGTGATTCTTTATATAAAAAAAACAACTGGTGACGACCAAATCGCTCAAGGTGTAATTAAAGATGTTCAATTAAAACACGATCTTACACTCGAAGAGTTAACAATAAAGGGCAAAAAATACAGATTTTTGAAAGAACGCGTTGAGCATCCGAATAAAATAATGTTTGATAGTTTAATGTTCATACCAGACGTAGCAACGTGTTTTGGATGGTCGTGCTATGGCGGCAAAAAAAAATCTAAAAGAAGAATATCAAGGAAGTATAAGAAGAAGACAACCCGACGTGTTGTATTTTCACGCAATAAAAAAAGGGTCCGTAATTTATAGAAATAATAAAAAGACTCGTACCAGAGTGCAGAGTACTCAGCGAATGATATTGAATTGCAAAAAAACAATTGATTTCATAAAATTGTCATAAAACAATTGATTTCATAAAATTGTCATAAAACTAACACACATATTTTACACAATGTACGAATCCGATGAAAATGTAACGTTCAAACACCGTAATTATACTGACCTCTATAAATATTCGCCACTTTATCACGCAATTTGTAAAAACAATATAGAAGAAGCCGAACGCCTTATAGCAAAAGGATGCAACAAAATATTTCAACATAATTATGGGTATGTAGAGTTGGCTGCTAAATTTTGTCACAAACCCCTTGTGTACTTACTTGTTAGCAGCGGATTCGACATAACCATTCCAGAAAACATGATGAATTTCTTAACATTACGAGGGTCCTCGCAGCTACGCTGTTTCAACACGATAACCCTGTTTTTAAAGAGGTGGCCAATCTTCGCTCAAGTGTTGATATTCAATGAACTGGAAATATTGGGCAACGTGGATATAACCACATATTACGATATATGGGATTATATGTATTGAGGAAAGACAAATCCGTCTATCGCCAAAGTTTCGCACAAATTTTTTTGGTTAAAAGCGCGTTGGTTTATCTTAAAATCAATCATAGGTTTTGGTTTAAACATCTTAAGAATTAAATTTAATCTCTCAAAATTCTGAATGTATTTTGTATTTTTAAACAACCACTCATAAAAAGAGATAACATTATCATCTTCATGTAAAACAATTTCTTTCTTGTATTTTTTAAACCACAAAATCGATTCGACTAAATCGGAAGATTCGTCTTTGTTATAATCAGTACCTGATAACACGACAATTTGACGAAACTCTTGGATGGACATTTGAAGTTCAATCAAAATTTCAACTAAATTGTAAAAAAGAACAGTATGTTTGACGAGACTAAAATGCCGAAAGACGCGGACACAACCATACGCAAACATATCCATGTCATCGCTGAGACAGGCATACGCTTGATTGGTGTGCATTAAATGGGCACACAGTTCGTCCGCCTCTCTTGGTGCAATTACCCAAGCAACTCCGAGATCATCCAACAACGATTTCACAATACTGTAGTCAGCATCCTTGATATGAATAAATTGCTTCTTCAGTTTTTCCATTTCTTCAGTTTCATGTTCGTGTAATTGTTTAAGTAAATTATATTTATCTCGCGCAGCCTGTTTATTTTCACGACGTTCAATCAAAACATCCTTCTTCTCAGGAGGAGCAACGCCGTCAAATACAAAGATCGGTGTGATATTATAGTGTAAGAAAATCGAAACCATCAAATACATGTGCTCGATCAATTTGTTTTCCCCGATAAACCGATATAAATAAATGCTCGCATCGACCACAACGACTTTCCCGCTAAACTCGCTCAAATGGGCTTTTGCGATCGAATCTTTTTTGCAATTGGTTGTTAGAAAATGATTCAAGTTTTTTATACCCATGTTTTTTATTTTAATAAATTCGATATGTGTATTGGTCATCATATGTTTAAGCACTTTCAGAAAACAATAACATTCGGAATACGCGAAAATATATCTTCGACCAGTTGAGGAATGGCGACTCCATTATTTTGGTCATGAATACGCAACCAAGGGATGCACAAGAAATGTGTGTAATTCTCGGAATTAGAGTAACGAATATTCAGATAATATTTGTTGTACATCTCATAACTACAAAAACACATCCGACAACTGCTTGTAAAAACTACGATATCATTCGATTTGTCATATTCAATTGTAAATGAAACCGCTGCCAAGGATGGATCGATCCAACAAGAACCCTCTATAGCATACAAAAAAGGCGCGATCTGTTTTATAGAAGAGATCGAATAAGAAACATCCATTTTCATTGTGAACAATAATTCATTGTCGAGTGCTTTAATAAATCCACGACTCTTCATTGTATAATTTATGATGTTATAACTTCATCTCTATCGCGGTCATTCGCAAAGTATTTTTTAGAAAAATATTCTTAACCGGTTTATCAAATATTGATTGAACTTTGTCTACAACTTTTATGTATTTGGGATGATTGTGTGTTGGTATGATCAATTCGCGAATAAATTTCTCTACATACTGTTGATTAAATTTAATACCCCCATTGCAATTCGTGTCCAACCATTCAAAAAATTCGTTACAATTGTACAACAACAATGATTTCAAAATAAAATAACAAAAAACTTCGGTAGTCTCTTTGTAATTATTTTGACGAAGTTGCGAAGCCTGAGCGGTTTTTTCAAACAGCTCTATATAGTTCAAGTCGAAATAGTCCAAAATTTTAGCGGTCTGGAACAATGAGAACTTGCGTTCAATCTGAAGGTGTCTCTCAATAAAAGACATTCCATCTTTGGACAAAAGAATGTTAAACACTTCCGCCATCAGTTCGCAATAAGTCTCGGCCAAGAGACAATTTGAATTTTGCAGTGGAAAAATCGATTTTAAAAGTTGTTGATTGTTGCTCGAAAAGTTAAAATCGAGACCAAGGTTGTGAAACGACTCGTGTATAAACACTTTGAACCACTCTTCCCTCCTAAAAATAATAATTTCTGTAGACTCGTTGCAGCCTGTTGTGAACGCTGTATTTACATGTTCTTGACAAATAGGCTGATTATATAGGGTAGGTAGTGTTTTTTTTAAATCTGTTAAATACAGATACACATGTACAGTCCTTGAACAAGTTGCCTCTGAAAACTGCGTTGCAACGTGTAACCACATATTAATTTTAGCAACAAAGCCAACAATATTTAGGGATGATCTATGTGGTAAAACAAAATGTAAATGGTAAGTACGAATGCCAACAATCAATTGAACTTCAGTTATTTTTTTATTTAAATTGATTATATGCTGTTTAATTGTGTCAATTTCAAATTCATCAAACAAACGTCCTTTTGGGAAAGGAGTGTTTGGTAAAGACAGTTTTTTTGCAATAATTTTATAATTGGGTGGAGGAGCCTCTTTTGCAATATCGAAAATTCTTTTAAAAAATGATTTAGTTCTCTCTGTTAAATGAAATGCCGGCAAAATGTTTAGCTCTTTTTCCACAAACTCTTGAAGTATCAGTGAAGGCTCGGTAAACATTTATTATATACAAATATCAGATGTTTTTTCAAGTCGGACAACCCGTCCAAGTCTAAGCAAAATGCAATCGCGGATATCTAATAAGTCGTCGATCAACTCATGTAAACATAGTGCCTCTTGATTTTTTTCAATGAATTCGTCATATTTTGACTCGAGCTTTAATAACAACGATTTGTCAGTAAGCCTATTTATACTATCGGGGTCAATAATCGGTGGAGGATTGGGAAATAAAATCTTGAGAATGATACGAAGCTCTATTGTTTGTTGGTTTTCGCATAACTTTCCTAAACACTGACGTATCAACTTGTTTTGACAGCGAATACTTTTTGTCAAGTGCTGAATTGCATTAACTATTTGGCGAGAGTTCATTTTTATTGTAGTTCATTTTTTTTATGAGAATATATACTATACCAAATGATATCACCATATGTATACATTTTAATTTTAGTAGTAATAATAGTAATGACAATAATGCAGTTTGTCTCTTGTGATCAAGAGAGTATGGTAACACTCGGCACTGACTTGTCGGCGACGATTGATATCCCTGGAGCGACATATGGAGAGGGGGGAAATCGAGGAGTTGGTATCGATCCGCCCGCTGGATATACAAAGGTAAATCTCGGAACACCAACTGTGCCAATATTTAAAATGAAACCAATTATCCCAGATGGGTTCAAAATATCCGACAACAACAACAAGATATTGGTTCCTCTTAAAGAAACCACTCAACAAATGCTGACATATTATCAAAATTCGACGGACAAACTGCTTAGTCAACCACCTTATTTAGATATTCCGGGCGTTTATTACAACAGTGGAGAGAATAACATTGGTGAAGAAACCGCTCTACCAACAACTGACGAAGACACAAATGGTGAACAAAAGGTGTACTACAGAATCAAATTGACCAGCGGTACAAATACCAAATATGTAATGAAACAGTTGCCCTACCCTATACCAAAAGGTTATGAGCTCAACAAAACAGCCAACACGGACAAAACATCAGATTTTCTTGTTTTCAATCCGACTCTCTACGCTCTCAGCACATTTGATTCAACCTTCGACGCGAAAGATATAGATAGAAAATACCACGAAGATGACATGTCTGATGCGTCCGACAATAATTTGGGCGTCTATTACCAGTTCGATCAAAATGGAAATATGGTGAAAATCGAAAACACAGAAGCACAGTTTTCTCCAGTATTGTACTACATACCAGGTGCGTACAAGTTCGGCTCTTCGAATTATGTCCCCAACTACGAAGACAGCGTTTACTTGAGCAGAACAACGAGACAATCGCAAGTTGCACCGGTTTACAATACTGCAAGTGCATTGGGCGGTTTTTGTACACAAGATAAAGACGACACTGCCATGATCGAAGAGAAATGTGGGGCGCTTGATTTGAACACATGTGCCTCTACAAGTTGCTGCACTCTCCTCGGTGGACAAAAGTGTGTGGCCGGCAACGAGAACGGACCGCGAAACATTGCCAACTACAGTGACTACAATTTGAAGAACAAAGACTTCTATTATTACCAAGGTAAATGTTACGGCAATTGTCAAAAATAAAATACGCAAGAGAGAGAGAGAAGATGTTTGCAAAGCGGTCATTACATATTTACACAAACGGTTCTTGCTTAAATAATGGCAAATTATTTGCGAGAGGAGGCATCGGGTTGTATTTTCCAAACAATGAGTATCAAAATCTCAGCATAGCATACCCTCTAAAAAAATTGATAATACCGCCGACAAATCAACGATGTGAATTGTTGGCCGTAAATTATTCGCTCCTTATCCACTGGTTATATTTTCGAGATACACTGTGCGTGATTCATACCGACTCGGAGTACACTATCAAATCGTTGACAAGCTATTGCAACACTTGGTTACAAAATGGCTGGAAAAAACGGAACAATGAAGATGTGAAAAACAAAGATCTCTTACAGCCGATGCATGTGTTGTTTGCCAAAAACAAAAACGTTGACTTTCATATTGTAAAAGATAGTGGGAACATACTGGATCGCCATTCAATCAATCACCGAATAGCACATGCATTTGCTCGAAAAGGCTTAGGATGTAACTCATAAAATAATTATTATATAAAACTACTTTATAAAAAAAAAATGATTATACCAGTGAAATGCGTCACGTGTGGCAAAGTGCTTGCAAACAAATATCGCTATTATTTAGAACAAGTAAGACAAAAGAAACATGCAAAAATGGGCACCGAAGACAACGCCGTAATTTCGAAAACAGTTTATTTAACCAAAGAAAACACCAAAAAAACCGCCGAAGGAGAGGTCCTGGATGATTTAGGACTAACCGATCCTTGCTGCAGGCGACACATTTTGACACATGTTGACATTGAATAAAATCTTGCGTATTTATATAAAAAATGCATAAGACAAAGCGTCAAAAGAGAACACACAAGAGAAGACAACGTAAGAGTCAGAGAGGAGGAGGGTCAGATTTCAATGTTCCTATCCGCAGTTTTTATCCACAAAATCAGTATTTGGTGGATCCCCAGCGGATGGCGGTTGTTGGAGGAGGAGGAGATAAAAAGAGAAAAAATCATTCGCGCAAATATTTAAGGAAAGGCGGTAGCAGTTGGGGGTTTTTGGGTAATTTTGGTACAACGTCAGGTGCGTTGAGTAATGCAACCACTTTAACTGGAGTTTCGGCAGGTCCTGCAAATATTATGCAACGCATTCTTGTATAAGAAAAATAAAAATATAGTTAATAAATATATAAAAAAATGTCGTTGAATTTCAGAAAATGGTGTACACCCGCTTATTTTTATTTTGTAATTTCAATGATTGCGATGTTTATCATGATTTTTCAAAATTTTGGAAGTACAAATATATATTGTTTAGGTGATTATTCTTGCAATGTTACAAATAAATACATGATATTTATAATCAAGTTCTTGTACATCCTGTTTTGGACATGGGTCCTGAACTTGTTGTGCGAAAACGGTTTCGAGATAGGTTCGTGGTTTTTGGTATTGTTGCCATTTATCTTGATGTTTATTATGATTATTTATACACTCTTCTTATAAAAGGGCGGAAAAACGTTTTTATTATATATACATATTTATATATAGATAGATGTCATTTGATGAACCCAGTAAAACTAAAAAACCAGACCCTCGACATTTTCTAAAAACAGGTGATGGTATTAGAAAGGGAAATTATTACAATAGATATGCTAAGTATCGAGAAAATGAGGAACCATTATATGGAGTTGATCCAAATTTAAAAGATGTTGACCCAGAGTATGGAGAACTTTACACAAATAATATTGAAGGAAGTATCAAGTACTTTGATCCAAGATCTACGAGAGGTGGACGAAGAAGAAAAATGAAACAAACAAAGCGAAGAAGACGAAAGCAAACAAAGCGAACACGTTAAAAAAAAAATAAAATAATTTTTTTGTCTTATTTTTTTTTCTCTCTTTTCTCTAATATAATGAAGTCCCAACGAATCAAAAACACTTCAAACAAAACCACCAGGAAACAACGACATCAAGGGCTACAAGGCTGGCAAACAATTACACTCAAAGGAAACCATTACGAGATTGGCTACAAGCACGGTCTCATATTGCGCAAAGAAATTCAGCGCGTTAAACCCGTCATGGCATTTTTGGTGAAAAAGTACTACAAGACGCCGCTCGACAAATATATAGAGAGGTGTAAGCAAATTATGGATAAATATTCGGATCAAGAAGAGTGGAAAAACATATTCGACGAATTGCGCGGAATTTCAGAGGGGTCTGGACAACATTTAGACTTGGTAGTTGCATGGAACATGTTTCTCTCAATGAATGAAATTTACGAAGCAAACACAGACGGACAACGATGCAGTGCGTTCATCGCAACCGGTAGCAAAACCAACGACGGTAAAATTATCATGGCGCACAACACCCACTGCGACTACTCTGTCGGATTCATTTCAAATGTCGTCTTGTATGTTTACCCCGAAAATCGTATTCCCTTTGTTATGCAAACCATCGCGGGCCTCGTATCCAGCTCTACTGACTGGTTCATCTCTAGTGCTGGAATCATCGGTTGCGAAACCACGATATCCAACATCAAATATCAACCGGACTTTCAATCTGGAGTTCCCTACTTTTTCAGAATCCGCAAGGCAATGGAGACAGGGAAAACATTGGACGATTACGTTTCAATCATGATGACACAAAATGCTGGTGATTATGCATGCTCATGGCTTTTCGGCGACATCAACAGTGGAGAGATTCTGCGTCTCGAGCTGGCCAAAAAAACACACGGAATCGAACGGACACGAGACGGTGTATTCTATGGAATGAACAGTGTGTTTACTCCGTCGATTATACACGAAGAGATCACCGACAACAGCGATTTATTAAATCCCTATACCAGTTCTGGCTGCAGAAATTTACGTCTCGAGAAATTATTAGATAAAGATAAACTCGATTTACGGTCGGCAAAAGAAATATTGGCAGACCACCACGACTGTGCCACAAACACCGTAAGAAAGGGAATTCGTGGAATATGTAAGCACAAAGAGTGCGAAAAGGGCAAAGACTTCAACATTTCAGGCGCAGTTGACGGAAAGGTTGTCGATTCTACACTCGCAAGCCAAATGAAATTTATCGGTCGAATGGGATCCAGTTGTGGTCGCGTGTTTAACAAGGCCAAGTATCCAGACGGGGCATGGAAAAAGGTGACTCCAAATATGCCGAAATATAATTGGGTTACTCTTCGCGAGAAGAGATCATAAATTAAAACAAAATATATAATATATTAAAAAAAATGAATCCTAAAGTAACAACCGTCGAAGAAGAAGCAAATATTTTAAAATTCACACTGGCAGGCGTCAATGTTAGTTTAGCCAACGCATTGCGTCGCGCAATAATCAACGACATTCAGACTGTCGTTTTTCGGACAGAGACATTCGATGACAACAAATGCGTCATCACGTCAAACACGGGTCGTCTACATAATGAAATTTTAAAACAACGTCTCGGCTGCATTCCAATTCACAGCACGGATTTAGACGAACTCACGGACAAATATATTTTGGAAATCAACGAAACCAACGACAATGACCATATTATGATCATCACAACCGAGCATTTCAAGATTAAAGAGAAAGAGAGTGGAGCTTATATTTCAGACATCGATCGAAAGCGGATTTTTCCACCCGATATGAAAACCGGACACTACATTGATTTTGCGCGCATTCGACCAAGAATCGGCGACGTTCCTGGTGAGCAATTGAAACTTACTTGTGAGTTCTCGGTTGCAAACGCAGGTGTCAACAGCATGTTCAATGTCGTCTCTAAATGTGCGTATGGATACACCCCTGACATGAGAAAAATAAAAGAAGCATGGGAACATGTCGAGAACAAGATGAAGGCCAACAGTGCCACTACCGAAGAAATTCATTATAGAAGGAAGGATTTTTATTTTTTGGATGCACAACGACATTTCACTAAAGACAGTTTTGATTTCGTGGTCGAATCAGTCGGCGTCTTCTCAAACACCGATATTGTCAAAAAAGCCTGCGTGGTTTTGCAAAAGAAATTAGACACGTTTTTTAGCAACCTCGATGAGCACACCGTGCCGATTGAGCCGAGCCCAACGACAATGAACCACAGTTTTGACGTGGTATTGGAAAACGAAGATTATACTTTAGGAAAGGCTTTAGAGTACTATTTGTACGAGAAGTACTACGTCCAAGAGAAGAAATTGAATTTCTGCGCGTTCAAAAAGCTACATCCGCACGACTCTAGCAGTCGTTTACGGCTTGCATACATGACGAATGTGTCCGAAACAAATATCCAAAATGATTTGAAAAACGCGTGCAGAGACTTGAAGGATGTGTACGTCGCCATTTACAAAATGTTTTAAGGCGGTAAGCCGACTGCTTTAAAGGCGGTAAGCATCTAAAGGATGCTGAATAGCCGACTGCTTTAAAGGTTGTAAACCATCATTTCATGTGAAATTTAACGTATGGGATCATAATCATGTTTTTTTCTTAATTTATACAATCATGTTTTTTTATTAATTTATCAAAAAAATAGAGTATGGGATTATAAGGCGTAGGCCCGAAAAGCCGTCGGCTTCGCCTTAGGGCTGAATACGACGAGTTCCCTTAGTTTCCTTAGTTTAGAAAAAATTATTTACATCGTATATATATAAATGTCAAGCACAATTAGTACTTCAAACCTTGGAGGCCCTTTTCGAGGTTTCTCAAGCAAACAGACAATAACAAACTACAAAACCTCTGAGCTCACCGGTATGCGAAGAGTATTAAGAATGGGCTGGAACACTGCCTATGCCACCGGAACCGTCAATGGCAATGCGCGTATAATCACCCCGTTCCGTGCCGTAAATAACAGCGGAGACTTCCTTAGTCGAAAGAACTACTCATCTGGAGGCCCCAACCCAACAAACGCATCTCGTCCTGGTTATGCCCGCCTGATCGGCAGCATGTTTTCTAACCCCGACAACTCTGGTGTTCCTGCTTCATCTTGCAATGTCAAATTTGTAGCCGACAGCTCTGAATACACCAAGTTCCGTAAACAGAGGGCAAATAACACAAATTATAACGATGCGTCTCAAGGTGGTTACAACAACTCTGCGTATACTGCTCTCATGAGAGTTCGCTAAGGGAACTAAGGGAACCAAGGTTCCCTTATGATCCCTCCTTTTAATTTTTTAGAGGTTCGTGCTTTCTTTTTTAGAGGTTCGTGCTTTCTTTTTTAGAGGTTCGTGCTATCTTTTTTAGAGGTTCGTGCTATCTTTTTTAGAGGTTCGTGCTTTCTTTTTTAGAGGTTCGTGCTTTCTTTTTTAGAGGTTCGTGCTTTCTTTTTTAGAGGTTCGTGCTTTCTTTTTTAGAGGTGTTCGTGCTTTCTTTTTTAGAGGTTCGTGCTTTCTTTTTTAGAGGTTCGTGCTTTCTTTTTTAGAGGTGTTCGTGCTTTCTTTATATTTGTTCTTTTTTTTTCATTAGAGAAGGATAAGAATAAAAAAGGTTGAATACCTTCGGGCTTCCAGGGCCATAGTGGTGAGGCACCAGTCTTGTAAACTGGAGATAACGAGTTCGATTCTCGTTGGGAGCTTTTTTTTTTATACATTTAACATATATAGCAAAATGTATAATTATATCGTCGAATTTTTAGGAACTGTATTTTTCGTTTATGTCATCCTCGCCACCGGCAATCCTTTAGCCATCGGTGCCGCATTGGCCTTGATTATGTTATTAGCAAGAAACACTTCAGGTGGTCACGTAAACCCCGCTGTAAGTTTAGCAATGGCTGCTTCAGGTGCTTTACCTTCAACCGAGTTGTTCCCTTACATTATCGCCCAATTCATGGGCGCTTTGGTTGCCCACCAGGTTTACCTTCGATTCCAACTATAAAAGCCGTGTAATATTATCTTTGGATACAACAAAGACAATATTTTTTTTTTCCATGAAATATTCCAACTTTACTCTCGTTCAAAAAAATGCCAAAAAATATTTGGGCAAAACAGCCAAAGTCTCTGTCTCTGATCGGCCTCCGAAAAAGTTTAAGATCTTCGATCCACGCAACAAAAAATGGGTTCACTTCGGTCAACTCGGGTACGAAGATTACACCAAACATAGAGACATGAAGAGACGGCAAAATTATTTGAATAGAAGTCGCAAAATCAAGGGCAACTGGAAACAAAATGCTTACTCGCCCAACAATCTAAGCATTCACGTTTTGTGGTAGTTTTTTAACTACTTTTGCAACGCCTTGAACAATAAATATAAACCCAAGATAGACGCTGAGTAAATAAACGCGTGTTGTCCTGCATTCATTTTCTCGATTTCAAAGGTTGCAAACCCTTCTTTAGGACCCAGTTGAGTGTCGTCAAACTTTTGTATGTCAATGACAGATACATGACGCGTCTTAGGTTTCAACTTCTTCCCATACACATCAACTGGCTCAATCGTAATTTTGATACATTTGTCGGCCAACGTTTCTGCGTAATTCGCCTGTTTCTTAAAAATAGTGCTCTGGTTAAAATCAGCAACTGCCGACGCGAATATACTGTTGTCGATAGTTCCGTCATCGTTCTTTACACCCACGCGAGAGTCGATTATGGAATACCGGTTTACTAATTGACCGGTTGTCATGTCCGCACACTTCACGCCCGTATTGAAAAAATATTGTTTTCCTATCGGCGCAGGAGATACCAATTTTTTCGAAGACTTGCCGTCCAATGCACTCGCATACTCAGTAATATCTTCGCTAATTGATGCAAAGTTGTCTCCTGTGTAAGGAGGAAGAATATTGTCAGAATAATCGGCTGATGCTACGGGCTTCAAGTTAAAAATCGGTTTGGGTTTTGCTTTTTTCTTGGCCTTTTTGGACGGTGCTATAGTTTTTGCAGCTTTTTTAAATTTAGCACCTTCAATAATTGCATCACCTCCAATAAAAATTACAGATATTAAAATTAAAATTAAAACTGCTATCCGATGCATATATATTTATTCCTTACTTTTATTCTCCAAAATCTTGTCAATGATTTTTTGATGACCGTCAACTACCGATTTCGTTCGTGTCAAATAAGTTGTCTCCATATGGGATTCGGGTGATTCCAAGTTTAACGAATTTATATCAGATGCCAACAATTGAACCGCCTTGTTTCCAATATACTTGTCATATGTATCTTTCAAATCTAACTCGTTTTTGTAAACACCATTGTTAATCAATAACTTCAAGTTGGCTAAAATTAATTGACTCTCTGATACAGTTTTATCAATTTTAATCGGAATCATATTTTCACTCAACTTTAATGTTCGTATAATGTCCATTTGTTTGTTTACACTCTCAAACAAGTCTGTCATCATAGTTGATTTGTCTGTTTCGGATGTATCATCTTGTGCAACCTTTGGATCAGCAACCTTTGTCTCCGTGGTTGACTCCGTGGTTGACTCCGTGGTTGACTCCGTGGTTGGCTCCGTGGTTGGCTCCGTGGTTGGCTCCGCAGGAGTTTCAAATCCTTCTAAATTTAAATTCCAGTGAAAACGTTTGAACAAATTAGTCACAATCATAAATAACAAAAATGCAGTAATCACACCCGACAAAATCATATTAAAGTGTACGTTAACAAATGAAATCATTTTATATATTTAACAGTCAAATATTTTTTTCGGTTATACATTTTTTTCAAAAAATAAATATAAAACAAAAATTATAGTCTTTAGTAAAAATGCCATTCCTCATTTCAATCGAAGGTAATATCGGCGCCGGCAAATCAACCATCCTCGATAACTTGGAGAAAAGTTTAGAAGAAAAATGCCCACAACTTGTAGGTAAAATATTGTTTCTCAAAGAGCCACTTGACATTTGGGAACAGTTTCGTGACGCCAATGGACACACCATTCTGCAAAAGTTTTACGCCGACCAACACCGATATGCGTTCACATTCCAGGTCATGGCGTGCATCACCCGTCTCTCCCTTCTCAAAAAGACCATCAAGCAAAACCCGCAAGCCGAAATTATTATTCTCGAGAGGTCCTTATGCGCCGACAAAAACATTTTCATGAATATGTTACACGACGACGGAGTCGTTGAAAAAATAGAGTTCAACATTTACGACAAGTGGTACTCGGAGTACATCGATGACTACCGTGTCGACGCCGTCGTATACATGGACTCGAATCCCGATACCTGCAGCGTCCGCATCAACACCCGAAATAGAACGGGCGAAGACAAGATCCCCATCGAATATCTACAAAAATGTAGAGACTACCATACCAAGTGGTTGATCGACACCGCTTGCTCCGAAGTTAGCGAAGTTGCCGATTATGTTACCACCCATCTCATAAAACACGAAGACCGTGAGTACTCAGTTTTGAAAATAGATTCAAACTTGAATACCGAATACAACCCCGATAGTGTAGGAAACAAATGGTTAGACGCCATTTACCAATTTATTCGCGAAAAATCTAATCATTAAACACAAATAATATTATTTAGTCATAATGTATGGTTTGTCATTTTTTTTCGTATATTACACCTTTTCTCATTTCATAACTTGTGAAAACGCCCATTTCAAAAATACTCGTTTAATCCTTTAATATATTTTTACTTGGTGAAATTCCTACTATTTATTTGATATTTTTTTCTTATTTTTTCGCCGAAAATTGGCGTTTTCACAAGTTATGAAATGAGAAAAAGTGTAAAATCGGAAAAATAAGTGGTATTTGTATTGGGTTGTTTTTTTTATATCAATATAAGCTATATTATGTCATCATATCAACAAGCTCACGATGCGAATGCAGTACTGAAGGGTGAACAACCCACCGTCTTGGGCGGCGAGACCTCCAAGTACGAATCTACCGGCGGCGATGGCTACGGATTCGACGGCAAGGAAATTAAAGCGGGGGTCATGGAGTTTAGCAGTCATAAAACCGGTGGTTCCAGAAGACGCAAGCAAAGAAGGTCTTCAAAGAAGAGACGTGGTGTGTCTCACAAGAGACGCAGATCGGAGAGAAAGAGGCGTTAAAAATTATTTTATAAAGTTATTTTATATAAATGAGTATTTTTGGACACTTCTTTAGAAGACCGTATGAAACCCCATTAGACATTGAAAATATAAATGTAGAAGACATTTTGAGAATACCGCCGAATCAAATAAGTACGAGAAAAATTATGGCTGAAGAAGAATTGTTTAAAGCAATTGATCCGATAAAACAAGCCGCTGTGAAATATATTGCCGAACAAAAACAAATGAGAGATGAACATGGAGTACGTTACCCAACTCCTGATGAAATGGTTCGATATTTTAAGGGTAGGCAAGTAAATAAAGAAGAAGCCAGAGATATGGTCAACGAAGCAAGAAATAATAACTTACGCGATTCTCTTGAAGCTGAGAAATTAGTTGCACAACTTCCACCAACACCAACCGGACCAACGCGAGAAGGCGGAAAGAAACGATCTCGCAAACAACGCAAACAGAGACGCAGAAAGACCCGTCGTTCTGTGTAATTTCACAATCAACTAAAAATATGTGTGTTTTAGTTGATCTTTTAGTATGAATCCTAATTAAACTTCACCACAATATTCACAGTTTCTTTCTTAATTGTCTTGCACGCAGAGATCGATAGCTCTTCTCTCTTCTTTCGCGTCTTGTTGTTATCAAACTCGCCGCCCTTCTTCGAAATACTGTTGCGCGCGTTCATGTCCACCTCGATTTCGTCGTAGTTTTTCTCTATATACTCGAGGAGCTGATTTTCGATCGCCCACTTGAAAAAGTTGAGCTGCCCAATTGTGGTTTGTAAACAAGTGTTGTCTTTATAGGGGATCGCGATGCGCTCTCTACGAGAGAATGGATCGAATCTTACCTTGCTATAAGCTTTCAGCTCGAGCTTGTAATTGTGGAACACCTTGAATCTCTCTGTATTCTCTTCACCGTTGATAACTGTGCTGCACTTGTTTTTCGCGGGTATCGAGTAGACTGTGAAATTCTTCTTTGCGTAATTCGTAACGAACCAATCGATGATCCTGAGAGATATCTTTGACTGTCCATTTATCACATTGACTAAACGATCCATGTTGTCGTCCTTTCCGTAAAATGTCAGCAAGTTCGTTAATAATAATTCATTCTGGGTTTGCCCCCCTCTTCGTGCGCTCATAATTGGTATCCATTGTAAAGTCCTTTTTATATTGTTTTTTACACCTTTTCCAAAAAAATCATCGTCTCTCCAATCATAAAATAATTATTTGTAGAAATGGCAAGAATTTATATTTGTATTTTTAGCGAACTTACTGAACTTGAATTACGAAGTTATGAAGGCGTATGTACAATGAGTCATGGAACAAAAGTAAACATTACATCCGGTGATGGAATACTATTGATAAACAAAGATAGACAATATGTATTTGGTGCAACACGTGCTACAAGTTCTGCATACAAACCAACGACAGATTTAGCCCAAAATGTATATAGCAATCATAAATATAACAAGTGGGAAGTAACTATTCGACCTATTGTTTATTTCACAAACCCGATTTTATACGAAGAATTGCGCGAACTGATTGGTGCGAGTGTAAAATATAAAACCAATATTTATAAAGGGTTTTTAAACTCATTTCAAGAGGCTTTTGTATCACTTGGAAAAGATATACCCGCCCCAGATTCTTCTGAAATTTTACAAAAATTAAACTATATCATCAAACTGCACGTGTAATGTTTTTGCAAAGTTTTGCAAAACCAAACAAGACTGTTTTCGAAGAGAAAGAATGTCTCATTTGTCTCGAATCGCTCAACGTTGAACTCAATAAAATCGTTGCACTACCGTGCAAATGTTCAAACTCTGTTTATCACATCGATTGCATTGTCCTATTATTAGAGTCGGGACAAAATAAAAACTTTTGTCCCCACTGCAAAACAAACTACCCAACGTCGTTGCTTTCACAAAACGAAGTCGTGGAGAGACAACCACCCGAACGAAAATTCGTGTTCATTTTCATCGTGCACATTTTGTCAAACACATTCATGAATCTGATCAACGTCGGTTTGTCGAAAGATTACCAATATGTTTTCGCAGACGTTACCTCAAAAATATTGATGGTCTCTTATTTCTGCAAGATTCTTCTGAACGTGTGTTTAGTATGTAGATTGACAAACAACCGAAATCGATTGATGGCACATGTCGGGTTGAGTTACATAATACAATCGCTCATGTTTGTTTTGCTTGTTTGCTTGTTCTCTTCTGTGAAATTTGATTATACTTCATGGATGTTATTGACCAATAATGTCGTGTTTTTTTTGAGCGATTTAGCGTTCAGGATTTGGATTGAATATTGCTCGTAAGGCACAAACGAAGCCGAAAAAAGTCTGAACCAAGACTCTATATATTATATAGATGCCGTACGTCATTCGAAAAGTAAGAGGGAAAAATTGCTTTAGTGTAAAAAAGAAGAAGGGTAGCCGAAAAAGGACGTTATCCAGGTGCACCACTATGAAAAAAGCCAAAGCGCAGATCCGCCTTCTCAATGCGTTAGATCATGGCTTTGTCCGGAAATAGTTTTCGATTGTATATTGTATTAAATGTCTAAACAAAAGCCTAAAAAATTCAAAGTCAAAAGCGTCGTGCCTATTCAAACCCGGTTAAAAGTTCCAGAAAACGCAAGCACTAGGTGTACGCAATTCGTTTATTACTCGTATTCCACTATTGTAAGCGGCATGCAATGATCCATAGTATACCGGATCCGTGTGTTCTCCCGCAAAATATATTTTCTCATTTATATTTTCTCTCAAAATATCAATGTCTCTCTCTGTCATGGACATATCATGGTATGAGTACGCGCCTTGTGTAAACACGTCCTCCTCCCATCGGGTTACGTGTCAAGATTTTGGGAAAGGAACATTTCTGAAATACTTTTTCAAATGATCCATCACCGATCCAACAATGTCTTCGTCCTGTTTACCAACCATTGCCCATCCTTTGTCTGCCGGGCATATTGCCTCTAATATTGGCACATTTTTAGAACTCATGTAATTATTCCACAATATATACTGTTTGTCTTCATCCTGCGTAAGAATCATCGGCACATCGCGGTTCCAAAACACTTGATCAAACTCCAATTGCACCTTTTTGTACGATCCCATCTTTACCTTAGACAGTGCATCTATTTTTGGCTGAGTGAAGGGCGGATCAAACGCAATGTCTCTCAATGGTCCAGGCGGAACCGTTATGCACAACTTTTTACAATGATGAATCGATCCGTCTCTTGTATACACTTTTACAAAATCATCCGTATATACGACATTTGTTACAATTTGGTTGCAAATTATATTGTCTTTACACACGTTTTTGCACAATGCATCGATGAGTGTTTTTGCGCCGTTTTTGAACAAACAATGTGGACCTCCATAGTCGCCAAATAGTTCTTCACCCTTTTGAAAAAAAGACGTAGGTAAATCCCGTATACTGCCTCCACACCAAACCTCAATCATGTAGAGAAAACTTTGAATATCTGGATCTTGGGATAATGCTTGTTCAATTGTGCCTACACAATCGATTTCATTCACCAGCGTCTTCCATTTTTTTGCCAATTGCTGGCGCTTTTCTTCTGTAAAATTCGAATCTTTCGTCAAATATTGTATGTTTGCGTTCTCCGAATGCATCCACGGGTTGCATTCGGCGACATGAATTAGATTGTCAGACGACAATATATTTGTCAATGGGTTTTCATGTAAACCATGTACCCAAGCCGCGCCATAATCGAGTTTTTTTTCATTTGTAAACACGCGGCCACCTATACGATCTCTCGCTTCCAATATGATGTAATCTTCGGGTTGAAATTTTGATGCAATCGTGAGTCCTGCTACGCCCGCACCGATTATTATTATAGGAGTTGTCCTGGATTTCATATATTTTATAATGTCATTTTTTATCTAAATACCTTTTTTTTTTATTTCTTTACCACTTGCCGTTGGTCTTTTTCACAATCACATTGTTACCACTCTTTTTCTTCTTGGCATTTGGATCGTACTCGTCTCCATCGTCGTCGGCCAAATTTTTGGATAATTCCCAGAACTCTTTCGAACCCAGTTTGAAATCCGGTCTGTCTGCGGCCTTGTACCAAAATACCTGATCATTGATCTTGTTCGATTTGGCATTATTTGATATCACCATGCACTCGTAGTTTTCGGTTGTCTGATCCATGATCGAGCAAAATGACTCGAGTGTAGGAAACATAGACGCATAGTTCTCCCAAATCTTCTTTCTGTTTGATAAATAGTTCTCTCGCAGAATAAAAACGTAATCAATATTCGTGCGGAGATTTGGTGGAATACCCAGCGGGTATTGCATGGTGATGATTAACATCACTTTCCAGTGTCTCAATTGTACCATTTTCATTCAGACATTTATTTTTCTGAAATCATAAAACCAATGCTTTTTAAATGGGCATTGCACCCTCTCGGGCGGGTTTAGACTATATCTTAAGGCATCATTGTAATTGGTTAGATTACTCAACCCCACGGGCGTTTAGTCGTTGAACAATCATCATAACCTTACCATATCTTTTTCGACTTTTTCAGTCTTTTGAAGCGGAATTAGATGACGTGCTGCGGGTTATCTCTATTTTATACCTTTTTACTGTACTTTATGTGGTTAGCATAAACCGCGACTCTATTTCTAAAGCCGTTTAGTAGTATAAACCTTCATAGAACTCTATGTAAGTGTTCTAAATCAAGACGTCTCCGCAATTTGGACGTGTCGCATATAAAGGATTTTTTTTTAGTCCTAAATACACTAGCCATTTCTTTTGGAATGACTTAGGCAAACAATTCACCGTTCATGAACAAGGATCGCATCAACTTGTCTTTGGTCCAGCTGTTGTCGTAGAGACAATCATCGAGAATCACGAAAGTACGAGGATCGATCGAGCATTTCTTGTAAGTTTCCATCTCCGACTGGCACTGTTTCATAACAGCCTTTTGACGGCGCAACACATTTTCGATAAGTATCGAGTTGTACTCTTCGTGAATGAAGAGCTTGGGCACCAACTTGCCGTAAAAACCGTTTCCGGCTTCTGTGCCCGAGATAACAGTGCCGATCGGGATGTCTTGGTGGTGGTACAACAAATCTTTGACCAAAAATGTTTTACCTGTGTCACGACGACCAATCAACACTATTACTGGACCCTTGTTTTCTCTCGGGTCAAATGTGATTGATCTCATGTCAAATTTTTTTAATTCTAATGTCATTTATGTATAAATTACCTACAATATAATAAATACAAATAGAAAACGATTAGTTCATTATTACTAAAATATATACATTTCATAAAATATAACTCATGGAATCCAAGTTTAGCATAAATTACCGAAAGACCAAGAAATTGAATTTAGAGAAAGTCGCTTCTACCGACGGAGAGACATATACCCCCTTCGACATCACAAGTATGCAGTCATACACACCATTGTACAACCGGTTTTTCGAAATGGATGAGACCAACTATAACAAAATCACTTTGAACAACACTTACCAAATCCGCGACCTAAGTACCGTCTACAAGAATGACGAGATTGTAGAGAAAAACATTTTTGTTAAATTCTCTCCACTCATCGATCCATTGAACTTCTTGCGTGGCAAATACAATTTAGAAACTGAGATTACGCGGACCCTACCGAGTATTAAATCCACTGAGACAATCATGCCTAAACTGTTGGACGTGAATAACTCGGCATATGTCGACGGGTTTTTCTCATACTTGACGTCTATGTTGAAAGATACGCACGGCTGGGTTCACGGCGTGGAATACTACGGCTCTTATTTAGGAATTCAGAAGAAGTTCAAGTACAACATCGCAGACGATCTCGAGTTTGTCTCTAACTGTCCCTTCTTTTTGAACAATATCAACAAGCATTTCACAATCGATGAAGAGGCGTCGCAGATTCTGAATCAATATTCGGGCGAAGGGTCTCGTCGCAATCGAAACAAGCTCTGTATCGAAGACAACGACGTGACTCTTGATGTAGAGGAGGTCTTGATTGATGAACATGTAGAGACTGTAGAGACAATGTCGCCTATAAACCTAGAGTATGAAAACGTCCGCACAAACAATGTTGTGGAGAGCGATAGCAGCGGAAGTGAATCCGATGGAAGCGATTCCGATGGAAGCGATTCTGATGGAAGCGATTCTGATGAAGAGTCTGTTTGGGAAACCGAATCTGAATCAGAGTCTGGTGATTCGAAGTCTGGTGATTCGAAGTCTGGTGATTCGGACTCCGACGGGTCAACTTTTGAAGACGACGACGAACCCATTTTCAGCTACTTGAATAACTACCCCATCCAAATGATCTTTCAAGAAAAGTGCGCAGGAACCATCGATCAACTTCTCATGCGTCGCAAACTGAACGACGAACAATTCATGGATGCCCTTATGCAAATCATGCTCATTCTGGCCACCTATCAAAAGTTGTTCCACTTCACTCACAATGACTTGCATACCAACAATATCATGTATGTAGAGACAGACATCGAGTTTTTGTACTACAAATTGGAGGGTGTTTTCTACAAAGTCCCTACACATGGCCGCATCTACAAGTTGATCGACTTCGGAAGAGCCATCTACAAGTTCAACAACAAGTTGTTTTGCAGCGACAGTTTTGCGGCTGCGGGGGATGCATCTACACAATATAATTGCGAACCCTACTTTAACGACAAGAAGCCGCGAGTCGATCCCAATCCGAGTTTCGATTTGTGCCGCCTCGGATGCTCGTTGTACGATTTTGTTTGCAGAGACAATGATCCGAAAACCCCTTTGCAAAAGCTGGTTGATCACTGGTGCAACGATGACTTCGGAAAAAACATGCTTTACCGCCACAATGGCCAAACCAGGTATCCCGACTTTAAGTTGTACAAGATGATTGCGCGAACTGTCAACAATTTAGTGCCCAAAGATGAATTGAAAACACTCGTATTTGCGACGAAATACACATTCACACCGGATGCGAATGACTCAATCACAATCGTGGATATTGATAGTTTGCCGGTTTACGTTTAATACGGAGGAATTTAAGCAACTGTATCAAAAATGTTTACAAAAATGATATAAAAGAACTCTGCGAAAAAATAGTAAATCATGTCGCAGGTTGTTTTATTAGAGAAGAATGAAGAGGTTAAACACACGTCAGACTCGATTGTGAATAGTGTGATCGATTCGTTTATCAAGCGGTCAAATCTCGGTTTGCAAAAGTATGGCACAACGTTGGATAGAGACGATTTGAAAGTGCTTGATTGGATTCAACATGCCCAAGAAGAGCACATGGACGCTATTTTATATTTGGAAAAGTTGAAACGAGAGGTCATTAAGAACGAGATTTAGATCTTTTATTGGTTCTTCGCTTTTTACTCTTTTTTGCTTTCGTTCTTCGCTTTCGTCGTCCACCGAATAGAGAGTCGCCATCGTAGAAGAGTTTTTGTTCACTATCGGACCTGCCATTTTCAAAAATGTAATTCATAAACCCGGTTGAAGTTTCTTGTGTACTATCTTTAAATTTACCGAGAGGCCTTTTCATACCATCAAAGAAGTTTACTTCTTTATCTTTGTTGTCTGACTTCGTTAAAAACTGATATCTCTTGTCATCATTCTGCGGTAATTGAATAATTTCTCTACAATAAATAGGATCGAAATCGGTTAATTGTGTGTCTCCAAACCAATGAGTACCAGTTGTTGTACTATTATTGTAGTCATTTAAGCGACGATCATTTTCGAAATCAGGTTTAAAGTTCCATTCTTGTAAACCTTCTTTATCCGTGAAAAACGCATATTTTTTGGGGGCGGAATGACTTTGTAAAAATTTTATTCGAGGGTTCGATTCACCTTCATAGCCAGTATCCACCAGCCCTTTAGCTTTTCCATTTCCAACAGGGACATCAACTCTTTCTCCATAACTAACACCAGGAGGTACCTCGTTCAACTCCTCTTCAGATGATGACATTTCTATATATAATCTCATCATAAAATAAAAACACTCCTAAATGATGAAACGAATTTATTTTCCAAACGCTTTAGGCCAGAGAAAAAGCGGCGTCGATTCGACCGCTCGATACCTTCGAAAAATATTTGGAAAAACAGATTTTATCGTTAGTGTTAAACCAGAACTCTCGCAAAACCTAATAAAACTGCATAAGGAAAATATGCGGGCTTCGTTACCCACCATTAATATCGGCGGCGATCACTCGATGGCGATTGCTACAGTTGCAGCTTCTCTCCATAAATACGGCTCCGAACTCAAAGTCATTTGGTTTGACGCCCACGGCGACATCAATACTCGCGCAACTTCGCCCAGTGGCAATTTCCACGGCATGCCTCTGGCCTTTCTAACCGGCCTCGATCACGATTATGACTTGTTTCCTTTTTTGTACGCCGTGCCAGAACTCAAATTCGAAAATATTCTTTACTTGGGCATCCGAGACCTCGATGATGGAGAGAAAAAAGTATTAAAAGAAAAAAAGATCAAATTCATAAAAAGCGCTGACATCAACAATGATCCGAAAAGGGCGTTCGAGATCGTGAAAGCATTTGTTGGGAAAGATCCAGTCCACTTGTCGTTTGACGTGGACGGAATAGATCCGAGCGAGATGCCGTGCACAGGGACCACTGCGAAAAAAGGGGTCCGTGTCGATGCAATCAAACTGGTTCTTGACAAAATCATGAAAAAAACAAACATTGTTAACATGGACATCACCGAGTTCAATTTGGAACTTGGAGATGATAAGCAGAGAGAAGTCTCGATGACGAACTTTGTGAAACTATTTGAGAAATATCTCTAAGGCAAGATTTGTGGCTCTTTGTTTGCAATGTTGTTTCGAATGATATAGATTGATGAAATAACCAATAGAGAGATTTCGGTGGAACTTCTGAAAATCATCGGAACATCTTGTGTTTGAACACTATAGTAAATCCACATGCTAGAGGAACAAATATTTAGAATGCAAAAAAGCAACGAGAGACTATTGGTGCTTTTGTTTTTGTACAGGAGATACATGAAAATAAATCGACCGACAACTGATAGCGAGATGGCAGTGTAGGGAATCGATTTTAATGCGCTGTCCTGCATTTAAAAGAAAACCTAAGGTTTCCTTTATACCGGTGAAGATTTAAAATGGGACACCCCGTCGGGGTGTCATTTCAAATCGTTACCGATACCGCTCCCTTGGAGAATTAAAATGTCCCATTTTAATTCTTCAATGGTGTAAATCATTCCTCTTGAAAGAAAAGTTGAATAAATTATTTAATTTGTTTGTTATAAAAAATTCAGTTTTTTATAACATAATTGCAGTCTACTCCGATATAAGTATCAAAAAGAAGGTGGGTGTCAAAAGGAAGGATTAAAAAGACAAAAGGGAAGGATCAAAAGGAATGAACGGCGAAGGCGTACCGCCTTAACCGTAGGTTTTCTTTAAAGGGAAGGATCAAAAGGAAACCGTAGGTTTTCTTTAAAGGGAAGGAGGGGTCAAAGGGGAACTACGTTCCCCTTAAAATTCGCAAATCATATCAAACACATCCGACGAGACTGACTTGTTCGCCATCGCATACTCGCTAACCGTGCGTTCAAAAAAGTTCGACTTGCTCTCCAAACTAATGAGCTCCATGAAATCAAAAGGATTTGCGCTATTGTAGATCTTATCAATATTCAGCTGGAGACAAAGCCGGTCACCAACAAATTCAATATATTGTGTCATCAACTTCGAGTTCATACCAATCATTCTGCACGGAAGCGACTCAGTTATAAACTCTTTCTCGATTTCCACTGCCTCTCGAATAATTTCCGCAATCTGGGATTTCGACAGTTTCTGTTCCAGTTTCGAGTACAACATCACCGCAAATTCAGTATGAAGGGCTTCGTCTCTGCTGATGAACTCGTTCGATAAAGTAAGACCCGGCATGAGTCCGCGCTTCTTAATCCAATAAATCGCCGCGAAACTGCTGCTGAAGAATATACCCTCGACGCAAGCAAATGCCACCAACCGGGTTGCAAAGGTTTCAACCGATTTGTCGTCGTGTCCGTGTCCGATCCATTTTCGCGCCCAATCCGCCTTTTTCGCGATCGATGGGCAAGTCTCAATCGCCTTGAACAGTCGGTTCTTTTCCGCCTTATCCTTGATATAAGTTTCGATCAAGATACTGTACATTTCGGAATGAATGTTTTCGATGGCTATCTGGAAACCATAAAATGCTCTGGCCTCGGAGAGTTGCACGTCGGCCATGAATCGGGTTGCCAAGTTTTCCATGACGATTCCGTCGCTGGCTGCGAAAAATGCCAAAACCATCGATATGAAGTACTGTTCGTCGTGTGACAACTTCGCCCAGTCGCCCAAATCTTTTGATAAATCGATCTCTTCGGCGCGCCAAAAACAATCAACCTGTTTCTTATACATTTTCCAAATGTCGTTGTGACGAATGGGGAACATTACGTAACGAGATGTGTCGTCTTTCAAAAGGGGGTCTGTCATCATTTTTCCTAAATAATATAGAACAAGGAGATTTTATAAAATTGGCAATCCAACGGTTCCCCACATCTACAAACTCTTTCTATTTTATAAAGTGTCGCACCATCTTTAGTATAAAGAAAAACTTTTCAAAAAAAACACATAAACAGACACACAAATATTTAGTTTGGATTTTGTATTTTTAGTGAACGTATAGAATAAAATATTATTTGAACGATGATTGACCCCACAAAACTTGATTCAAAAACTCTTCATAAAATTCTGTTTATTTATAATTCGATCGAATCTGGATGGAAAGTGAAAAAGAGAGACAATCAATATATATTCCAAAAACTGCATGGCAATAAGAAAGAGGTTTTCATGGAAGACTATTTAGAGAAATTCATTGCTGAAAACGCTTCTTTGAAATAATTTTTTTACTTATACATCCGAATTTACGATTCTCTCGAACTGACGTGCAATTTCTTTTTCCAAATCTGGCAACCTCTTGTACAACATCGGGTTTTTACCATCCTCATATTTATTGGGATTAAACTTAATAACTATGTTTTTTTCATCATCATCAACCGCTTTGTTGCCGTAAACAATTTGCAAAACAACGCCACTAATTTGGATATGACTCGTGCCTTCTTTGTGAACAAATCCGTCAAACTTGGAATCGATGAACTTTTGGATAACATCCTCTTTCGATTTGTAGAGAGAGCAGAGAGACAGTGGATCGGACGGGTATGTCTCGAGATAACACCGCTTACAAAACCCTTTGAATCTGGGCATTACGATGGTTGAAGAACACTTGGAGCAACCATTTTTCTCACAGGTTGACTCGTTTGCATCGTGCGGTTCCAGTGTCCGCGTGTTTTTAGAACCGTCTTCGCGATGGGCGGCACAAAACAAAGGTTTCCCAAAACAAAATCCGTAAATCGCCTTGTTCCGACACGTGTCCTTTTTGCAAATTGTCGGCATTATTTATAATAAAATTATACATTATTTGCCCCCTAAATGTCTCATCGGGGGGCAAACCGTGAACATACAGTCTCTACACCGACATGCGATTTTGGGTTGTTCAATGCCCTACATAGTTTGTAAGTGAATGACGAAATAGAAACCGTGATTTTTCGTTCAATGTAGAGGAATGGGGTTTTTTATGCGACTGCTCGCTCAGATTTAGGAAGAAATATGTTTTGGGATTATATAAAAAAAATGGGAGGAGCTTTGATGCAATTAGTCGCCTACGGCGCACAAGATGTTTTCCTTACAGGAAACCCCGAGATTACTTTCTGGAAGGTGTCTTACAGACGCCACACCAACTTCGCGATGGAGTCCATCGAGCAGACCTTCAACGGTCAGGCTGACTTTGGTCGCCGTGTGTCCTGCACCATCTCCAGAAACGGAGATCTTGCTTACCGCACCTATGTTCAGGTTACTCTCCCCGAGATCAACCAGTCACTTGGTGCTGCTGGCACTGGCCCTGTTTATGCCCGTTGGTTGGACTACCCCGGTGAGCAACTCATTGCTCAGGTTGAGGTTGAGATCGGTGGTCAGAGAATTGACCGCCAATATGGTGACTGGATGCACATCTGGAATCAGCTCACACTCTCTTCTGAGCAGCAGGCTGGTTACTACAAGATGATCGGTCACACCACCCAGTTGACCTACATCACTGATCCCCTCTTCGCTGATATCAACGGCCCCTGCGCCGCTGTCGGTGGACCCGGCCAGGTTTGTGCCCCCAGAAAGGCTCTCCCTGAGACCACTCTGTACATTCCTCTCCTCTTCTGGTTTTGCCGAAACCCTGGTTTGGCTTTACCCCTTGTTGCCTTGAAATCTGTAGGGCAGAAAAGCATCCGACCCAAAGTATGCGAGAACTACTTTGGAGAATATTCGTTCGAGGCTCGCAACGACTTTTTGAGTCGTCCTCAGATGCTAGTCGCATGCGCTTAAGAGAACTACTCCTCCCATTTTTAGTAGTTTTATTAAGCGATGCGGCAACAATTTCAAATTGCGGGAAACTCTTAAAGACGATGGCTACCAAGCATTAGACGAAAGTTTAATGTGGCTGAGAAAGAAACTCAGGTATGGTAAAAATGCCACGTATGATAAGGAAAGTAAAAAATCCTTAGAAATAGACAATCCGCAGCCAAGCATCTACGTTCAAAATGATGAGAATATGATGAAGGTTCAACGACTAAACGGAATTGGGTCTGAGGAGTTTAATCAACTCCGATGAAGGCTTAAGATATAGTCTACTCCCCGGCCATGTTTCTGTATGTAACACGTTAATCAATACAGAAATGCCGATAAATACACCGAAAGGTGGGGTATATGTGATGTACAGTATCACGAAGTCAAGATTAACATCGATTTCAGACCTATTGGTGAGTGCTTGTGGGCTGTCAATTCATTGACTAACATCGCCAGTGCTACTTCCCAGGCCGCCACCAGCGCCTACCAGCAGTCCCTTGTTGCCGCCTCTATCTACGTTGACTTCATCTTCTTGGATACCGATGAGCGCAGAAAGATGGCTCAGAACCCCCACGAGTACCTCATTGAGCAGCTCCAGTACACCGGTGACGAGTCGGTCGGATCTTCCAGTAACAAGATCAAGATCAACTTCAACCACCCTTGCAAGGAGCTCATCTGGGTTGTTCAGCCCGACGCCAACGTCGACTACTGCGCTTCCCTCGAGGGCAACAGTACTCTCTTCAAGGTCCTCGGTGCCCAGCCCTTCAACTACACCGATGCCATTGATGCTCTCCCTCCCTCCATCCACTCCTTCGGTGGCCCCGCTGAGACCTCTGGCTCCAACGCCTTCATCTCTGGAGGTGTCTTCCAGATGCCAGGCGCCCTCGACGGCTTTGTCTCTGGCACTGCTGGCACCACCACCCAGGACTGGCACCAGACCGGTGTTTTCAACTCTGGTGATGTCCCCACCGGCTCCATGCTCTCCGATGCCGGCACATTCGTGCTCGCTGAGACCGCTCTTCACCTCCACTGCTGGGGCGAGAACCCCGTCGTCACCGCTAAGCTCCAGCTTAACGGACAGGACCGTATCTCCGAGAGAGAGGGTTCTTACTTCGACGTTGTTCAGCCCTTCCAGCACCACACCCGCGCACCCGACACTGGTATCAACGTGTATTCTTTCGCACTAAGACCTGAAGAACACCAGCCGAGCGGTTCGTGCAACTTCTCCAGAATTGATAACGCCACACTCCAGTTGGTGCTCTCCTCTGGAACAGTTGCTGGCACTTCCACTGCCAAGGTCCGTGTTTATGCCTACTCTTACAACGTGCTAAGAGTCATGGCAGGCATGGCTGGTTTGGCTTACTCGTAAATTTTCCATCCGTAACTCTCAGAACGTTACATGGTTTGAAAATGATTGCAATAATTTTCAATAATGCGAGCAAATGTGTACCCAAAAGGTATGCAAGTCTTGATAAAACAAGGCAACATCTCCAAATTGCGGGAAACCCCTCAAGGTATAAAATACTAAACCATGTTAGAAATTTCGTGGTGGCTTATGATAACAACATAAGGTACAGTAAAAAGTTTTATATTATAGGGCAATCCGCAGCCAGTCTTCTAAGTTCGATATGATAAGAATATGAAGGCGGTTCAACGACTAAATGCTGATGGGCGCGAGAGAACTAATCATTCTCAACGAACGCTTAAGATATAGTCTATTCCCACCCGAAAGGGTGCTGTGCCCATTCAAAAAGCACAGGGTTTAAATATGAGGAAATGCTTATTTGTAAGAAACCGGTATTAAAGCTTAAAAAACTTTTGCACAACTTTTTTTTTTAGTTAATTAATTAATTTGATATAAAAAACATTTTTTATCAAACATTTCTGCGATTATTTGCGATTTCTGCAGCGCGTTGTTTCTTGAACTCATCATCTGCATACTTTTCACGAATAATCTTTCGTCTCATCTCTCTCTGTTCCTGTTGATGGTCTTTTATTTCAGTCTTAGACATTTTGTTGACATTTGGTGAACGTATATTTGTAACAGTTACACTCGGTTTTGGCATTTCTTTCCCTTGTGTACAGTCGTAAATTTTTTTAAACTGTGCTAATAAAACATCATAATCAATCTCTTTTTTCATACAGTTGCACTCACCGCAGCAAGCATTCGAGTTATGAAAGGTATATCCCTGCTCATTATCAAAACGATCCACACCGTTTGTGTGGTTTTCGTCAGTTTTTTTTCCACAAATGTAACAATTCTCTAAAATCAATTTATCAAAATCTTCAATGGTTAGTTCGAATGCAAGACCCTTTTGCTCAGCGCGTTTTTTGTATTCGGAATAAGACCCTGATTGATGATTTTGAAAAGCGTCTGGGTAATAACTTCCACCAGTAATCATAGTATTACGTTTTAAAATATGCTCAACTCGTTGAAGAAAAGTAATGTTATCAAGTGCACCCTTCATGAAGTTACATAACTTGCAGCAACTTACACAGTTTTCAATTACATACCCCTGCTTTTGATCCATTCTGTCAATTCCATTAAAACCTTTTTCTTGGATTATGTTACAATAGAAGCAAGGTGTTGTAACAATAGTTTCAAACTGTTCGAGTGAAAGTTCAAACTGTCGTCGGTTTAATGTACAATTGTGTTTGTAATTCTTAAAATTAATTTCAATACTGTGCATCCGCTTATCATTCATATCTTGCACCTTTTCAGGATTGTTCTCGCGCCATTTTGCCATAATTTCCGAATTATGTTTCAAATACTCTTCTTGATTTTCATTATGCTGCCTGTCCCGGTAGTTTAAGTAACCCAATGCAACCTTTTCGGGATTTGCCTCTTTCCAATCGCGTTTAACAGCTTGGCGCTCTGGTTTTAGCGAAGCAATCCGTTCAAGTTCGCGACGGTGTTCAATATCACGTCTTTCGTCCTGTCTCTTGTTCTCGTCACGACAAGGTTTGCAAGTCTTTGTTTCCGTATTGTCCGCACCACTATACATCTCAACCGGTCTCCGTTGGCAGCAAACCGAGCACTGTTTCATTCCATCAACCACTTCGCCTGAAACAGCTGAGCGCTTCGCTTTGTCCCGTTCTCGCTCCTTTTGCAAACACTCTTGGCAACTCTTGAGAGTATAATCTGTGCCAAGTTTTGCTCTGCAGCCCTTCAAATATTTTACACAAGGCCGCACACCTTCTGCTGTGCATTCGTCGACGAATAAACAAAGTTGGTGTAGACCGCAGTAGATATTCTCTACAGATCGTTTGAATTTGCAGCCGTCGGATTTGCACAAAACCACGTTTTCCTTGGCTTTCACGCGATTTTCTTTGCCCCTATCGAGACAATTTACGCATTGTTTGACGTCTCCTTCAAAGTAGTACATTTTCTTACACCCTTTGCAAAGCTGAAGAGCTGAAAGCATTTCGACAGTATACCCGACCATGTACTGATGGTTTTTGCAAAACTGAGTGTCATCTTGCGAATGACTTCTGCACGGGTTGTTGTTTCGATCTTTGCTCAAACATTTGGACATTTGTTTTATGAATTTCATAAAATAAATGCAATTTACGAAAAATGTCGACGAACTTGTCGAGTTGTTTGGGTCACAAAAATGCTCTTTAACCAGATATATAAACAAAAATCTAAAAGAAGGCGTTCATTATATTGAAGAAACAAACAACAAACAAATTAGAAAACACGGAGGACACAATCTTAAAAACTATTTTCTAACAGAAGAAGCGTTCACTCTTGTTAAAAATACATTCAATTTAAAAAATCGTTATATAAAAAAAATAAACGAAAACTGTGGACAAGTGAATGTCGTGATGGCAATCGAAGCTCAAACAATTGGTTTTATAGAAAACTCTTTTTCTAGTGCTCTCATTCTGAAGCGACAAAAACACATCGGTCCATATTACATCGATTTGTATTTTGAAGAATACAATATTGCAGTTGAATGCGACGAAAACGATCACAATGATCGAAACCCAGCATACGAGAGGATGCGAGAATACTATTTGTTAAAAGAAAATATTACAATTGTTCGGTACAATCCAAACCACAAAAACTTTGACTTGTCCGATGTAATTCGCGTAATTACCCAACTTATCTTTTGCAAACCATCTGCACCAAGTGTCGTGAGAGTTGAGTTTTAGAATTTTATTTTTTAAACGCATAAGCAATTGCGAGATCAAAACGTTTTGTTTGCTTTTGCAAAAGCAAAAGCAAAAGCCTTTATTATTATTGCTTTCTTTTTGGAAGAGCAAAGTGTTTTTCATAAAAACAACATTTTCTTATCATAAATAAATCACGTAATTATTAAAATAATATTTATTTTTATCACACGATCTTTCTTTTTAAATTCATCGCTTTATGCATGCATGAAGCAATTTTATTTTTTAAACGCATAAGCAAAAACTTTAAAATTATTGATCTCTTTTTGCAGAAAGCAAAGTTTTTCATAAATTTATCAATAATAGTGTTTTCAATTTCGAAAACAAAAACATTTTAATGAAATCAAATATAAAGAAACACACCATATACGTATATAAAAAATGAGCGTTGACATTGTGAACCTTATCGAAAGTAATCCTATTGCGAAGCTTATAGGAAACTACCAGTCAGCGATGGTGGATAAAATAAAAGCACGCTTTAACACTTACGAACAACAAATGTTTGTTTCAAGTTTTTATTGCTATTTAAACTATGATGAAGGTGAATTTGTTATTGACCTTGATAGTGTTTGGCAGTGGTTAGCTTTCAGTCAAAAAATAAGAGCAAAAGAATTGCTTGAAAAAAATTTTGTTGAAAATACCGATTATACAATTATTGCTCCACAACATTATGGAGCAAAAAAAGATGCAAGAGGAGGCCATAACAAGGAAACTATTATGCTTACGATTCCTGCGTTTAAACGTTTTTGTTTGAAAGCTGGAACTAAAAAAGCAAATGAAATACACGAGTACTATTTAAAAATGGAAAAAATAATTCAAGAAGTTGTTATAGAAGAATGTAAATCGCTTTCTGAACAGTTAAAAGTAAAAGACCAAGAAATTGTAAACAAAGACGCCGAAATCGCAAAGCGCGATGCCGAGTACCAAACCAAGCTCAAAAAACAGAAAGAGTTCGAGCGCGAAAAAGTCTTATTGAATCAGTTTGCAGTTTCAATCCCGATTGTTTATCTCATTCGTGTAAAAACCCACCCAAACGGCGAGTACATTGTCAAGATCGGCGAAAGCCGTCGAGGCATTTTGCAACGTTACAATGAGCACAAGAGTCATTACCCCGAGTGTGTCTTGCTCGATGTGTTTACCGCGATCCAAAGCAAAGATTTCGAAGTTTACATCCACAATCATCCCAAGATTCGTTGCAACCAGGTTCGAGACATGCCCGGCCATGAGAGTGAGAAAGAATTGTTTTTAGTCGGTAAAAACTTGACATACCAGATTTTGCTTGATGTGATCAACTCTCAAATCGATAATTTTCAGGAACACAACACCAAAAAACTGGAACTCGAAATCGAAAAATTGAAAATAATTGCGACAAATGATTCAAGTCCAGCCATAGCACAACTACTTGAGTCAAATAAACGATGTGAAGAGTCAAATAAAGAATTGCATACGCGAATCAACAAGCTCGAAACTATGCTTGATAAATTGCTCGAAACAAAAGCTCCAGTAGCAAGAACTCAAACCGGCTTCCAAGAACCGCTCCCCACATTGGGTCCACGTGTTCAAAAAATCAACCCTGACACATTGCAACTGATCAAAGTCTACGAATCCGCAACCGAAGTAATGAACGAAGACCGCAGCATCAAACGCCCAAGCCTCTCGAAAGCCGTTCTTGAAAATGTCGTATACAATGGATTCCGATGGCTTTTTGTAGAACGCGACGTGGACCCAACCGTTCTCCACAATTTGCAACCGACACGAAAAACAATTCCCAAAAACATGGATTATGTAGCAAAACTAAACGCCGATCAAACCGAGATTCTGAATGTATATTTAGACAGAAAGACAGCGGCACTGACAAACAGATATTCTTCGGGCGGTTTAGACTCGGCTGTAAAAAACGGAACTGTATCACAGGGCCACTACTATAAGTTATACGGCGATTGCCCCGAACCACTCGTAGAAAAATTTGAGGAAAGATATGGCAAAGACATTTTGTTGTACAAAGACGGGTTCGGGATGTTCCACGAAACCACCCACCAATTAGTCAAGGAGTTCAAGTGCAAATACGATTGTTTAAAGTCCGAGAAAATAAGCGACAAAACCCTTGCCAAAGCCATGAGAGAAGACAAAGCGTACAATGGGTTCAAGTACAAAGAGCTGCCACCACGCGTTAGTTGTTACTAACATTTAGCAAAGTGTTTATATTTTATTATATCTGTAAAAATATAATAAATTATAATTATATAATGGCAACAACCAGCGTAATTTTTCCAAACATCATCAATGTTGTTTTAAATGACACGCTCTCCCGGTTCATTTCAACAACTACTGTTTCGCCAACAGTGCCAGGCACATTCGCTTTCTTCAAAAACAACAGCTCGGAGGCCGTTCTCACATCGTCAAGCGTATTCGACGCTGTCGGGAACTTTACGATATTTTGCACATTTACACCAGCGGATACAGTCACTTATCAAGCGTCTTCTGCAACTGTTATTGTCACCGTGCAAGACAGTGACGCGTACAACAACTACTACAACATTCCTGTAACTAACTTGTCCAATGTCTTGGTAAACGGCGATTTCGAATTTATACCGTCAAGCATCGCCTCTGGAACCAGTATAATATGCCCCACAAATGTTCCTGGGTGGAGATTTCAAAAATCTGGAAATTTTCCAGCACTCCTTAACAATGTTAATCTCACTTCTCTAGGTATAACATCATTACCCTATCCATTTGGTTCCAAGTGTGTTTCATTTTTTGGCGGTAGCATTTATCAACCATTTTATTGTACGGCTGGTAATTATACATTATCTGCTTATATTTCGAGTGCTAACGCATTAAACAACCATTACTTTTACTTTATCGTAAATAATGTTACAATCTACAGTTCACAATCACAGTATCCAACTTTGAGAGATTGGCAACAATTCAATGTTACATTCACTATTGCAAAAACCGGATATCAACTATTTAGAATAACTTCCGCGGGTGGTGCCACATTTTATTTCGGAAATATTTCACTAAAACCGGTGATAAGTAATGAGATATCTTATTTGAGATTTTCCAAGATCGAATCGCAAATTTTCAACGGCGCGTTCGAAACCGAAGTTCAAACCTTTAATAGCAAAACACTAACTCCTTTGACAAACTGGACTATTATAAATAACGCTTGGGTTCTTAACAATTATTCTGAATTTACGCAAATTCCAACTCCTTATCCAAGTGGTAATCAATGTATTGCGATTGAGGGTCTCGGAAAAATCACTCAAACATTTAATTATATCAACAGTAGTTTGAATTATTTGTCATTCTATGTATGCGCAGTAGGTGATCTTTCGATGAATCAAATTAAAGCGAGTATCAATGGTACAACAATTTGCGATATTTCGCAGTCGAATGCGTCATTTGGTACAGGATCCGGCTCTTGGCAAAAGGTGCTTTTCACAAACATCAATACGGTTGAGGGTCCCAATACGTTGACGATTGAAGGCTTGACCAATACAACTGGTTTTATAACCGCGATCGACAATGTGGTTTTCGGGTCGGTTAATCGAGCAACACCCGCGACAACTTATTTGTCACAAACCAACACCTACGGAACACCGCTTATTGCGAATCTGAACGCTGCATGCAGCGTCCCTGCAACATTTCAATACTATTTGGACGCCGCTTACACCAACCAAATTTTCGCGGATTCGACGCTTCCTGTCGGCACATACACTGTCTACGTAGTAGCCACTCCGGTCGACACATATAATCACTTGAACTCGTTTGCATCTGCGACTCTCACAGTGGTTAGTCCAAATGCGCAGATCGTGTTTCCCAACATCATCAACGTTGTTTTGAACGACACGCTCTCCGCGTTCATTACTGGAACCACAGTTTCGCCGTCGATTGCAGGCACTTTCATATTTCAGAAGACGAATAGTTCAGGAACCGTTCTAACTTCATCCAGCGTCTTCGACGCCGTCGGCAACTACACCATATTCTGCACATTTACGCCAACCGACTCTGCCCCCGTCTCTGCCTCTTACACTGTATATGTACAAGACAAAGATGTATGGAACAATTACTACAATATTCCAGTGACAGACACCACAAATATGATTGTAAACGGCAACTTCAACTATCTTCCAACAACGATCCCTTCCGGTACATCAACCACCACAGCGTCGCAACTTGTTAATGTTCCTGGATGGAGTATACGCACAAACGGATTGTTATCTCAAATATATAACAATGTCAATGATCCGGCTCTCGGATCTTTCCCATACCCTTTTGGAACAAATTACATTCGGCTACGCTATAATGTTTACCAAACATTTTATGCAGTTGCAGGCACATACACACTATCATTTTATGCAGGGGTAAGAACTCTCATTTCAACAAGTAATTACGCCAATGTCGATATAAATAGTACGCGCATTTATAATTTAAACAATGCTGCTCAGCTTCAACCTGGTTGGCAACTTATATCTGTAAATTTCACCGTAACTACCGGGATGCATAATCTATTGTTCTATTTTTCTGGTGGTCAGAGTATTTTTGTGAGCGGCATTTCCATGAAACCCGTAACAAACCCAGTCTACCTCCGATTTTCGAAAATAAATTCGCTGATTTCAAACGGCATTTTTGAAACCGAAGTCAAAACCGCAAACAGTAAATCGTTAACCCCCATCACGAATTGGAACGTCGTCACCAACAATGTCTGGGTTTTGAACAATTTCTCAGGTTACGGTTCGCAGATTCCCTATCCATATCCGAGCGGCAAACAGTGTGTAGCAATCGATGCTCTCGGCAAAATAACACAAACGTTTACTGCAACCGCAAGCACTTCAAACTTCTTGTCGTTTTATGCATGTTCCGTCCTGGATACATCTACCAACCAAATACGCGCGAGTATCAATAACACAACCATTTTCGATAATGCATCTTTCACACCAAACACCTGGTCAAAATTCATTTTCGGCGGTATCACCACCGTCAACGGCACGAACACATTAACATTCGAGGGAATAATTCCAACAACTGATTGGATTGTCGCCATTGACAATGTGATTTTCGGCCAAGTTACAAAAGAGACACCCGTGGTTTCGTTTGGTCCAAAAACGGATTATCCTTTCATACCCATCCAAAACAACACTGTGAATTCAAATGCGTTTACTGCGACCGGTAACGGCGCTCACAATGGCCTTTATGAATTCACTGCATCGTCGAGTAGAGTGACTACGGGTACAAACGTATATATGTTAGCGAACAATGACAATTTAACCGGTTACCATTCTTCACATACTGGAGCTGGGTCTCCGGTTTATTACTCAATGCCATACGCTTATTCAAATGGAGCTTATCAAGGCGCAACCGATGTAAACGGTAACTTGACATACTTATGGACAACCAATGTAGTTGGTGTAGGAACGATTAGTGGCGAGTGGGTCCAGTACAAACTCCCGCATCCGATCCAACTCACTAAGTATGGATTAATGGCAGTCCCTACAATGGAGCATCGTTTTCCACGCGATTATTACATCTTGGGTTCGGTCGACGGCAACACATGGTACTCTATCAAATCTGTCACAAACTCTGCAATTCCCACTTGGCCAAACACACAGTTTGTCAACGTGTCGAATAATACAAAACTCTACAGTTATTACAGACTGGTTTGTTCAAAACTTGGAAATTACGGTACTCTCTTGAATTTTACTAAGTTTTCTCTCTACGGCGACAACACCAAAAACTATTACAAAACCCCTCTTGGAGCGAATCTGAATTCATCTTTCGATATTTCCGGAGCGCACACTTATTTCTTGGACGCCGCGCTAACAAACCAAGTGTATTCAACAACGACCTTGCCAATCGGCGATTACACAATTTACAACAGATACATATCAAATGACACTGTCAACTATAATACATCGATTACGAGCGCCCCTCTAAGCGTCGTGATGCCCCCGTCATTCATTGTGTTTCCAGAAAATACGATCAACGTCGTTTTCAACGAGACGCTTGCCGAATTTATTGCCGGAACCTCGGTTTCGCCTTCCGTGCCAGGCACTTTCACATTCTACAAGACAAACAGTTCCGGTGCTGTGCTAACCGCATCCAGTGTCTTCGACACCGTCGGCAACTTCACGATCTTTGTGAGTTTTGCGCCCACCGATTATGTCAACAATTCGCCATGCTCTGCGAGCTACACAGTATCAGTTGAGGACAAAGACGCGTATAACAATTATTACAACATCCCAGTAACCGATTTGTTAAATGTCTTAGTGAACGGAAAATTCGAGACCAATCCGTTTGCCGCGACTTCGCAAACTACGAACCCAACAAATGTTCCTGGCTGGAGATTCAGCGGTACAACTTACCTGATGAACAATTTCAATCATAACAACGCAGTATCGATATTTCCGCCACCTTTTGGTAACACATATCTTCGCCTAAACAACGCAACCATGTATCAAACATTTTATGCGATTGCTGGCACGTATACATTTACAACATCGTACTTGAATACCTTATCATTACCTAACGCGTATGTTAATTTTGTTATAGACGGTATTCAATTGCTTAGATTCTTTACTGGAACAGTATCATCTAACTGGACAACGTTGAGTCATACATTCACTATTGCAACTACTGGTATGCACATGATTGGATTTTATGGTTCTTCGAGTAATAACTTTTTTTTCGGAGACATGAAGATTTTGCCGGTTTCTGTGTTGAACAATGTTTCGTACATGAAATTCTCGCAAATTAATTCGCAAATTTTCAACGGCACATTTGAATCTGAAGTGACTCTTCCTAATAGCAGAACATTGACTCCCTTGGCAAACTGGACGTCAACCAGTAACAATGTATGGGTGCTAAATAATTTTACTTCGTTTACAACCGTTCCAAGACCTTATCCAAGTGGCAATCAATGTGTCGGTATCGAAGGGCTCGGCAAAATTTCACAAACATTTAATTATATTGACAGCGGTTTGAATTATCTATCGTTTTATTTGACTACAACTACAGACGCTTCGCTAAACCC
>Ga0315909_10000544_pt1 | contig 50968 bp, 49 predicted proteins | sample LakEriMetagenome_11_FD_203527 | JGI IMG/M metagenome (GOLD analysis project Ga0315909, IMG submission 203527) | Freshwater fungal communities from buoy surface, Lake Erie, Ohio, United States - Buoy 2 MA125 | ecosystem: Environmental > Aquatic > Freshwater > Lake | place: USA: Lake Erie, Ohio... | reverse complement strand
ACTTAGGTGTTGGTATTGATACGGTTTCTGTTGAGAAATCTAAACGATCTATGGTGCAGACAAAACTAGGAGTAGAAATAACACCACCACCAAAGTAACCATAAGAACTGCTTGAGGCTGCTGCTAATGCTAGTCTTGCTTGAGATAACTTAGGTGTTGGTATTGATACGGTTTCTGTTGAGAAATCTAAACGATCTATGGTGCAGACAAAACTAGGAGTAGAAATAACACCACCACCAAAGTAACCATAAGAACTGCTTGAGGCTGCTGCTAAACCGTATCTTGCTTGAGATAATTTAGGTGTTGGTACTGATACGGTTTCTGTGGAGAAATCTAAACGGTCTATAGTACAAACAAGAGTAGGAATAAGACCACCACCAAAGTAACCATAAGAACTGCTTGAGGCTGCTGCTAAAAATCCTCTTGATTGAGATAATTTAGGTGTTGGTACTGATACTGTTTCTGTAGAAAAATCTAGACGGTCTATGGTGGAAAAGAAAGGAGGAGTACCACCACCACCAAAATAACCATAAGAACTACTTGAGACTGCTGCTAATTGTTGTCTTGCTTGAGATAACTTAGGTGTTGGTGTACTTACAGTTTCTGTTGAGAAATCTAAACGATCTATAGTACAAACAAGAGTAGGAGTACTACCACCACCAAAATAACCATAAGAACTACTTGATACTGCTCCTATATTTCCTCTTGCTTGAGATAATTTAGGTGTGGGTACTGATACTGTTTCTGTTGAGAAATCTAAACGATCTATGGTCGAATAACGTGTTGGTGTAGGAATATAACCACCACCATAATAACCAGTAGTAGCACTCTCGGGCCAAGAAGTGAACTTTGGAGAACCTTTGAATATTGGGTTGCGGTTTATTTCAACTGCTGTTAAAGCAGATTTTGCTTGAGATAACTTAGGTGTTGGTGTTGTTACTGTTTCTGTAGAGAAATCTACACGATCTATTGTAGAATATTGAACACTTCCTATATTATTATAACCACCACCAAAGTAACCATAAGAATTACTTAAAGTTCCTGTTAATCTAGATCTTGCTTGAGATAACTTAGGTGTTGGTACTGATACTGTTTCTGTTGAAAAATCTAGACGGTCTATGGTAGATAATACAGATCCACCAATATAACCACCACCAAAGTAACCATAAGAATTACTTGAAATTGCTTTAAAAGAATTTCTTGCTTGAGATAACTTAGGTGTCGGTACTGATACTGTTTCAGTAGAGAAATCTAGACGGTCTATGGTAGATAATGCAGATCCAGTAGTACCACCACCAAAGTAACCATAAGAACTACTTGAGGTTCCTGTTAATCTACCTTTTTCTAAAGACAATTTTGGTGTTGGCGTTGTTACTGTTTCTGTAGAGAAATCTAAACGATCTATAGTAGAAAAAAAGGATGGAGTGGGAGTAAAACCACCACCAAAGTAACCATAAGAACTACTTGAGACTGCTGTTAATCCACCTCTTGCTTGAGATAACTTAGGTGTTGGTACTGATACTGTTTCTGTAGAAAAATCTAGACGGTCTATGGTGGAAAAGAAAGGAGGAGTACCACCACCACCAAAGTATCCATAAGAACTACTTGAAGATCCTGTTAAACTATTTTTTGCTGAAGACAATTTAGCTGGTATTACGGGAGATGCTATAGTTTCTGTAGAGAAGTCTAGACGATCTATAGTAGAAACATTAGTAGCGAGAACATTTTCACCACCACCAAAGTAACCATAAAGTAGTCCAGGAATATCTAAACTAAGTCCTTCGTTAATATTTGCGAGTTGTTCTGTTCTTACTTCTCTGAGTGAAAATATACCAGACATTAGATTCCAAATATAGAATACTTTGGAGTTGTCTGACGCCAGAACTCCATTTCTTTATATTTATCTGTTATATACTTACTAAGATACTTTGAATTATCTCGATTAATTTTTTCTACCTTATTTCTGACTGTATGCATATTTTCAAGACCATAAACAACATCATTTTCATTTTCTTTTGATTTTACATTTGAGAAATCATAAGAATAAAATGGTATGTTCAGAAATGTATGAATACGATTGAGTTCTCTTTGTGGATTTTGAATTAGGTCTTCATACTCTACAAATAACAGATGTCTTTGGTGCCCCTTACGAAATGCTTCTGCAAGTGCGTGATATGATTGACCTATAATACCTTGAGGAGACATTAGATACTCACAACGATTATCATTCGTGAGTTCTAAGTTGTTACTCCGAAGTGCTTGATCGATAAAAGAAAGTGATTTGCTCTTCTGTATTAATGAAAGAAAAGAAACCATAATATCTTGTATGCTTCTTACCATACAGATAATCTTTGGTTCTGGTGTAATGTAGTCCTTAATGTGTTGAATTTGATTGACCCAACCTCTTGACTTATCAATAATAATCAGTTCTTGTGTATTAAAGTAATAGTTATGAGGTATAGACGATAAGACCTTATGAGCACACTCTGGTTTTGGATTTGCCTTATATTGCTCTGAATTATATAAGAGGTATTCTTCTGTATAGTGAATTGTATCCAGAAGAGGAGAGTTTGTGGATGCGTGTATCTCTGGATTTTGATTGAGTAGTGCTGTTAATAAAGTCGAACCTGAACGTGGAAGTCCAGACATAAAATAAAAAGTTTTCATCATATTAGTTTGCGTTTGAGACTGCTGCTAAATTACTTCTTGCTTGTGTAAGTTTTTGTGATGGAACTGTAACAGTTTCTGTTGAGAAATCTAGACGGTCTATGGTGGAAACAACGGCAGGAGTGGGATTAAGACCACCACCAAAGTATCCATAAGAACTACTTGAGGTTGCTGCTAAAGCATTTCTTGCTTGAGATAACTTAGGTGTCGGTACTGATACTGTTTCTGTAGAGAAATCTAGACGATCTATGGTGGAAACTTGAGTAGGTCCAGCAATATTACCACCACCAAAGTAACCATAAGAACTGTTTGAGACTGCTGTTAAATTTTGTCTTCCTTGAGATAACTTAGGTGTAGGTACTGATACTGTTTCTGTTGTGAAATCCAGACGGTCTATGGTGGAGTAAAAATTACCAGGAGAAAAATAACCACCACCAAAGTAACAATAAGAACTACTTGAGGTTGCTGATATTGTAGTCTTTCTTTGAGATAAATTAGGTGTTGGTACTGATACTGTTTCTGTTGAGAAATCTAAACGGTCTATGGTACAGACAGCACCAGGGGTGGTATTTCCTGCACCAAAGTAACCATAAGAACTACTTGAAGTTCCTCTTACTCCATTTTTTGCTTGAGATAAACTAGATGCTGGTACTGATACTGTTTCTGTTGAGAAATCTAAACGGTCTATGGTACAAACAAGAGTAGGAGTACCACCACCACCAAAGTAACCATATGAGATACTTGAGGTTGCTGTTAAATTGATTCTTGCTTGAGATAACTTAGATGTTGGTACTGTGACGGTTTCTGTGGAGAAATCTAGACGGTCTATGGTAGAGACAGCAGCACCAGCATTACCACCACCCCAATAACCATAAGTCGCAGAACCAACTCTTCGGGTTCCGATGCCTCCGGATACTGCTGCAAATTGACCTCTATCTTGAGATAACTTAGGTGTTGGTACTGATACTGTTTCTGTTGAGAAATCCAGACGTTCTATTGTGCAAACATAAATACCAGTAGAACCACCACCAAAATAACCATAAGAATTACTTGAGGTTGCTGCTAAATCAGTTCTTCCTGCAGATAACTTAGGTGTGGGTACTGATACTGTTTCTGTGGAGAAATCTAGACGGTCTATTGTGGAAGCATTACCAGGAAGAAAACCACCACCAAAGTAACCATAAGAACTACTTGAGGTTGCTGCTAAACCGTATCTTGCTTGAGATAACTTAGGTGTTGGTACTGATACTGTTTCTGTTGAAAAATCTAGACGGTCTATGGTGCAGAAAAAAGTAGGAATATTACCACCACCACCAAAGTAACCATAAGAACTACTTGAGACTGCTGCCAATTCTCGTCTTGCTTGAGATAACTTAGGTGTTGGTACTGATACTGTTTCTGTTGAAAAATCTAGACGGTCTATGGTGCAGAAAATAGTAGGAGAACTACCATAACCACCACCAAAGTAACCATAAGAACTACTTGAGACTGCTGCCAATTCTTGTCTTGCTTGAGATAACTTAGGTGTTGGTACTGATACTGTTTCTGTTGAAAAATCTAGACGGTCTATGGTGCAGACAAAACTAGGAAGAGAAATAACACCACCACCAAAGTAACCATAAGAACTACTTGAGACTGCTGCCAATTCTCGTCTTGCTTGAGATAACTTAGGTGTTGGTGTACTTACAGTTTCTGTTGAAAAATCTAGACGGTCTATAGTAGAAAAACCCGGAATTCCACCAGCGGCACCACCACCAAAATAACCAGTAGTCGCACTTTCGGGCCAATTAGTGTACTTAGGAGAACCTTTAAAAATTTGATTGCGGTTGATCTGAATACCGCCCATACTATTTCTTACACCAGATAACTTAGGTGTTGGTGTTGTTACTGTTTCTGTAGAGAAATCTAAACGGTCTATTGTACATATACTAGTAGGGGGGGCGCCAGGAACAAGACCGCCACCAAAATAACCATAAGAACTGCTTCCTACTGCACCCATATCACATTTTGCAGATGATAATTTAGGTGTTGGTACTGATACGGTTTCTGTGGTGAAATCTAAACGGTCTATTGTAGAACGAAATGTACCACCTGGAATATTGCCACTAGCAAAATAACCATAAGAAGAACTTGAAATCGATGTAGTTTGATCTTTTGCTTCAGATAACTGATAAGTTCCTGGTGTTGCTCTGGTTTCTGTAGAAAAGTCTAGACGATCTATAGTGGAAAATAGAGTAGGACCAGGAGCAAATCCACCACCAAAGTAACCATAAGAACTATTAAAAACTCCCACAGAACCCCTTCTTCCTGAAGATAATTTATCAGTTATAGAAGTTACAACTTCTGTGGAAAACTCTAAACGATCTATAGTAGAGATAAAAGCAGTGGGAGAAGTATTTCCTCCAGCAAAATATCCATAATTATTGTTTGATACTGCTCCTACGTTTCCCTTAGCCAAAGATAATTTTGGTGTTGGTACTGATACTGTTTCTGTTGAAAAATCTAAACGATCTATAGTAGAAGAAAGTGTAGGGGTTTCTCCTCCAGCAAAATAACCATAATTATCGTTTGATACTGATGCAATTTCGGATCTTGCTTGAGATAATTGATAAGTTCCTGGTGTTGCTCTGGTTTCTGTAGAAAGATCTAAACGGTCTATAGTACACGCAAAAGTAGTTGGGGTAGGATTTCCTCCACCATAATAACCATAAAGAAGTGCAGGAATGTCTAGTTGCAATCCTGGTATTATGTTTTCAACTTGCTTTTCATAAACAGCATTTAGACCGAAGACATCTCCTTGCATTTGTTCTTATGCCTGCTCTGGTTGTTTGAGTTGTTCGTTGAATAATGAAACACCTTCAGTTCCTGTCGAAGGATCAAGCATTTTTTGAGGTTCTTCTTGTCTTCCTTCAAGTACATTTACCATTCCACTAATCTCTTCAATACCTTTTGCTACGTGCTCTTGAAGTGCATTCAAGAATGCCATAGGATTGCTGGGATCGCCAAAGGTTCCTTTCGTTCTATTGACATCATCAGGAAGAACAGTTGGAGCACTTGCTCTTCTCATCGAACGAATGTTACCTGCATTTACACCAGTCTTTGCTTGCAGAAGATCATCAAGAGACTGATTAGCAAGACGACGTTCCCAATAAACAGGTTGATCTTCATCATACTGTTCTTTTGTAACCAGTTGATTGCCATTCATTTCAATCAATCGATCAATCAGTTTATCAAAAAATTCAAGTTCATCAACTGCTGCTTGGAAACCCTGATTTAATCCGTGAATGAGGCGATGAAAATTGAACTCATCAAGATCATACCAGCAAAGTTCTTCACCACCTCTTCCATTTTTCCACCAAATTGGTTGAGACTTATCTTTTCCATCCCACTTAAAATGAAATTCTCTAGCTGCTCTTTTTGCTTCTTGAATACCTTGTAAAAGATTTTCTGCAACAGATCTACGATTAATTAATGCCGATTTGAATGCAGATGGAACAGTAAAGTTGTCATGAATGATGAATTTTTCAATCTGGAAATTGGAGCGACTGCCAGAAAGCTGTTTTTCGCTCTCTTCCCACTTCATACATTCATTATAAACTTTAAACATAAATTCATTGCCATCATCTAAAACATCATCTGCTTTAGCAAGTGCAATATCCTTATAAGTCTCAGACATAATACCCCGTCGAATGAAAAGAACTTCAGTTCAGTTAGTTTTATTTATGATTGATATTGTCGGCAACAAATATTCCATTATTTTCATTTATAATTTTTACAACAAAGTTTTTTCCTTCAAGATATTTTTTTAAATCTTCAAAAAGATATGGAGTTATGCCATTATGATATTCACCGACAATTTTTTTTACTTTATTGATTGATGTTGAATTTAATATTATTTCATATTCTGCACCTTCCGTGTCTATTTTCAATAATGAAACTTTAGGAAAATTATTGAGAATATCATCAAGTCCAATAGTTTTTACCTTAATTGGCACTCCATTTCGTGAATAAAAAGAATGCAATCCAGTGTTACATCCAGGAGCAACTACAAAATCTTTTTCTCCCTTTTTATCAGAAACAGCAAGATTATACGCTTGAAAATGTTTATAATCTTTCAAATTATTTACTAATGACTCAAAGTTTTTAGGTTCTGGTTCAAAACAATGAATGGTTTTGCATCCATTATCCATACAAAGTTTAGCAAAATAACCTTTATGTGCCCCAATATCAATCACAATATCGCTCTCAGAAAATGACTGAATATTGTATTCATTTTTATTATAAACTTCATTGAAAATAAAATCATCATCAACGAAGACTGCCCTCTTAGTTACAACCTCAATTAGATTACTCCATTCTCTGGCAACAGATTGCCAGTTATAATTATTTCTAGCAATTATTGATAATTCATTTGTTGCATTACAAAAAGTTTCTGGTTCTTTATCAAAGAAATGAAGTGCTCTGATGACTTCTTCTGCAAAGTTCTGATGAAAAGTATCATCAGGTATCCAACCTCTTGAAGTATTCTTTCCCGACATTGGAATATACTTACCTCTTCCAAATGAGGTTTCTGGAAGTGCTCCCATATCAGTCGTGATGGGAAAACAACCACAACTCATCGCCTCTGCAAGAGAGACACAAAAAGTTTCTTCCCAGACATTTGGATGAATATAAAATGCCGCATCTTGAATATGTGGTAGTAATTCTTCACGGTCAATACAAGGAGAATACTCTACACCTGGAAGTTCTTGAAGTTCTTTATAAACTGGAATAAATGGTGATGGTTCTAGACCTTTATCAGTCGTGATAGTCTCATTTTCACCTTCTCCAGGTTGAATATCACCATAAAGAGACATAGAAGAGAAGACTTTGAGTTTTGCATCTGGATGATGTTTGATGACCTCTTTCCAGATTGGAACTAGTGGTACGATACCTTTATGTGGTGCAGAAAAGAAAATGCAGGTTTTTGATTTAGGTTTTTCTGATGGACGAAACATATCATCCACACCATTTGGAATTACCGTCAGTTTTTCTGCTGGTGCTCGGTTGTACTTGATGTATTGCTCTCGTTCCCAATTAGATACGCAGACAATTTTATCAATCTTATCTATGTGTTGAGGAAGTGTTGCGTGTCCTGCTTGGTCACAGTTGTCGTGTGCCCAGATAATCTTATATTGCTTATTTGAGTGTATGATTTCGTGTGTTGTTCTTCTTACATCAACATTTTCGGGAAACTTATAATGTTGCGCCAGATAATAAAAACAACTCTCAGTTGCTCCAGATTTCATAAAGAATGATGTAGTTACCTTATTTAGTTTGAGTTTGAGAGTGCTGCTAAAGAATATCTAGCTTGAGATAACTTAGGTGTTGGTACTGATACTGTTTCTGTGGAGAAATCTAGACGGTCTATGGTACGGAAAGCAGCACCAGCATAACCACCACCAAAGTAACCATAAGAACTGCTTGAGGCTGCTGCTAAACCACTTCTTGCTTGAGATAACTTAGGTGTTGGTGTCGTTACGGTTTCTGTGGAGAAATCTAGACGGTTTATGGTGCAGACATAAGGGGGAGCACCGGGAAAATAACCACCACCAAAGTAACCATAAGAACTACTTGAGGTTGCTGCTAAATCACCTCTTGCTTGAGATAACTTAGATGTTGGTACTGATACGGTTTCTGTAGAGAAATCTAAACGGTCTATGGTAGAAACAACAGGAGGAGCATAACCACCACCAAAGTAACCATAAGAACCATAAGAACTACTTGAGGTTGCTGATATGAAATTTCTAGCTTGAGATAACTTAGGAGTTGGTACTGATACGGTTTCTGTGGAGAAATCTAAACGGTCTATGGTACAGAAAGCAGCACCAGCATAACCACCACCAAAGTAACCATAAGAACTGCTTGAGGCTGCTGCTAAACCACCTCTTGCTTGAGATAACTTAGGTGTTGGTACTGATACTGTTTCTGTGGAGAAATCTAGACGGTCTATGGTGCAGACAGTAGTAGGAGTACCACCACCAAAGTAACCATAAGAACTACTTGAGGTTGCTGCTAATCGACCTCTTGCCTGAGATAACTTAGGTGTTGGTACTGTTACGGTTTCTGTTGAGAAATCTAAACGGTCAATGGTGCTGACAAAAGGACCACTACCACCACCCCAATAACCATAAGTCGCAGAACCAACTCTGCGGGTTCCGATGCCTCCTGAGAGTCCTGCTGAGTAACTTCTTGCTTGAGAGAAATTAGATGTTGGTACTGAAAAAGTTTCTGTAGTAAAATCTAAACGATCTATGGAAGAAGAGGAAGGACTAGGCTCACCACGAGTAAAGTATCCATAAGAATTACTTGAGGCTGATGCTCTATAAGTTCTACCTGAAAAAGAGATAGGTGTTTGTAATAATATCGTTTCTGTAGAAAAATCTAAGCGATCAAGTGAAGATTGTTGAGCAGTAAAATATCCATAGGAACTATTTGAGACTGCTGCTAATCCTTCAACAGCTGCAGATAACTTAAGTGGTGGTGCTGATACTGTTTCAGTTGAAAATTCTAAACGATCTATGGAGCTAATGACATTAAAAGGAGACGACACGCTGGGGGGCACGGTGCCGCCACCAAAATAACCATAAAAACTATTTGAAGCTGCTGCTAAATCACTTCTTGCTTGTGATAACTTTGGCGTTGGTGTTGATACTGTTTCTGTAGAAAAGTCTAAACGATTTATGACAGTAGAAAATTGTAACGGACCAGGGGCACCACCACCAAAGTAACCATAAGAACTACTTGAGACTGCTGCAAATTCTCCTCTTGCTTGAGATAACTTTGATGTTAGTGATGTTAGCGCATCTGTGCTGAAATCTATGCGTTCTATAGTAGAAATAGTTGTTTTTGTTGGTCCTGGTGTCCAATCATAACCACCACCAAAGTAACCATAAGAATTACTTGAGACTGCTGCTAAAGAATTTTTTTGTAAAGAAAGTTTTTGAGAAAGAAGTGCTGTAGTTTCTGTAGAGAAATCTAAACGTTCTGCGTTTGAAGTTTGTGCTGCTAGATCTGGAGCAGTAATACCAGCAAAGTAACCAGTAGTAGCACTCTCTGGCCAGTTAGTGTACTTAGGAAAACCTTTAAAGATTTGTTGTCGGTTGATTTGAGCATCCGCTAAACCTTCTCTTGCCGAAGATAATTTAGGTGTTGGTACTGATGTTGTTTCGGTAGAAAAATCTAAACGGTCTATGGTGGAAGTAGCCGAAAGGGGAGTACTACCACCACCAAAATAACCATAAGAACTACTTGATACTGCTCCTATATTTCCTCTTGCCGAAGATAATTTAGGTGTTGGTACTGATACTGTTTCTGTTGAGAAATCTAGACGATCTATTGTGGAAACATCAACAGTAGCTGCATTAGGAGGACCAAAACCACCAGCAAAGTAACCATAAAAATCACTTGATGTTGTTCCTGTAGAACTCTTCTCTGAAGATAACTTAGGTGTTGGTACTGATACTGTTTCTGTTAAGAAATCTAAACGGTCTATAGTAGAGTAAAGTATAAGACTAGTGGGACTGCTGGGCCAAGACCCGCCACCAAAGTAACCATAAGAATTACTTGAGGTTGCTTTTAAATTTCTTCTTGCTATAGATAACTTAGGTGTTGGTACTGATACTGTTTCTGTAGAAAAATCTAAACGGTCTATAGTTGAGACAACAGTAAAGAAACTATCGCCACCACCACCAAAGTAACCATAAGAACCACTTGATGTTGATCCTAGGTTTCCTCTTCCCACGGATAACTTAAACGTTGGAACTGATACTGTTTCTGTTGAGAAATCTAAACGTTCTATAGTAGAAAATATGGATGGTGTGGGATGATAACCACCACCAAAATAACCATAAGAATTATTTGAAACTCCTGATGCTTCACCTTTTGCTGTGGATAACTTGGGTGTTGGTGTTGTTACGGTTTCTGTTGAGAAATCTAGACGGTCTATGGTGGAAAAGAAAGGAGGAGAAGTATTTCCATTACCAGCACCAGCATAATAACCATAAAGTAGTCCAGGAATATTCAGAGAAAGTCCTTCATCAATATTTTGGACTTGTTTCTTATAAACTTTTTTAAGACCGAATACTCCTATTGCCATTTACTTACTCTTCTTGGTAAACGTGAGATCCAACGTGACAAAGGCGAATACTTGTATCTAACCAAGATCTGTATCCTACACTTTTTGCTCTTTCAAAGAAAGAGAAGTCTTCTGGTAGAAAACACATATCTTTTTTCATCTCAAGAAAATAATGATATGAGTTATGATATTCTTGTTCTGTTGGAGGATAACTAGAGTTATTTAGTGCTGGATAGTACTTTAATTCCTCACCATACTGATTTTGAATGTCTTGAAATACTTTTCTTTTAATGCAACAAAATCCAAAACCAATATTTTCAATCTGAACCAGTCCTTCTTCTGCGATTGGTGGTGAGGTAATATTGTAATTATATCTTAGTGGAATTCCTTTCATCGGATATGCACCACAGACAATATCTTTATCTGCTGTAATGAGTTTGGTTGCATCTTCTGCAGAAAATCCAACATCTGCATCAATAAACAAAATCTTCTCATATTCTGTGTTATTCATATAAAAGTTAGCAATTCTAGAACGTGCTTTTGTCACCAAACTTTCGTTCGCCATCGTGAGAAGTCCGTGATCAATTCCGTTCTTGAGCAGTCCTTTTCCAAGATTGAAAAGACCTTTTGCAGTCTTATCACTTACCATTCCACCATAACAAGGCATCGCAATTAAAACTGAAGTCATACCAGTAACTCTATATTGAATGAAATTGAAATTCTATTCTCATCTGTTGGATTTGGATTTACAAGATGAGGCAACCAAGAAGGAAACAGAACTAACTGTCCAACTTGAGGTTGATGATTATGATAGTTATTATCAACTAAACAACTACTTTGAAAATCCATTAGTTTTGCGGGTCTTGGATCTTCAAAAGTAATTCCAGGGCATCCTTGAGGAATAGAAACATAATAAACAGCACTCATCCAACCAGTCGGATGAACGTGAGTAAAGTTAAATCCACCTTTAGGATTAATGTTTCCCCACATAGAACGAATCACAAACTCCGGTTTGTTTGGAGAAAGGTCTGAAATAATTGATTGAACAATAGTTGAAGATTTTTCTAAGAGAGGTTTAAAAGTTTCGTTTTGCCAGAGTGTAATATCACTCTGCCATCCGTTGCGATTACTTACAACATTTCCTGGTTCTGTTTTAGACAGTCTTAGAAGTTCTGTTTTATAACTTTCGTTTTCTTTTTGATTGTAAATATCAACGAAATATAAATCAGTCGGAAAAATACTCCGACATTTAATATTAAACATAAGATTTTTCAAATAAGATTAATTCTATCAGATTATATATTTACCTGCAAGAACGATACCTACAGAATTATTAGGAGTTGTGGAAACAAGTATTGAGTCTCCTTTTACAAGTTGTTTTGGTTTTTGGCAAATTTCAATAACACTATTTTTAGGTATTGTTACGTTATATGCAAGATATCCAAGTCTTACACCAGTTGTACTAATACCACCTACAGTTCCTCCACGGAAAACTGAAACAGTAACATCAGCATCAATGTTCATATTATAGTTTGATAGGCTGATAGATTGAATGACTGCTGCCGCTGTTGATGCTGTAAAAATTTCTTGGTCTGTTGATATAATCGTTTCTCCAATACCAATATAATTAGTATCCGTTTTTCTTGAAATTGTTATAAATGCATCAAGACCACCATCCATTCCTGATGCATCGGTCCCAATACCAGTTAATGCTTGCAAACGAAGAATATCTGAAGGATTTGCAACTCTTGGTTGTTCTAAAAGTTCAAGAGCACCTTGATAAGGAATAGGAATACGATTTGCAATGGGAACATTTTGTCCGCCATTAAAATCTTGCCTTCCAGAAATGTATAGATTATTTCCTGATTTGTTTGTAATATGAAGAGATTCAATTATATACTCATATCCTGCAGTTGATGGAAAACTATATGCAATTCCAGGACCTATAAAAATATCATTGTTTCTAGAAATTTGAGATGCTATAATTTGTGATGCCGTTGTTCCAATTCCTGTAGCAACTCCAGCACTTACAGAAATATAAATTGATGTTGTAATACCAGTATCAAAAGTTCCAGATCCACCACCAGATCCCCAAGTAACTCCAGTTCCTGTAGATTGAAGAACCTGACCAGAAGTTCCTGTAGTTGAACCTGCGGAAATTGTTACCGGAAGAAACTGTCTACTGTCGTCAATTACAGTATTATTGCTAATCTTAATAGCCATCTTCGTTTACACTCGGCTTTTAGTTATTTAGTTGTGACTTGAGTTCTTGAACTTCCTGAGAAAGTTCTTTAATTGCTTCAATCAGAACTCCGATCATTCCATTATAATTAACTGCTTTATGCTCTCCATTGTTGTTAACAAGTTCTGGTAAAACTTTTTCAAGTTCTTGTGCAATCACACCAATTGAGGATTTGTCAGTTTCTTTCCAATCAAACTTAACACCACGAAGTTGAGAAACAGTTTCTAATGGATTTTGTATGGTTATAATATTTTTTTTCAGAGTTTCATCAGAATTTGAATTTATATCAAAACTAGCATTTAAATAAGAGCAATTGATGGTTCCTGCAGTAAAATCTCCAGATCCATTACGAGCAACAATAGTATTTGCAGTATTTGCTGTGGTTGCTGCAACTGAAACAGTAATCGCAGCAGAACCATTATAAGTTGTTCCGGAACTATAACTAACAAAAGTTCCAGCAGTCAAATTGTTTAAATTACTTCCAAGAGAAACTCCAGAAATCGTAGAATTTGCAAGATTTGCATTTGTAATGCCAGCAGAACCTGATAGATTACTGTTTGTCAATCCAGTAATTGTATTGGAACCGGCAGCAATCGTTTTGTTGGTAAGAGTATCTGTAGTATTTCTTGCAACTAATGTATCAGATGTTGCTATTGTTGGGAGAGTTGCAATACCTGTAGCAACCGCAGTTGCTCTTAATGTAGTAGTTCCAGAAGTTGATCCAGAAAATGCAATTCCAGCAGAAGAAACTGTTGGAGTTGTTAATATTGGAGATGTTAAAGTCTTATTTGTAAGAATTTGTGTATCAGTATCTCCTACAATATTTCCGGATGGTGGAGTTTTTCCTCTTAAATAATCCGCATTTAAGTTTGTAACAAGAGTTGTTGAAGTTACTGTTAGTGGAGAGGTTCCTGTTGCTACAGTAGAGACAAATCTTGAAGCAGTTATAATGCCTGAAGAAATTGTAATTCCAGATACACTTATATTACTTCCAGTAATTGCTCCTGTTGCAGTGATATCTCCAGTAACAGTGAGTTTTGATCCAGGAATACTACTACCAATTCCTACATTTCCGGTCAAACGATATGCATTAGAACCATTAATATCCCAAGTTTGAAGAGCAGCACTTACAAGTTGACTTCCATTTAAATAGTATCCAGTTGCTGAAATAATACCGGAAATATTTGTGTCTCCAATGACTGTAAGCTTTGATGATGGTCTTGTTGTTCCTATACCAGTATTACCAGAAATATAAGTGCCACCAGTTACTTGAAGTGGTTGTGATGATGTTCCCGTTGATGTTGCTGTTCCTACAAGAAAGGAACCACCACTATCAATTCTTCCTCTATCATTTGCGCCATTGGTTCTGAATACAATTCCATATCCACTATTTCCTTGTAGTATTAAATTTTGTCCTACTGCATCAATAACAGAATTTCCGCTAATATGAAGATCTCCAGCAATTCTCGCTTGCCCTGAAACATCAAATTTATATGTAGGATTTGTCGTTCCTATACCAACATAAGGAGTTGCGGTAGTTGCAATACCAATGTTTTTGTTACTATTATCAACTTCTAAAAAGGAACTAAATTGTGAAAGTTCTCTACTTTTTTGAGCCATTTTAGTTTCCTCTTATAGTTGATTGTATACAACAAGTTCAACAATTTCACCACCAAAACAAGGATCATTCAAATAAACGATAGATCCATTAGATGCAATAAATTCTGCAAATGCTGATGGTGGAGGAACTAATCTAACACCGTTGATATAAACATCAATCAATCCAGTTTCGTAAGTTGCAGAAAAAGCTGTGGATCCTATTCCTGCAGAGTAGACCGTTGAAGTTCTTGGAACTACAACACTTTTCCAAGTAACTCCTGTTCCTATTGATGCAAGATATTGATCTTCAGTACCTGTAGTGCTTCCAATACTGATCGTTCCGTTTACTACAAGGTTATTAACAGTAGAAATTCCAGTAACGTTTAAAGTAGTTGCACCAATACCACCATTAACGTCTAGAGTATATTTTGGACTGGTAGTTGCAATACCAACTTTATTTGAATTTGTATCTCCAAAAATAAGATTGGTATTAACTTCTATACCGTTCTTTATGACAAAATTCTTTTGTACTGCCATAGGTGGAGAGCGCCAACCTGTTTTAGTTATTTATAAATAATGAAAAGTATTAAAGAATTAATATGGCATCGCAAGTTTTTAGTGGGACTAATCAAACAAGTTTTACTTACACAAACAACACTGGGCAAAATGTAAGAGTTGTAATTAATTATTTACGTGCAGCGTCTCCGAATAATCCAAGAACAATTAATCTTTCTGCTGGATCTTTAAATCTTACTTATGGGGGAGGAACTGCTGCTTTAAATTTTACAGTAGGAAGAAATTTAGCATTCTACAATTATACAGAAAATTTTAGCGCTACAGGTGTTGCAATTGCAGTTGCCGGTAATAATGCATATGGTAATACTGCTGGTGGACCTATCACTAGTCGAGTTGATGGGTTTCCGACAGAACTAATGTTATCTGCCGGACAAGTTTTTTCGTTAACAAGCGCCTCTCTTTCTTATAATATCGTAGTCATTCCTGAAGCAGGTTGATCAGATAGGCATACTAAATCCTTTAGTTGTAAATGGATACATTCCACCACCAGAAGAAGCAGAAATAGTAACATCATTAGTGCCAGATAGAGTAATACCACTTCCTGCAATAAGACTTCTTATTCCAGTATTTGTAACCTGAACTACTCCAGTGCCAGATGTTGGTGAAATAGCAATTCCCAATCCAGCAGTTAGTTGAGTTACTCCTCCACCACCACCAGATCCACCAGAAACAGTGCTCCAAGAAAGAGTACCAGAACCATTAGAAGTTAGTACTTGACCACTTGATCCATAAGAGTTTGGAAGTGTAAAAGTAAGATTTCCTGGAGATGTTGGTGCCTGAAGAGCAGAGTATGCAGTTCTACCTGTATTATAAAGTCTTAATGCTCCATTAAGTCCAATATTGCCAATAGTATCAAGTTTCTCATTTGGTGTTGCTGTTCCAAGTCCAAGTGATCCTGCTGCAGTATAAACAAGAGGAGAAGTATCATTACTTACATCATCAATACGAACAATATTTCCAGAACCTAACGTTGAACGAATATTAATTGCTTGAGCACCTTCCGCATTAATATCAACTTTTGCGGTAGGAACAGAACTTCCAATACCAACAGCACCATTATTTGTAACTACAAAAGTGGTGCTATCACTAGTCTGATCTTCAACAACTAGACAATCACCAGATCCTGTTTGTGTTACTTTTAATAATGGACTTGTTGAGGAACCATTAATTAAAAGATTATTTTCTACATCATTATGTGTGAAAATAGAAACTCCACCAAAATTACCAGAATTATTATATTGAATTGACTTATCAGGCAATCCTGGAGTTGTTGAACTACCTGCACCAATAGAAGGAGAACCTATAATAGTAACAGTAGCGATTCCAGATACACTGTAGTCTGTCTGGACGGTTATTCCATATCCAACAAAATTAATCTGAGTTGCAAGTCCAACGAAAGTATTAAATACTCCACTAGAAATTCCAATTCTTGGATTTGCATCTAAAGTTAGAGTGCTTATTCCAGTAGTATTATCATAATCAACTCCAAGATTAATTCCATTAGTAACAAGATTTATTAATGTTGCAAAACCAACATAATTTCCACCAGAAGATATTCCTACACCCGGATAACCAATCCATCCAAATGGTTCCCACTTATTTTCTGTTACATAAGTCCATCCAACAAATTCATACTTACTTGGTTCAGAATTGAAGAAAATATCACCATAGTTTCCAGAGATAGATGGTTTTGTATTTAAAATACTAATTTTTCTTGATACTTTTTCATTTCCTTGGACAAAGAATGAATTAGCTTCAATGTCTGAACTAGAAGTAAGTTTGTTAGTAAAAATAACAGGACCATCAAATTCCGATACAGAATTATTATCTCTTCCACCATCAACTTTAACTGATCCAGTTACAAATAATTTTTGAACCTCAGTTACATTGATAGCACTGTCAAATTCTTTTTCTCCCGTGGTTGTTGGAACTGGAGTTTCAAATGACTCTTCTTTTCCTGTAGCAGAATTAATCTTCTTATTACCAGCGAAGAAATCTCCATCACTATTCATTCCAGTATAAACTACAATACCACCATCAGTCTTAGTTGCTTGCGCTAAGAATTTCTCAGATGCAGATAATGCCCTATCTTGTTTATCTGGTAATGAAGTAGAATAATTACCAGGACCAAATCCAAGATATTCAAATGTATGTCCAGAGGCACGAATAATTGAGTTGCGACGAAGTTCAACAGGTGTAACTTTAATTCTACGAACAACGGAACCTGTTACGTGAGTTTGTCTTGGAGATCCAAGAACAGAACGAATAATTTCTACAGTATCTGATGTAACTGCATTTACAATCCTAAAGATTTCATTATCAATCAGTAAATAATCTCCAAGATTGAATCCGAGAGTAACTGCATTTGGAATATTTAAATTTGTTGAGGGACTTGTTAAAGTAATTTGTGTCCCCAAAGTTGTAGTAATTCCTGCGTATTCATATACCAAACGTCCCGAAATATTCTCAGTATCCTTAATTAAATCGCCACCATAAGAAGTTAATACTGGACGATATGCATATAAAGTTCCTGTTGCTGATGTTGAATCAGTGATAATACCTACATTTACAACTATTGACGAAGTTGAGACAGAACTATTGAGTTTTTTAACGATAAAGTCGCCATTAAAGACTGATTCATTTGCTCCACCAACACGAATTTTATTATCAACTCTAAATCCGTGACTTGTCGTAAATCCAACAGTAGCAAGTCCTGTTACTGAATCATAAGTTAATGAGGAAACTGAAAGAACTTTACCTGTAGGAACGTATGTAGATTTAGAAGTTAATGTTGATCCTATTCCAGAAGAAGTTGTAGAAGTAACAGTCTCAGACGAAATGACATTTATTTCTTTTGATTTTCCAGTTGAAATTTCAGAAACTCTATAAAGAGTATTATATCCAGAATATGTTGCGGAAGAAACTCCAGAAACTTTAATTACATCACCAACATTATCTGTGACAGATTCAACTCTTACGACACCAACTACATGACTTGTAGTTGTTGCAACACCAACAACAGTAAGAGTATTTCCAATTCCATATGCAGAACCACCATCGATGATTTTAACTGCAGTTATTACTCCAGATCCATTAAAAGTAATTTTTGCAGTTGCATTAGAACCAGTAGTAGAACCAGCAAATCCAACTAACCGTGCATTGTATAGATTTCCAGAAGATCCAGAACCATATGCACTTCCACCACTCACAATACTCAATGAGGTAATTCCAGCAAGTGTATGATCTATTGTGGTATAAATTGTATGTGCAGTTCCACTCGATGAACGAATATTAGTGATTCCAAATCCAACAAAAGATTCTAAAGTTTCTTTTGTAATGCTATTTTGAAGATCATCAATAACTACTTTACCAATTGAATTCGGTAACGCATGAGAAACAGAAGCATATGGATCAGATGAAGGATTATCGGTATTTGTTTGTGGATAGAGGTTTTCTACTGGTTGAGCAAAACTTTCTTCGCGGAATGGTGTTACTGTAGGATGATTTGAATGGTTAATTAATGTTAGATAGTAAACACCATCCTGAACACCAGAAACATATGGTTGAATTTCTTGAGTTCTATAAACTTGATATGTTTTATTATACTTCTTTCTTCTGACATATGGAAGAGATGTTGATCGATCTGCAGTATTATTTGCAAATGTTCCCGGATTTGTAGTTAATGTATATGTAAAATTCTTTGAATTAGTAACAGAAGTTACTTCATAAGTTCCATTGTATCCGGTTGGTAATACATTTACAATTTGAACTTGATCTCCAACTTTTAAATTGTGACGAATTTCTGTTGTAATTGTAACTGAATTTGATGAATAAGTTGCATCTGCAATAAATTTTGGATTTCTTAATTGTGAGGAATTAGATATTGTGCCAGAAGTATTATAGAGTTGTGAAATTTCTACTGATCCTGACCCAATTATATCACCAGATTCTTGAAGAATAAATCCATCTGTTGGAGGTCTTGCAGTAATTGAAGAATCTTTTGGTATTACATAACGAACACGATATAAAGTATCAATTAAGTTTCTAGAATCCGGTTTACGTGTTACATAGGATCTAGTTGTTGCCTCTCCAAGACCAACAACTCCAGAAATCAGAATTGCATTGTTATAAATTCCATTATTTGTACTGTCAACATTAATATACCAATATCCACTAGTATCCCACTGAACAGGATGCCCAATATCTCCAGAATTTTTATCAGAAACACGACTAACAATATTTAAAGTTCCACCTTTATTATTAATTTCAATTGCATTACCAGATACTGAACCATTAATTGCGCTACTTAAAGTTTTTGCAATACGAATTTGATCTGACCCAAGACCAACATTTGATTCTTTTGTGATTACATAATAAACTTGATTTTGGTCCAACCCATCAGGAAGATGTCCATTGTCTGCAATAATTCGAACAGTTTCTCCGTTAATAAAAGAATGTTGTTGTGTCAGTGTAAGAGTATTTGAAGTAATACTATTAATACCAGCAGCACTCCTTCCAACAATAAAAACTTTTTCCGATGAAGATTGAGTTGAATTATAAGGACCATAAGGCATTACAATTCTAGATGAATATGCAGTAGTAATTCCACTTTGGAAAACTTGTACGTTTAATCGATCATTTTCTTTCGCACCAATATGATATCCATCAATAATTACTCTGGGGGGATCATCTTGATTATTTTCTTTGTAAAGATACAAACGCTCTGTCGTACCTGCCCCTGCAGATTTTGATGAGGTAATACCAACATCTAAGGAAACAAACTCAACACTTACTTCAGAATCTTCAATTTCTTTCGGTGGAATGATATGAGTGATGTATCCACAATCATCTTGTCTAAATGCAGATGTCTTATATCCAGTTGATACTAATGCCTTCGCACCAAAATTAGAGTTTGAATTATTGAGTGCAATGTCTCCACCATTTTCAGTTACAAAATGTTGGGCATATCCAATCGCAAAAACTGAAACTAATTGTAAGAATGCATCATTTGTTGCTTTAATATGAAAGTTTTCATATTCTGGTTTAAATCTTGATCTTGAATTTGTATGAAGATCAACAATACTAGTTGAATCCTTATATTCTCCCAAAGAAGAATCATATCTTACAAAGGCATTATCATCCTTTTGAAGCCCAATACCAGTGTATTGAGCAACAACCATTGATTTAAATCCAGTTGACTTATCTCCATCTGCAAGGAGACCGCACATTCCATATACCGAACGTAGAGATATATTGAAGATATATGGAGATGCTGAAGTAACGGTATCAACAACAAGATTTACAGTAGATCCAGTAACTCCCGGAAGTGCATTTGTAGGTGAATTCTGGACTTTATATGTAAATTGAGTAGTACTTGAAACAGTTGAAATTACATACTGACCATCATATCCTACAGCACTAATTCCATTAATTTGAATGGGAGTATCAACACTTAAACCATCTAAAGATTCTGTCAGATTGACTGTAATTGTATTAGTAGGAGTTACCCCATCTCCAGCTCTAATACTACTAATACCAACTGTTCCTCCTTGGGGTCCAACAATTCTATATTCATCAATTACTGGTTGAATATCTATTGTTCCGTCACCATAGTCGGGTTGAATTTCTCTACCAGAAGATGCACCATAACCACGGGCAACTTTCTCATAATACATATCCAGATCAGTTCTGGTTGTATCAATTTTGTTTGCTCCATTTAAAAAGTCATCGTCAATATATACCCCATTTACCCCATCAGCATACTCAAATCCCGCAAGTTTGTGATGAGAAAAGTCTGGAACAAAAGTATTTACAGTGTAATCTTTAAAGCAGTTTCCATTTGGGTCTGAATCCAAAATAGTAAACTGCCAAAAATAACATCCACCAGTTACACGAAAAAGGCAAGATCTTTCAATATTATCATTTTCTGGATTTGGTACATAAAGAGGACGAATCTTTGTTTTTCTGAGATCCATACCAACAATGGAAGTTCCTCTCGGAACTATTACTCCACCGTGAACAGAGTTTAGTTTATAGAGTGGATTATCTGGATTATTTAAATCAAAGTTGGTGTCCAAATCCCATTGACTTAGATCACTAAGACCTATTGCTCCACTTCTTGCAGAAAAAGTTCCAGATGCTGTAGGAATATATCCTGGACGGTTATCTACAATATGGTCGCCAGGATATAAAAGAATAGTGGTCTTATTAAATCTATCGTTATTTTGACCACGCTGATATGAAAATCTTACAGCCTCAACCAGAGCTCTTTGAATTGTTTTAAATGGTCTTGTTAAACTATTACCAGTATTTTCGATACTATCTGTTGAATCCAAACTATTAGGATCAACGTAAATAATTGTCCCTCTAATTGACTTCAAAAAATTGTCGAGGCGTGAAAGACCCATCTTATTAATACTTATAGTTTCCGTTATAAGTTATTTATCATAAGAAAAAAGAGACTAGGAGTATTCCTAATCTCTTAAAGCGACTTCCTTCACACCTGATTATTATACCATTTCTCTTCTTTCCAAGTCAAGCGTTTTTTGAGATCTTTATCAAATACCATCAAGTATCTATGCTTCCTGCTACGGTCTCTCCATTCACCTTTAGCACCCTTTACAGACCCTCTGGAGTGTTTTGTACCATCAACATAGTAGAAGTCTTTCTTAGGATCTGTTAGACCGTAGTATTGAAAATTGCAAGCTCTGTATATAATTCCAGAGTGGTGATTAGAGTCAGCATAACTAAGAATACAACGAACTGTGGCATCTTTTCGGAACCTTTTGATACAACGACTGACGAACCAAGATGTAATATTGTGTTCTGTCTTTTGAAGGTCTGGATGAACACAAAGTCTTGAAAGTTCGTAGAGACCTTCTTGTTCGTGTCTTTCCAACCCAAAAGCACCAACTGCTATTTCTGGGACGGGGATCTTAGTAAACACACAACAAGCGAGACACCCACCCACATGGAGAATATCAGTAGAGGAAGAGGAAAATAACCCGTAATTATATCCACTTTTAAAATCCTTAGACTCGTCTTTAAGATAATGATAGGTATAAAGAAGATTTTTTATTTCTTCCTTACCTACCCTATCTATAAAGTAATCGGTTTTCATCTAAGTATTTTTACTCACTTTGTTTGCATTCCATCATATATTCTACTGTAGTTGCTACATCATTCATAGCATCACGAAGAAATGGTTGTTGTCCCGATTCTTGCTTGAGAATGGGTCTTGAATCGTCGGTAAGAATCCAACGCCATTGCTGCATAGATTCACAATACCAGAGATTGATTTTCATTTTATAGTTTTATAAGAACTAAAGCCCCCGACCGGATTTGAACCAGCGACCAACGGTTTACAAAACCGTTGCTCTACCACTGAGCTACAAGGGCATTTAATCAGCAGGCATCATTTCTGGATTTTCCAGTTCAACTTCAAATAACATTGGATGACACTCTTCATCAATCAAATAGAAAGATGATTTGTATAAGTCCTCTGGTTCAAAACGTCTTTCTTTGTCTGCTAATTCTATGAGTTCCAGATCGTACAAATAACTATCTGGAAGATCATCAAAAGTAAAAGGAACCTGATTTATAAAGTACATCAGAACCAATTGGGTTCCTCTATTGTACCAGCAATATCTTGCATCAATACGGTACTTCATAGGATATTCCTACTTTTGTTTATTTAGAGAGTGTTTATTTCTCTAATAGGAGCGGGGGGAATCGAACCCCCACGGTCATACGACCAGCAGATTTTAAGTCTGATACGGCTACCAGTTACGTCACGCTCCCATAAAAATCACCCTTTGTAGGTGATAGGATTATACTTCAGAAACTCAAAGAATGTCAACTTCATTTCTTTGAGCGACATTCCACAGTGCTTTGCTGCTTCTGGAAGATTCATTTTAGAGTAAAACAAACCCTCATTTGCTTCTTTTACGTTCTGGGGGGTTGTTTTGACTGGTTCCTCTTTGAGGTTTTTATGTGAGATTTTGTATAAATTCATACTTTTTCAAAAAAGTATCGTGTGGAAAAATTTACCGGAATTTTTTAGGACCAAAAATGGAACTTAAAGTGGATTTGCGTATGAGAGAGTGCTTTCGTCAAGTGTGTTGCGTACATAGTCTAACACATTCATAAACTCTTCGGTCGTATCGCAGGACACTTCTTTTTCTGACCCCTCACTGGAATACAGATACACAGTACGCTTCAGCGGATCAACCACGCAGCGTGTCAGGTACTCATCTTGCATTCGGTTCGTTTCTTGATTACCTAGGTACTATAGGACCTTTTGGGTCTGGTGTCAAGGGTCATCAGTAAGTACCAACGATCGTTCCTCCCATATTAAAGACGCTTATCAATAATCCTGCACCAGATGCTACTGAGATAGTTCCATTGGTAACGCTACCTGTAGAAGAAACTATTCTGGGAACTGTAGCATGGCTAGAAGAAGTTGTACTTGTTTTAATGATTAAGTTAGCTGCGCCCACAGAACTATTTCTACATACGATTTCAAATTTCTTGCCAGAGGTAAAGTTTGAAATGTTTACACCGCTATTAGTAGTATCAAAGGTCGCATAATGGAAGGAAGTAGTGTTTGAATCGACAGTAGATATTCCAATAGATCCAGAGTAGACTGCTGTAGTACCTGAAGAAACAAATGATCCCGCTGTGACAATACCAGCAAAATTACCATTACGGTTTACAGTTAAATCCCTGGTAACTAACAAGTCAGTAAATGTGGATATTCCTGCGGTATTAATTCCTGGAATTGCTATTCCACCACCAGAATAATTAATGTTGTATAATCCAGAACCATCTCCAACAAAAAATGTAGAGGTTGTAATCCCACTAACATAAAGATTGTTAGAAAAATTTCCACTTCCATTTACATCCAATTTTCTAGTTGGTGTTGTTGTACCTACTCCAATGTTTCCACTAGCATCAGTATAAGCAAAAGTTTCAAATGATTGATCATCACAATATACTTTACCAGTTACTGCTGCACTTACAATCTCTGTACTTGAACCTCTATAGATCACCTTTGTATTGGTGCTCATATCAAATGAATCAAGATTAGAGAGTGCTCCACTTGCATTTAAATAGAAAACATTTCCTTCTCTATTATAAACATTATATCCCGATGCAGATGCTGTTGATATAATCTTTCCATCTGGAGAACAAGAAATTCCTACAGAACCGCCCGATAAAGTTGCAACAGAAGTAAATGTACTACCCGAACGATCGTAAACTATAGAAGAAGAAGCATTTGCAGTAATGATTGTTGTACCATCATCACTTACACATACTTGAGTTCCTCCGTTAGTAAGAGTTCCTATTTTATTAAAAGACCCATATACTTTATCATTTCTTTCATAAACATATGACTTTCCATTTGTGGGGTCGCCAACTGCGATAATATATCCATCACCACTAACAGAAACAGAATTTCCAAATGTTCCAGATGCAAATGCTCCGGTTAAAATTCCAACTTTATTATATACATTATCATTTCTGTCATAAACATAAGCTCCACCACCATTGTAACTTGTCGTAGTGCAACTTAATCCGGGAGATCCGACAACTAAAGTTTTACTATCAGCACTAATTGCCAGAGACTGTCCAAATAAATCACCGTCACTATCTCCCTCTAAAACAGAAAGAGTATTTACATTTTCAGTTCTACAAATATTTGTAGTACCAATGCCACAAACAACAGAATTTTCGAGACCTAGCGATTTTGATTCTAAAACTTCACAAAAAGTTGAAGTTCCTATACCACAACAAGTTGGTAGAGTTCCCACACCACAAAATTCTGAATCTGTAGGAGAATTATACTCGTAAACCCAAACAACACCTACCTTTGAAGTTGTTGCAAGTCCAACAACATTAGGTCCACTAACTGCAAAAGTCTTCCCATCAACAGACATTGCAGTGGAATAACCATAATCATCATTTGTTAGTCCACCAATTCCAGTTCCGTGAGTTGCACCAGATCCTGCATTAGAATATTGACCTACGATACAATCTCTTCTTACAAAATTATTAGAAATTCTTTCATATAAGAAAGCACTTCCATAAAAGGTTGCAATACCAACTGTTGTTCCAATACCTACAAAGTATCCATCAATGATTGACTTTTTATTTCCAATAATAATTAAACTTCCATTTCCGTTTGTGGCAAGAGTATTTCCAAAAGTGCCATAAGTTCCAAAACCAACGTGGAGATTTTGGTTATACACACTTGTCGTAAATGAACCTACATTTGCGTATCCCGCAATACCACCCAAAGAATTTGAAATAACACTTGTTTCTGCCCCAAATGAATATGCAGAAACTCCTGTCAAATTCTTTGAAACTGATCTAGAACCTGATAAAATATTTCCTACAGCATTAGCACTATTATCTACTCGTAGACTACCAGCTCCAAGATTTAAAAGTTCTTGAGGATCGCCCGTTGTAGTATATAAAAGCGGTCTTTCAAATCCGTTTATTCCTGTTTGTGGAATCTCTTGAAGAACCTCTTCATCAGAATCTAAATCCAAATCAATAATAATTTCGTCCGCCATTATACATTCTCCTTGTTATCATAGTGAAATCCAGAAACAGAATATTCAGAATTATCTCCAGGGTAGTCTTCTGGAGTTTCTCCTTGATATTCTGAAATTAACTTTTCCCCATCAATTCTTTCTGCAATAATATGATAAAAACAATCAATAGGAATTCCGCTTTTTGATTGTAGGTAAACTTTATTTTCATCCCATCTCTTAATTATAATATCTTGATGAGCACCTATTGGTTGAAGAGTAACTACAATAGATTGAATATCTACAAAATCTTTCCAATAACTTGGTAAACTTATTTCTGTTTTATTTTTAACTCTACCTTTGATATAAACATCATTAGAAGGACCTTCTATACAAGTATGCCTTAATCTCCATCCTTCTTTTGATGGGTGAGGAATATCAAAGTTCTTTTTCCTGGAAAGAACGTGTTTTCCGCATTGTGATTTTACGTTTGCAGATGAGGTTATGTTTCTTTTTGAAACAAGCGCACCTCCAATAATTACATTTTTTCTAATGACAATATCACTGTTAAAATCTGCATTTTTGCATACAGACAATTTATCCCGTACTCTGGTATATCCATAAATGTCTACATCGCCAATGAAAATTGCAGCAGCTTCTGAATATGTTTTTATTGGAACTGTTGATCCAGATCCACATTTTCTGTCCCAGGTATAATGATATCCATAAGCACCACTATCAGTTACATCAACTCCTGCTCTAACAACTAATGGATAAGGATGGGCTAACTTTTCTTCATACTTATCAGCTCCTGTCCTTTCAACTCCACATGGACTTATAGACCACTCAGGAATAAATTTAATTCTTTCATCACATATAAGAGGAATTGAAGAAGTATAGTTCTTCAAAGGTCCAACCATTACTACTGCTTCTGGTTTTGGTATTGGTGCAGTAAATGGAGCGACTTCCTCTGGATGAAATGTTTTATCATTTCCAAACTGAACAGGACCTTGGAAATAAGCAGTTCCATCAATGGTATTTTTTTGTCTACCCAATGCTTCTGGTTTTGATGGTGCGTAACTACTACCTGGAGGATGATTACCTCTTGTTACATGCAGTTGACCGTGAATCAACTCAAAATCACTTGAACTAGACATATGTTATACCGGAAATGGAGATGAATATTGAGTTAAACTTTTAAGAATTGGTACTGATGGTGGTCTAATAGCACTTCTGGAAGTCATTTTTTGAATACTCCCGCTATAAATTTTCATAATATTTATTGCACTTTGAAGCATCTCTCCATCAGTAAATATGCTGATAGACTCATTTCCATTTATTGTTGCTTTTTTAGTTTCTAAATTGATACTTTCATTTGAAATTAAATTTATAACACCAGAACTTGTATCAGGTCCCCGAGCAATCAAATCAATATTCTCAGCTTCCATTCTAATTCTACCTTTTGTTTGAATTAAAATATCGCTTGTAGAAGCATTTAACCAATAACCAATTTGATCCTTTGCAATATCATCTGCACATTTAATTTGGTATCTACCCCTACATCTGGAAGTTATCCATCTTTTTCTTGGTTCTGTTTGATCTATGCAAACATACTCCAATGCCTCTTGACCTTGAATTAAAATGGATGACTTTACTTGATCATCATGTATATGTCCAAAAGATATCTGACCATCTTTTGTGCCAGTTCTTTTCGTTTGATAATTTTTAGATTTTGTCATCTCGGAACTCTATCAAATTCTACTTGAGGTGGTATTCTCCCTACACAATCAACCACAGAAATTAATTGTGTTCCTGATGGAATAATTGTAGGATCTGGTATTTTACTTATTGGAGTTACTTTAAGAACAGGTATTAAAGATGCATTATATCCTCTAGGAGAATTTATAGTTATAGTAGGTAAGTCAATAAAACCTATACCAGGATTAATTATATTTACTCGTACAATTTCACCTCTACCATTAATCACAGGTTCTAAAATAGCACCATTATTCGGAGTTACTATAATCGTATCACCAGGTTCATATCCAAATCCAGGACGATCTATATAGACTTCTTCTATTTCAGTAACTACTGGATAAGATAATGTCTGCTGATCCTGCGGTATCGTTGGTGGTGGTTCTGGAGGAAAGAATGTGTCCTCTGGAGATAAATTTGGTGGTTGTAATCCAGAAGGGACAACATAATAATTTCCTTCTTTTGTTTTAACATAACCTTCATTAACATCTTTCCAAATTCTACCGTTACCACCCAAATTACCATTAGGTGCTGGAAGATATCCATCTCCAGGAGATAAAACTACAATATTTTTAACTTCTAATCCACCTTTTGTACCACCACCATTTAATACACTACCTCCAGCACCAGTACCAGTAGTAGTACCAGCAGCAGTATTTAATCCAGCAGAAGTTCCATATGGTTGAGTTTGTACTATCACTCTTGATCCACTTCCAGATCCACATTCGTCTACTATGTTTGCGAATGGTGGAGTGAGATAATTAAATCCCGGATTTACAATATCAAATCCAATCACAGAACTTGAATTTGGACTGATGACAGCATTAACCATAGCACCCATTCCAACACCACCAAAAAATTGAACTCTTGGAGGTCCACAAAGTTTTGGATTAGTAGGACAAAGAGGAGCATCAGGTAAAGCATCAATAATATTCAACTGATTAACTTGTTGAATTAATAGTTCTCTCTGATATCCATTACCATCTTCAAAGTAAAATAATTGCTGTGGGTTTAATGATGCAATACACCTTGCCTCCTTACGTGTGACATCATTAATTCTAATCCCATCAATATCATAAAAAGAAACGCGAATAGGATCTTCTTTTCCTCTGTTTTTATTTTGCCTTTGTACGCAAGCGTATCTATATTCTTCTGCCATAATAGATTATTAAAATTCTAATGCACTTCTATCTGCAGGAATTCCTTGCAGTTGTCTTGCCCTTTCAGCATCTATAGAATCTCCAATTGCATCATTTGCAAATGGACTTTCAGATGTCTGTGGTCTTATTGAAGTTTGAATATCACATGATCCACTATTACCTGAATTTCCGTTTGCATCAGAATATTGTCCACCAGTTGGATTATTATCCGAAGGAGATGTATTTTGAGTTGATTGATTGGGACCAGGAGCATTTGAACCTTTACAGTTATTTACACTTTCTCCTTGAAGAGATACTTCTTGCACTGAAGGACAAGCTTTATCATCATCACATCTAAAGAAATTTAAAATACCAGTAGCAAAATCTAAAACATTGAAAAGACTATTTGCAATATTTGAAACTGCTCCAGCAATATCTCCAATGAAAGAAGATAAGGGACCCAAAACAGAATTTAAAATACCAGACATTTGAGACATTATTCCGTCAAGTAAGTCTCCAACAAAATTTTGAGCTACGCATAATGGAGCATTAATAAACTTATCAATTAACTGCGTAAGTAAAGAACCTGCAGTTTTTGCCAAACCTTTGACTATTTTATTAAATCCACAGGACAATCCATTTGTTGCTTTATTAATTAATCCAGTAAAAGCAGGTGTTTCTCCCGGAAATAAAAAAGGAAAAACTTTTTTAGCTTGTTCTTGAATTTTATTCATCACCCATCCACGAGCACCTCCTAAAATATTTTTTATATATCCAGAAATTTGTGTGGAAGCATTAGAAACTAATCTTTGTATGTATGCTGCAGTCTCTCCAACCGCCGATGCATTTGCAGAAACTAAATTTGAAAACTTTTTAACTTCTTCAACTTCATTTAATAAATTTTTTAATACTCTATTAACTCCTTTTATATTTGTATTATCAGTTTTGCAAGGACTTTGAATTGGGTATACAATTCTCCTATCTCTTGCCTGCTTGTAATATGCTTCTATTGCAGACGGAGTTAAATGTGTTTTATCAATAGCAGATTGCAGTGCTGCTGTTACTGGTGGTCCTATCGCTACCATAATTTATCCTCCCGGAACTATTCCCGTTGCTCCTATTTGTCTTTCTTGTTCAAGTAATGCCTCAACTTTTGGATCTCTAATTGTTACTCCATAGACATCACCAACTTGAGGTCCTGCTGCTTCTCTTGCCGCTGTTCTTGCTCTCAATTCATCAATGGTTAATGGTGTAGTTGGTTTTATTCTATACTGCTCACTAGCAAATGTTGCCCTCTCTATTGGTTCAATTGCTTGAAGATAATCTGGAACAAAAGAAGCTGTTTCTGGTGGACCAGAAGTATAAGTATCGTCAAAAAGTTGAAGTCCTCCAGTCTCATCTTGAGGTTGAGACTTTTGAACCTCATTATTGGAATTAATCAATATACCATCTATATATGGTTCTTGACCTGCCATTCCATCAAGAAAAAATCCAGTAACAAGTGACCCAGAAGATAGTGTTGGAGTATCAATAAATCCACCAATACCAGATCCTCCAGTAACAGGAAGAATTACATTTGCCATAGGCAGTTGTTCATCTGGAAGTTCTTTAGTACTTGCAGAATGCAATCCCATATAACGAACTCTATAACGATAACCCCATCCTTTTTGGGATTTAGTTTCAAAATGGGATGCTTCAATATTGTCTTGCCAAGATTCACTCGAAACAACTCTACCAAACCATCTTGGTAAAGAAGATACCGAATTTAAATCAAAGTTTCCAGAGTATGCGTTCATCAATCCTCATAAACTCTACATTCAAGAGCATCGGGATGAGTGTCGCAATAAAGCTCTAAAGATGTTGGATCGTGATCTACATCTGGATGATTTGCTTGATATGTCTCTAGAGCATCAAGTTCATCTTCTAAATGACGACGGCGCTGACCACTGGTATTAGGATTGTCTAACTCATCACGATCATTATTAATATGTTGTTGAAGTGACTTTTCCATTTTAGGATTACTTTCTTCCGATTGATTCTCTCACTAAATTCAATCTTGTGTAACAACTATTTTTAGTTACACGATGACATACATCTATTATCATATATATACCACTTTTCTTTCTACCATAAGATTTTGTTGTATTTTCTGTAATTTCTGGAAAATCGCAATGAAGTAAATCTCCTGCTCTTAAACTCATATCACCTGCTATAGCGATCGATAGTTTAATATTAAATAAGTTATTATATCTCATATAAGACTGTCTAAGAATCTCATCATTACTATAATTAATATAAGTTGATTTTGGAAGTTGTGCTTTTAAGTCTTTTCCCGGAACAAGAAATCCAGGATCATCCCACTTATAAGATATTCTTGAATTTTGTTCTTGTATTTTCAAGTCAGCAGCAATCTTTGGTTGCTCCTTTCCTCCAGTATTAGTTTCGTTAAATTGATTTTTAGAATCAAAAGAGTTTTCTCTGTAAGAACTCTCATAAGAATTTACTGCTTTCATTTTAGAATTCAATTGAGATCCTGTAAGAAGAACATTTTTTAAATCAATTGCACTATCAAATGAATAGTCTAAAATTTTTCCATCATATCCAGGCGGAGGAGCTTCTTCAATAATATTATTACGTATTAACTTTCTTTTTGGAGTTTGTTCAAATAGTTTATCTATTGATTTAAACTTAAATCCGTCATAAGTTTCATAAAAGAAAAATCCAGCAAGATTTCCCTTTGAATTTTGAACATCGGGAACTGATCTTGGACCTAACCAAGTACATTTATAAAAAGGTTTTTCAACATTTCCAATAAAACTTAATGCATTTAAAGTTGTATCAATATCAACTTCTTTTTCTGTCTTTAGTATTTCAGTTAAAATTTTCTCCACTGAATCTGATATCTTACCATCAAATCTTTGTTTAACTCTATATTGTTCCAACTCATTATCAATGGATTCCTTTGAAAACAAGTCAACAGTAAAGGTTAATTTATTTGTGCTTTCTTCTATATTTCTTGTTTCTTTAATCCTTAATTGTTTTGATCCAGTAAAATCCAATTCAAATTTATTTCCGTCAATAACTTTTAGATTTACTTTTTCCCCTACGGTCAAGTTCAAGTCATCTTCTTCAACTATAGCAGAACCCTGACCAGATTTTCTATATCCAGCATCTGCAAAAGTTGCAGTTGCTCTTACCGAATTGTCCAAAATACTTTCATAGTATTGAAGTTCTATAATAGCACTTGAAACATCAAGAGGATCATTATAGTTTGAATAAAATTCAAACAATTTTATCTGAGATTCACCCGCTTGTGCGGCGCGATTTGCTGAGGGCATCTTATCCTCTACTTAAACTTTGCATATTACTACTATTTACTCCACCAGCAACTAAAAATGTGGTAGTCTTATTTCCACCCCTTGACATAGGTAATGGAACTGTCTTTTCAATAATGATTGGTTGAATAGCAATTCTCATTCCTCCTTCAGAATATGATGGGTAAGAAGTAATTGATGACGTTTTATCTTTTGGTGATTGTTTAGGAATAAGTCCGCCGCCTTGTCTTTGTATTATTCCACCACCAGTAGGTTTTAAATCACCAACTCTTCTATAGGTAACTATTCCCTTTCCACCTCGACCATCTACAGTAATTCCAAGTGCCTTTGCTGCTCCATACGAAAGATCAAGATCCCTTGGGTCTTTTATTCCTGCTGTATTGCCAGGTCCAAAATTTCCACGATCATTCCCTCGAACTAATACAGTTTTGCCATTATAAGTAACCTCATACATTCCAAAAGGAAGTCCATCTCTTAATGCAGTAGAAAAAGCATTTTCATCGAACACTTGTCCACTTGCAGTTTTTCTTCCATGCCAATAAGTATCATACGGACCACCATAAAAACTTGATGAACCGCTTTTTTGATCTGCAGGTTGTTGCCCGGGTAATTTTAGTGATGTAGGTGAAGTTGGAGACTGAGTTTTTCTATACTCTTCAAGAACTTTTAAAAATCTTTGATCAGTCCTATCTATTTCAGAGGGCATTCCTGTTTGAGGATCTACTCTATAAACTCTCCACTTATTGTTATCTCTAGCAATAATATAATCTTCATTATTGTACTTTACTCTTTTTTGCTGTCCCTCTTTTATTCCATAATTTTGCGCGTCTGGTATTTGAGGTTGTTGCTTTGGTAACTGGACTTGCGGTTTTGGTGGCTCAAGTCTTCCACCACCAACATAAACAAAATGCCAGGGCTCACCAGTTTCTGGAGGCCAATACCAACCATATTGCCTACCTTTGGATCTTACCCAATTTTGAGCTGCTTCTGGATACAAATCTATTGCTTTACCTAAACCATGATCAGATTTTCCTGGAAGTGCAGCTAAAGCACCTTTTCCTTTTTTATACGCATCATATAGTTCTGCTTGATGTTCATAAGTTCTATAAGCACTTTCTAAATCAAAATAAACTTTATCTTTTGCAGCATCTGCTTTCATCTTTAAATATGCATTTGCAGCTGGAGTCCATAACATACACCCACCACGACACCTACCAGCACCAACAGATTTTAATTGAGAAGTTGGTAATTTGCCATTCTGCCCGGTAGGATTAGCACCGCCACCAGGACCACCACCAGGACCTCTTGGAGGTGGTGATGTTGGACCAGTCTCTCCAGGTTGTTTTTTCTTTGGTATTATAGTTAATTGTTTTTTAACTTCACGAATTGCTACGTTTACTTTATTTTTAATATCATCTTTGATCATTGAAAGTATTTTCATTTCTGGTTCTACCATACCAGAAGTTCTTGTCACAGATCCACCGGTCTGCATAGTAGATATTTGGCGTCCAATCCCAGAAACACCTTGAGTTGCACGACCCATAAGCATTGTGAAATTATCAAATATATTTTCAATAGCGGAAGAAAAACTTTCAATTGTGGAGTTAGATATGTTTTGACCCAAAGCAACATCAACAGCACCTCCCATCAATGCACCAATTCCAAAAGGAATATCTTTTAAAATATTGGCAACGTTGGTTAATGCCCTATAAGGATTTGGTTTATTTTTAAGTTTTTCATATTCTTTTTCATAGTCAGCATAAGTTCCTGCGTGACCAGCCAAATTCCACTCAGCAACATTTAGTTTTCTTGAGGGATCTGGATATAACTTTTGAATTTTATTTTTTCCACCAACATCCTTACCGGGTTGAGTTGATTGGGGAGCAACAAATTTCCTTTTTCGTTTCTGAACTTTTAAGGTCCTACCCGATTGACCAACAATCTGTCCACCAGTTGCATAACGTCTAATTCTTCCACCACTTCTTTGAGTTTGTACTGATGATTGTGGTTTTTTATTTTCAAAAAGAACATCATATAATTTTCCTGCAAGTTCAGCACCAGCATAACCACCAATAAACGTTCCAAAACCTGGCATAATTAAAGAACCAACTGCACCCAGTAGTAGCGTACCAACACCCCTAAAAGCAGCCTTACCTACAGGATCTCCAAGAGCCCAAGAAAGACCAAACTCAATAAGTCCACCAAGTAAGGGCAATCTTGACAATGGACCTTTTACAAGTCTCAATAATTGTCTTGTTGACTGTCTTCCTATAACTGCTCTTGATGTTTTTAGTGCTGCTGCTTTTCCTGCTCTTCCAACTCCTTCTAAGGGTCCTACTGATCCTCTTGGGGATGTTGGTGATTTTGGTGATTTTGGTGGTCTATATTTTCTTGCATTATTTGCAAAGGTATTAATAGCACCAGTAAGGGCCATTCCACCAATCAAAACATAATTAATATATTCATTTAACTTTCCAGACAACCTATCAAAGTCTTCCTGTGCTTTTTCTCCACCAATAGTTTTTACAAGTCCACGAATTTTATCATAAGTTTCATATCCACGATCTATAAAATTCACAACAGATTCCAACATAAATTTAAATATATTCTCCACAACACCATAAATTGGAGTAATAATTTTAACTATTCCAAGTAATTTGGGAAGTTGGTCTTGAAATTTGGTAAATAACCAACCAAGAGCAGTAAAGAATAAAAATCTTTTTATCCTATCCAGAAAACTCATTCCAGGAAGAGATACGGATGGTAAATTAAATTTTTTACTTTCCTTTGGAGTTTCTAGTTTTGTCTCTCTCTCTTCATTTTTTTCTTGATCCCGTCTTAGTCTCCTAGTTCTTTCTGTTTTTTGATCTTCAGTCAGAACAGATTTTAAAAGAGTATCAATATCAATTAAAGATCTTTTGATAATGTCTACATTTTCTTCACTTTGAGATTGTGATAATCTTGTTATTTTGTTTACATCTATAGTTTTCTTTTTGATTAATATATTTTTTGATGATGATTTTTTTATAGATGTTGCAGATTTTGCAAATTTTACAATTGCAGATGCCGATTTAGATGTAGGTAAAAGTTTTTGAGTATTGATGACCATTATCCAACAATCCCATAAAGTCCAACATTTATAGATCTTTCATCAGCGCCACCACTAGGAGAAGTTGCTGAAAAGGATGGAACACGAGATCCAGCAGCAGATGCACCCTTCATCCCCCCAGATGCAGATTGAACAATTGGAGGTAATGTAACCATAGAACCTTGACCTGTTCGTGAAAGAGGTGTAATTTGTGGTCGATTTATATTTCTTTTTCCAAGTTTTGCAGCATTGGAATTTCTATCCGTTAGAGATACAAGTTTATCAATTAGAGATGTTCCAAGAGTTGATACAGTATTTACTGGTAAAACATATTCTCCTGGTTGCAGAAAAGCAAGTTGTCTATCTGCAGTTGTACCTGGAATATTTCTTTCACCAAACATTCCATAATTTTCTGTGACTTTTCCGCCACCTTGTTTCTTTTGGATGGTTCTTGATGCACCACCAAACCAACCAAAAGGATCATACCAAGGACGTTTTTTAATTAATTTTTCTTTATTTTCTTTTGGATTTGTTTTTGCTGCTAAAGGTAATAAATTTAAAGGTATATTTGCTGCAGCATTTCTTCTTTCTTTATCATAACGACTTCCCTCCAATGTCCAAGGAGAGAAGAAATTTGATGTTGGATTTCTTAAGACATCACCAGATTTCATATTTTTTTGTTGAGAAGTTCCTAAGAAAAATGGTCTACCTCCAACATGTTTTTGAGCTTGTGATTGTAATTTTGGATTTCTTAATGCAGATTCTGTGGCATTGATCTGCATCAATGCATCTTCCAAAGACCATCCATATTTTTTACCCTTTTCAGAATTCATAACCGCAATTGCAGCACTTTTTTTGTCAGTTATTCCCATCCAATCTGAGGAATTTGAAAAAGTTGGTTGATATTGTTTAGATGCGGTTATAATACCCTTTAAACTATTTGATGTTTGAAGAAAATTTTCCCCATACTGAGATGCTGCATGAAGTCTATTATAAAGTGACTGAGCAACATCTGCTCTTCCCTGAGGTTTATCATCTTCCAATGAAGCAATAGCTAGAAGTGCATGATAGTCTGCTGCACTTATTTTTGGAATTTGTACTTTATTACTACCAACAACACCACCATTTTTAAATAATCTACCAAATCTTGGTTGGTTAGAACCAGAACCACCATAATGCCTATTAAGACCCAAAAATGTATCTGCACCAACTGCATCAACAGTTCTTTTATTAATTACAATTTCTCCAGGTTGAGCTGCAATTAATTGAGTATCAGCACCAAATCCAGATATCCTGTGTCCAGTATTGTGATCAATACCATGATAACCATCTAACACTGACCCTCCACGAGCAGCACCTTGAAGAAGTCCATAAGGTGTAGTTGGTCCCATACTTCCTGTACTAGGAACCTTATCTGTCATAGTATCAGTTCCCTGAACACCAAGACCCTTTCCTGTTTGTGCTCTTGCTTTATTTGCTGACTGAACAGATGCTGCTTTTCTTTGTCCTGTGATTTCATTTGCAGCAACACCTAAACCAATAGCAGCAGCAGGAACAGCAACCCAAGGATTTAGTAAAACTCTACCCAATCCTTTAATAGCACCTGCGATTTTTGGTATTGCTCCAATTAACTTTCCAGTTAATCCACCAACAATTGATAAGATACCTCTTACAAATTTACCAAAAGGAGTAAAGAATAAAACAAATGCCCCAAGTAAAGTGGGCCACCAATCTTTTATAAACCTTTTTAGAGTTTCTACTTTCTTTTTATTTTTGGGATCTTTAAACCAACCAGTTAATTGAGTAAATGCTCTACCCAATAAAGTAAAGAAAATAAATTTCCAAATACGATCTATGATACCTTGAAAAGGAGAAACAAATTTCTTTACTGCATTAGATACTGCAGACATTCCTTTTTTTACAGTTTCTAATCCTGCCTCTCTTTTTGATCTTTTTTTTGCTTCATAATTTCTTCGTTCATCTTCACTAGCACCTTCCCTAAAATTTAAAAATGAAGATAATGTATTTTTAATTGAATCTAATGGCCCTTGAAGTGGTGATAAGTTTACTAATTGGGATTGTGGCGCTTGTACTGCTGACGGAGCAATTAAAGGTGTAGATATTGGTTGAACAGATGGTTTTAAAAACTTTGTAGTTGTTATATTATCTGCTGTTATTTTTTTTGGTTTAGGTTTAAATCTCCCTTTTTTTCCTCTTACTCTTTTTCTTTCATTTGCAAGCAAAGCAAGTTCCTCTGGAGGAAATCGATTCGCACCAGAAACCATTGCTTCTCTGATTAGAGTGAGATAGGTATCATAATCTAAGTCAAAAACATCACTAAGACCCAATAGCCTCAAAATTCTTTCATCAATTTTTTCGGATACTGAGTTCATTTTATCAGCGTTGTTGTTGTTGCTTGAGTTCCTCTTCCTCTAAATGAATCTTGAGAAGACCTACATAGATGTCTCTTTCCCAAGGAATCATATTCTCAATCTCTGTTAATGAATATTTATGGTATTGTATCAGAGCAAAATTGAGTCTAAAGTAATTCTCAAGATCCATATGAGACATTCCTATGCGAAAAAACTTGAAAGTCCCTCCAACGTAACTTCACTCTCAACACCAGTTATTGGGTTTTCAATCTTAACTGCATGAGATAACTTAGGCATAGTTTCAAAGAACTTTTCAATTTGCTTAAACTGAGATGAATTCATTTGATCTAAAAATTCCATCAGTTCCTTTTTGGTCACATCAGAAGTAGACCAAACTTCATCTTCAGTATAAATCTTATCAATACAAGAACCAATCAGTTCAAATGACTGATCCATCGTATTGTCAGAATTAAAATCAAAATTGCTCTTAATAAACTGATCAAGTGATGGATACTTCATTTCCATCATAATATTTTCGTCAAGTTTAATTTGTTTATTATGATCCGAATTCTTTTGAACTCCAATATCGTCTACATTGATTTTTACAGGAACTGTAGTCTCACCATCATCAGGACAAATGATAGTGACCTCAATTTCTTCTCCTACAGATTTTCCACGAATATTCAGAAAAAGGTATTCAATATCAAATGTTGGAAGCGATTCTACTTTAACTCCCCTCGTTTCAATACAACTTTTAATGACAGTTTTAATTGCTGTGGTGATCTGTTTTGTATCTTCCGATTCTAATGCAAGAACTAAAAGTTTTTCTTCTCTTACAAGGAAGGGTCTATACTTAATTGTTTGTCCGTTGGATGGCAACTCAAGTTCATAAGTTGGCGTAGAAATCTTAGGTAAAGGCATAATGTCCTATAGAAACTTCAGTGTGATTATTTAGAATGGATTTATCTACCCAATCTATTATTTCTTATCTGTTCTTGGGACAATGCTTGACTTCTTCTAATAGTTGGTTCTGGTGCATTAGCAACGCTATAACCAAGTTTTATAAGTTCTTCAGTTGTTGGGGTACTTTTACCACTCATTAAATCTAATATTTTTTGATCTTCTGCGTTAGGTACGCCAGGTGCTGGTTGTTGTCCCGGTTCACCTTGAGAAGAATTTGCTATGGATTTCAAAACATAACGATTATAAGTGAATGAGACCATACATTTTAATAATTGAGATGAATCATATGAAACTGGCATTGATGCCATACTAATTGGATATGCTTGAACAAAACCATACTGCAAATAATTTCCATAAAAATCTCTTTCAAACTTCGTTATATACAGATGACTTCTATATCCTCCCGGTCCATCTGGAAATCTAACTCTATAGTTATAATTTTTATCTGGTGCTTCGCCAGTTTCTCCCATCGCATATCTCATCCATGCTTCAAACATCCTAATTACATTATATCCACCATTAAGAGTGCCGTGATCTACATAAAAGGTTAGATCAATCTGATTATCATACTGTCTTCTGTATCCAAGTCTTTCAGTAACTCCAGTATAATCATCATTAATTTCGTTTGTTAAGATTGAAGATCCGGGTAAGGATGCTTCAGTGCAAAGCAAATTAAGAACAGTACCAGAATTGTTATCATAATAATATTTACGAATTTCTGGAACAGATGGTGGATTTATACCACACTCAAAATGCGATGTTAATGAAGGTCTTAGTAATCTTGAAATTACCAAATCATTTGTGATTTTTCTAGGAGCTGCCCAATTAAATCCAGATGATGCTGGAGTTATTCCGTTTCCTGGACTTGTTCCACTTCCGGAAGTTGTTGGGTTTGATGGAAGAGGAACTCCAGGTGCTGGTTGTGGACTTGAAAAAAGATTTTTAACTATTTGTTGAGATATTGGATTAGGAGGCCTAGTATCAGCAAGTCCTGGAGGAGGTGCGTCGAATGCCATCTATAAATACTTTTACTGTTATATTATGTATGCTGGAAAATGGCAGAAAGTCTTAAGAGTATCTACAAACCATCTTATCCGGAAAAATATAAAGGTGATGCAAATAATATAATCTGTAGGAGCAGTTGGGAGAGACGTTTTTGTCATTACTGCGATAATAATCCAAGTATTATTTCTTGGGCATCAGAAGAGTTTTGCATTAGTTATGTATCTCCCGTAGATGGAAGAATACATCGTTACTTTCCAGACTATCTGATTAAAGTTCAAAAGTCATCAGGTAAGATAAAAACTTATGTAATTGAAGTGAAACCAAAGAAGCAAACAGTTCCACCAAAACAAAAATCAAGAGTGACTAAATCTTACCTACACGAATGCAGAACTTATGCAGTCAATCAAGCAAAGTGGAAAGCCGCGCAAGAGTGGTGTGCAGATAGAATGTTAGAATTCAAAGTCATTACAGAAGAAGAGTTATTCTAATGGCAGAAGGTTTTGGAAAATATGTCGAAACAGGAACAGCAAGAACCAGAGAACTTTTAAAAAGAATTGATAAAGAAGGTGCTACTGATCCTGAAGATGTAATGATGATAATTATTGATATCTTTAAAGAAGAGGTATTATATCCAGAACCTGGAAAGTTTTATACATTTATCTATAGTCCAAAAACTCCTGATATTGAGTATGATCAACATCCGTTGATTGCTTGTACAGAGTTATTGAAGTGGGGATTTAAAGGTATCAATTTTCATTGGAGACAATCAAGACAATACACCTGGGAAGAAGTTGCAGGAAAACTTCACGTTGTTAAGTATAATGAGTTAGATGAATTGGTTTCGTTGCAGTATGGAAAATTCCGTCTAAATAAATAAAAACTCCTTATCAATGTCTCATACTCTACGAACAACTGAGATATTCATTCCTCTTGTAAATGGAAGGAAGTTCTGATGGCAACAGGATCTATTACTAGAAATTATACAAATACTACATACTATTTTTTATCTCAAGGTGCTGATAAAGAGACTTTAATATATCAACAAATAGAAAAAAGTGAGTTTGATAGAATTAGAAATAACACATATCAAGATAGTTTTAATGGAGAAGTGCAAAGTGTAGAAGGAAACACCTATACAGATACTTTAAATGGAAAAAATTATGCTTTTGTTGGATTTTATGATGCCAATGGAAATTGGCAATCAACTGGATTATCATCAACAGAATCTCAGTATGGTAGCGTAAGCAACTCAATACAAAATGATAAAGATTTAAAAAAACTTTTAGTTGGTTCTTCAAATACATCACCAACTAATCCAAATCAACCAGGAACACCAGGAACTTCAACACCAACGCAATCACCAAACAACAACCAAAAGACACCAACACCACAATCCTTAGTTTATCCTATAGCAATGATAAGCACTCAACAAGATAGGATAAAGTTTACTGCAGTTACTTATGTACCAAGTGGAAATTTACAAACTGGACAAATAACTTCTCCCAATAGAACATCCACTACAGGAAAAACACAAGTGGGACCTACAGTATTTTTACCCGTTCAGTCAGGAATAAGTGATGCTAATTCTGTAGATTGGCAGGGAGCAAATTTAAATGAAATTGATAGACGAATAGCAGATCTTTCTGGTGGATTAATGCAAGCCAAAAATATGGAAGAAATTGGAACAAAACTTGGAAAGTTTGCAGATGTAACCGCCGATTTAATTAGAAATTATGGCAATGAAGCAAGGGCTTATCTTGCAGGAGAAGCAGCTAGTGTTCAAAATCTTCTTGGTAGATTTGGTTCTGTTTTAAACCCAAACCTAGAACTTCTTTTCACTGGACCACAATTAAGACCTTTTGAATTTAGTTTTAAACTATCTGCAAGAGAAAAAGATGAAGCGGATACTATAAGACAGATTATAAACTTCTTCAAGAAAAATATGGCAGTTAAAAAAAGTAGTGACGGAGTTTTCTTAAAATCTCCAAATACATTTTTTATTGAATATATGTATAAAGGTAAACCTGGACACAAAGGTATTAATAAAATTAAAGAATGTGCTCTTACAAACTGCTCTGTTGACTATACTCCCCTTGGAACTTATATGACTTATGAAGATGGTACTATGGTTTCTTACACCTTATCACTACAGTTTCAAGAACTTGTACCAATTTATGATGAAGATTATACTGATCCAACTCAAATAGAGTACTAAAATGACTAAGCCATATTTCAGACAAGTTCCTAACTTTGAGTATGTCTCCAGAAATCCAGGAGACAAATACATCTCGGAGTATATTCCTGTTAAAAATCTTTTCAAGCGTGGAAAATTAAGGGAAGATATTTTTGGTGATCTTGCATTCTTTGAAAAGTATTCAATCATTGCAGATGAAAGACCAGATAATGTTGCTTATAAATTTTATGGAGATTCAACATTAGATTGGGTTATTCTTCTTTCAAATAACATTCTGAACATTCAATCAGAATGGCCAATGACGCAAAGAACTTTTGATAAGGTTATGTTAGAAAAGTATGGATCTTATGAGGAATTATATTCAGGAATTCATCACTATGAAACGGACGAAATCAAGAACTCATTAGGAATTACTGTATTAAAATCAGGAATTACAATTAGTCCAACTTGGAAAACTAACGGCAACTTTTTAGAAATGGACTCTTCTAAAATTGGTACTATTTTTTCTGGAGATACTATCACACCTTCAACAGAAGTTACTGTTTATTCTGAAAAGGAAATTCCAAACCTAGGAGTTGGAAGTCAATTTACAATAACAAATGTTGTAGAGAATGAATACAATGGAACTCATATAGTTAGTGAAATTATTATCCAAGGAGAAACTGGAGCAATAGCATTCAAATATAATTTACCTTCTATTCCAAATATAGCATTTCCAACATTAGCGGATCCAAAGAAGGAAGAGATTTTATTTACAATTCCAGAATCATCTACTATTGTTGGAAGTTCTTATTACTACGAATACTGGGATGCTGGTCTTGGATATTCTGTTTTAATTCCTTCAACTGCATTTGTAAAAGCAGTTACTAACTATGAGCACGAATTACGTATAGAAGAAGCAAAAAGAAATATCTACTTGCTCAAACCAAGATATCTAAACGTAGTCTTTAATGATATGGATGATATTATGCCATATAAAAAGGGTAGTGTTCAGTATAAGAACACTACCCTTAAAAGAGGTGATAATATCAGACTTTATGAATAATCAGTCATTTGCTAGTTTTGAAAAATAAGCAAGTGCATCATCTTCGTCATCATCATCTGAAGTAATCTTAGGAAGTGAAGGAGACTTACTGCGATTGTAAGACTCTTCAAGTTCTTCCATCACTTTACTTTCACGACTTGGAGTTTGAGTATAAGATTCAAACTCATCTTCCTGCTCAACCACTGCACGAGACTTGGTAGGAGTATTAGTTCCACCAAGACCTAGAACATAATTCATACGCTTTTCAAGATCTTCATAGGTCTTGAATTGATCAGGAGCAGTTACTGCAGATAGAGAATACTCTTTCTTCCAAAGTGCTTCCAGAGCATCGTCATCATCCAGTAGAGGTGCTACACGATCAAACTCAGACTTATCGTAGTTCCAATAACCATCCTTCTTCACGATCTTGATCTTGAAGTTAGCACCCTGCCAGAAATCAAAAGGATTGATCGGATCTTCATCATCAAACTCAGGTTGCATAGCATTCAGAATCTTATCAAAGATCTTCTTACCATACTTAAACAGGAATACCTTACCTTCGTTTTGAGGATTAGCAGGATCCTTTACAACATAAACATTGGAATAGTAAGACAGTTTACGCTTCTGCTTACGAACAGTTTCTTTATCCTTTTCGCTACCGCTGTTCCACAGTCCGCGATTATATTCACTCACAGGATCTTTTTGACCAACGGTAGTGAGTGAGTTTTCAATATACCAACCACCAGGACCTTGGAATGCATGAGAATACATTTTTGCCCAAGGAAGTTCTTCACCTTCTGGTGCGGGCAGGAAACGAATCACTGCAGAACCAACACCAGTTTTATCCATTTCTGGTTTCCAGAAACGGTCATCAGGACCAGTAGAAGTGGTACTCATTTTTTCTACTTGCTTCACAAGTTTCTCAGTCAGTGAACCAAGCGAAGATTGCTTTTTAAGATTTTGAAATGACATTTGGATTACCTCGTATTAGTAGGATTTGGCTCTTGTGTACTTCGTTATTCTACAGGTCAGAACCTGTTTTGTCAATCTGTTCTTTCATTACATCAAGCATTCTTGACATATTATTGAGAATGATATTCATATCAGTGCCAGGAGGCATTCCCATCATAACTGCAGATTCAACAACTCTTTCTTTCATATCAACTGCTTCTGGATCATCAGATAAACTTAGTCTTGTATAAAGAACTTTTTGCTTATCTAAAAGTCTCTCTAGAACTTCAACGTGTTCCAGTTTCTCTTCTTTACTCATCGTAGGAAACTTAAAAATGTTCCCATAGATTTGCTCTTGAAGTTCTGCAATCTCAGTCATCTCTGCACGGACGACTTCGGAACTAAAGAAACTCATTGATCCTCCAAAATAATATCTTTCAAGATTTTACGAAAACGAAATACGTCAATATTTAGGAATGGATTATACTTTTTAATTCTACGACTAACGGTTTCCCACACTGGATCTTGAAGTTTTTTATCAAAATTTTTTGAATAAGCAAAGATTTTATCAAACAAAACCATTGTTTCCAAAGAGACCTGTCCACTTAGATATCTCTTTAGAAGAACTGGATGTCCTTTAGAACATTTAAAGACATCCTCAAATTTATTTTCTTCAAATAATGTTTGACTTTCTTCTTTAAAAATATAAGACAATGATTGTATTTTCTTTTGCCAATTTTGATATCTTGCTTCTCCTTCTTTCATCATCTCACCAATCCAAAGTGATTCTGGATCATTGCAAGATACAAAATTAGCAACAAAAAAATCTATAACTTCTTGATCCGATTTTTGTCGTGAGACCTTTTCAAACCACATCCTGTCCTTCCTTTTGTAAAAAGACTGAATTGTTGCACGACTTTTACCACAGTATTTGTGATAATCATAACTGTCTTTAGTGAAATGATTTTTTAAAGACAAATAACATTTATAAGCATCAAAAGGCATCATTCAAAAAAGTAATATAGGGAAATTTTTACCGGAATTTTTTCCGACCAAAAGTGAATTAAAAAATTAATTTTGCGCGGGAAGTTTTCTTGAGAAAGTTAAGTTCCATTGCTTCGTACTTAATCTTTTCCTTAAGAGGTTTTGAAATAAGTTTGGGAACAGATTCCAAATCAATATTGTTTTGCTCACAGAAATAAACAACCGCATCAATATAATTCATATCAGGATTTACCTGAACAAGACTTTCAATCTCCTGAGCAAACCGTGATGGGCAAAAGAATTTACTTTCAAGTACCTTTTCTAATTCATTCTCCATCTGACCTAGTATTGTGATGTACAAATTCTTTAATATAACGAACTAATAACTTAATATAATCTCCTTTGTTTCTTTTGTCAAATACCTTGACTTCTCCACCAGGAGTAACCATTAATGTGATAAGTTTTTTAACGACTTGTCCTGTACGTTCATAATAAGCAGCAGCATAAAATGTTTCTTGAACAAAGTAGTTTTCAAGCCATTCTTCCGGTTTAATTTTTTCAGAAGTTTTAAAGTCTATGACTGCAAGTTCTCCCTCATATTCCCCAATACAATCCACTCTACCAGCGAGTCCCAGATATTCGGAATATAAAGTCCTTTCAATTGCGTGAATATTATTTATCTTATCAAGATAAGGTTTTGCGTGATGAAACATAATCTTTGTAATTGGTTGATAGTTATTCCAATCCAATTCTTTATTTTCCAAATAATCCTGACAAGCTTGGTGAAAATCTGTTCCTCTTGCTGTTGCTCTTTTTGTAATGCGGTTTGCTTCTTCCAGACCCACACGCTTTCGCCAATTAATGAAGATTTGACGATTGTAGAATGAGGTAACTGAAGTAATTGATGGCACCCATTGATCATCTGGAAGATGATACAACCGAATACCATTTGTTTCTTTCTTTTCTAGTTCAAGATCACCTAAAAAATTATGATGAGTAAAGGTCATAGATTTAGTTCATGTTTTGCAATTAGATATTCCTTAACTAGTCCGCTACGGCAAACATCTTCAATACCAAACTCAATAATATCAAAAGAAGGCATTACCCGCAAGATTCTCATAAAATCAATAATACCGTTCCTTTCATTTGTTTTAACTAAATCAGTCTGTGTAGCATCACCACAGAACATAATTTTACTATTCTCACCTACACGAGTAATAATAGAATCACTTTCGTGGAAATTTAAATTTTGAAACTCATCTACAATGATAATTGCATTATCCAAAGTAGTTCCGCGAATAAAAGAAGTAGACCAAAAACTAATAGTTCCTTGAGTTTTGAGGTTTCCATAGAGCATTTCAAACGATGCGTCGTCTGGCATTTCAAACATATACTTTACCATATTCTTATAGGGAATTTGATAAAGAGAAGATTTGTCTTCGTGGTCTCCTGGAAGAAAACCAATCTCCCGAGTTGCAACAAGAGATCTTACAATATAAATTTTTTCATATGGGGTTCTTTCATCTAATACATCTTTAAGAGCATTGTAAAGAGTAATAAAGGTTTTGCCTGTTCCAGAACAACCATATGCAATTAGATTCTGATTTTTTTTATAAGCGTCAAAAAGTTTCTTTTGATTTTCTGTAAGAGGTTCAATTTCTCTCATTAAATCAGAACTAATTGGCTTCTTACGCTTCATTTGCCTTGCGGTCATTCCAACACCAATTGGTTGATCTTCTTTCCTATTTCTTCTTGCCATATGAAATTAAATTGGTTTTACTTTTGATCCTGGCATTTTAGATGCTCTATGAAGAACATCGTTCCATCCTGGATGTGATTTTTTAAGTCGGTCATAAACTTCACCAACTTCACCAGAAGCAGGACAAGTTGATGGATCTGACCAATCTCTATCCCACTCTGGATTGTCTTTTTTCCACTGATCCCAATCATGAACACTCATGCTCACTTCTTTCTGTTCACCAGTAGTTTTATTATAAACTGGATATGTTGCCAAGTTTATTCCTCCATTTTATATAAGGATATTTAGTCTATACGAATTGATGGTTGAATACTTTCACAATCATCACAGTTATCACGAGTCCAACCAAGAGCAGTAGACACTGCAGGGAATTGACAAGTAAAAATACAACGAATTGCTTCTGCAATATCCATATGTTCCTTCTGTGTGCCGTGCGCTGAACGTAAATCAATATAATGAATCCAAGACCTCACAGAACCCGTCATATAAAGTCTTGTGGGGGTTGCTAAGGGTAATACGAACCTTGCACACTCCTTAGCAACACCCTTGTCCAGAAGTCGGTTGTAGAGTCTCTGGGACTGCTCAAAATGCATTCTAATATCTTCTAGTAAAGTGAGTTTCAGATAGTCTCCAAGGTCATCAATACTGTTCTGGCGATTCTTATCATCTTGCCTACGAAGTTCAGGAAGTGGAATTGATTCATTCAGAAGATTTGTGTCAGCATACCTCTGACTAAATTCTTGAAAAGTAAAGCTCCTATGACGAAGAATTTGAGCTGCAATACCTCTTGTAGTATTAATCTCTACACTCATCACTGCTTGCTCAAAGATACTCCAGTGTTGATGTTTAATACAGTACTTAAGTAATCCATCAAAGCTTTGATTGTCTTGATTCTTTGGATTAGATACCCTTGCACAATACGCCATATGCTTTTCTGCATCTGGAGTTACTGAAACAAGTTTAACTTCTGGTTTCATGAATTCAAATTCTTCGTTGAGTTCCTTCACAGTCCATCTCCATCATCATCGTTTGTAATCTTATACTTTTTATTTACTCTTATTGATTCATAGATGTCATCTTCTTCCTCATCATAAAAGACTTCATCATAATCATTAATGTAAGGTGCAATCTCCTCATATTGTGGTTCTTGTTGTTTATAAGAATCTATATCAGAATACACTTCAGATTTAAGACAATCAACAAGAGACTCAAGATTTCTTATAATGAGTTTAAGCTTTTCTTTATCCATTAAAATCAAACCTCACAAAGGTAATTATACATAAAAAAAGAGAGGGAGTCAAGTCCCTCTCTGCGATCACATAGGCTTTGATGCCATATAAAGTTGTGCTTCGCGTAAACGCTGTTCTTTCAGCATTTTTTGTTTAATGAGAATAAGTGCCATTGGTTTTGCTCCTTTACTTTTGGTATTGGTGCGTTCCTTCAGTTTCCTTACTTCCGTTTGCTATTTGCAAATAGCAAATGAACGTATTAATATATTAGATTTTTGTTTTGTATCTTTTGTTACCTTTCTATGTAACTTAATGTATGATTGGTTGCATAGAGTTGCTGTATGATTATATCACAACCAATCTTTGGATTGCAATCACCGCAAGTATATACATCAACTGCAGCCTTACCTTCTTCTGGCCAGGTATGAATACTGATATGACTTTCTGAAAGCAAACAGAGAACGGTAACTCCTTGTGGTTCAAACTTTTTTGAAATGGTCTGAACTACAGTAGCACCACTTGCAACTGCTGCGTTTTCTAGTAAGTCTATAAGACAACGCTCGTCGTCCAGAAGGACAAACGAGCATCCATACAAGTTAAGTAGATAATGCTTACCCATTCTCCGATTCTTTAATCAGTTCGCTAATATAATTTTCTGTTCCATCCATAGTTTTAACTTCAAAAATAGAAGATCTTTGATATTTTTTAATTTTTTTATATTTTTTTAGAAGTTTTTGAATCTCATCCTTATAAATCGCTACTTCAATTTTTTCTTCACTAAAACCTTCACTCATTTTCTTTTCTTTTTCTCAGGTTGTTTGTATCCCCAAATCCTGGGGTTTACTCTCCCATAACCAAAATCAATTCTTTGAACAGAACCAGGACCATACTTATCATAGTACATATCAAATAAATTTACTCTTTTATGGCAACGAGTTAAATCAATACACTCCTTTCCATCAACAATATACCAAATTAAATATGCATCATTTGGAAATGAAGAATCTTTTGCTTTTTCTACAGATGTTTTTTCCAATAAAATCTGACATCCATATTCATGCGGCAGAATTTCTTTTTCTTTTTTTACAGATTCTGCCATCTTTTTCTTTGCTCCTACCGCTGCACTCATGAACGTCCACCCCACTGGATATCAGGATATGCCTCCTTTACAACCTCGTGAGATATTTTATATTTATCGGACAGTTTCTTATCTTTAACAAGAACTAAAATCTCCGCTTCTTTAGGATGAAGTCCTTCAAGAATATTAATGAACATCGTTTCTCTGCGAAGAGAACTCAGTTCATTATTACCACCTTTTACAAAATTATAAAACATTTTATATTCTTTTCGGATTGAAGATCTTCCTTGATCCATAGATCCAAGAGAATTAGATCTCAATTCATCCATTTTTGAAACTGCATCATCAATTTTAGAACTTAAAGTTCCACTATAAGATGTTTGCTCTCCTGCACTTGCATAAGGAACATCACCTACAGGAAGTAAAGAGATCACAGATTCATCAAAATTCCAGATTAAAACTGTTTTAATTGAGGGGTCTTCATACTTTTGAAGAACCTCAACTTTTTTTGCATTTGTTCTCTGCTTTGAAGCAAGATCTAAAATTTCAAATACAAAAGGATTAATGGGAAGACTATCAATACCTTGCTCAGTCTTCTTCCTCGTCTTCGTAGTCGTCATAATCGTAATCGCTATTTTCAAATGTTACTGCAACTATTTCGTCAGGTATTACCTGCCCATTTTCATCAAAGAACTCTGGATGCAAATAAGGAGGTCTATTTTCTAATAGGTGCCTATACGTCAACCAACCTATTATACTCCCAACCATAAAAAAGAGCAAAGTGAACATTACTGAGAATGTTATTACATATGCTGTTTCCATTTTTCTTTCTCCAGAGAGTTTATTTTTTCCTTATATCAAAGTGAAATTCTATAAAAAAATGAAACTCTCTACGGAATAGAGAAATCATTTTACCAAACTTCACTTGAAAAGTCTTTGGTTGTAATGATTTCCTCCTTCTATTCCTAAGTAATAACTCAACACCTCTATTAATTTGAGGTTCTGACTTATTTAGTTTTCTTTTTTCTCCTTCCTGGTCTTCTGTCATGATCGTATCTCCAGGCATCCTCAAGAATATTATAAAGATAATTTCTTATTTTTCTTGCTTGCGGTTTTGGAATATATCCATATGCTTCACGAAGTTGTTTGTGAACTTCATCTGCACCACCTTCAAGATAATCGTCCAAGTCCATTACAAGTTCGCTTATTTCATTCGCAGTTGTACTTTCAATAAACTCTTTAACTTCCAATCTTTTTGTTCCACGAACCTTCAAATAGTCATAAAATTTTAATACAAACTGTCCATTAAAAGCATAATCAATTGCTTTTTCAACATCGTTATAAACTTCGTGAAATGTTGTTTCCATTAAACTATATTTTGCTCCTTAAGATATTGAACTGTATCTGTGCATCCACCAATGTGCTTATCATCTACAATCACTTGTGGAAAAGTAGAACCTTGACCAAATTCAGCATAAAACTGGTCGCGGGTAAAATCTTCCTCAAGTTTATAGACAACATGATCAAGGTTTGCTAATTGTAGCACCTGTTCAATTTTAGTGCAATATGGGCAACCATATTTTGAATAAACTGTGAATTTCATAACTTCTTACAAAGAATTATTAACTTAATTTATATATTAAAAAACAAAAAGAGAGGATTTCTCCTCTCCATTATACAAGATATCATACTGAAGTGTCAAAGATCAAATCCACCACCATGATGATCAAAGTGAGAAGTATCTAAATGAGTGAGGTCAGGAATATCAATATGATCCTGGAAATCAATAGGAGTTTCTTGATAATCTAAGAAACTATCATCATCCTGATGCCAATTATAACTGAATTGGTGAGCATTTGATACTGGATTTTCTTCTATAAATCTGGATACAAGATCATCATTATGTCCATTTGGAGTTTGATCATTTTCAGCGTTGTTATGAGGTCCAGAGTTACCTGGAGGAGTGTCATCTCCATTACCCCATCCATTATTTTGGTTTCCATTTCCTCCACCAGATCCTCCATTATTACCATTATTTTGATGAGAGTTACCCTGTTCTCCTGGAGTTTGGTCATTTTCTGCGTTGTTATTGGGTCCGGAATTACCTGGAGCATCTTGATCTCCATTACCAAATCCGTTGTTTGGATGATCTTCTGGTTCCTCAGGATCTTCTGGATCTTCTGGATCTTCTGGATCTTCTGGATCTTCTGGTTCCTCAGGATCTTCTGGATCAACAGGAGGATCTACAGGTGGGTCCACTGGAGGATCAACAGGAGGATCTACAGGAGGATCTACAGGAGGATCTACAGGTGGGTCCACTGGAGGATCAACAGGAGGATCTACAGGTGGGTCCACTG
>Ga0315909_10000543_pt1 | contig 50975 bp, 51 predicted proteins | sample LakEriMetagenome_11_FD_203527 | JGI IMG/M metagenome (GOLD analysis project Ga0315909, IMG submission 203527) | Freshwater fungal communities from buoy surface, Lake Erie, Ohio, United States - Buoy 2 MA125 | ecosystem: Environmental > Aquatic > Freshwater > Lake | place: USA: Lake Erie, Ohio... | reverse complement strand
AAAAGTTATATAATAATGTATCGTTTTTTGGACACTTGGCTCGTATAAACCTAAACACAAATTTATACGCCAACATCTTATCTAACCATCTTAGTAGTCAAAAACCCCTTGAGCGAGAGGTGCCCAAAGGGTTTTTGTAGTGAGTAAGTGGATTGCGTTTTACCACCAGTGCCAATTCAGTTCGGTTCTTAGCCCGCTTTTCAGCACACCTACCGTTTGCCCGCTAAGGCGATACGCTAGTATCCGATAGTGCCTTACTCCCCCATCTGAAGATTGGAGTTGTTCAGCCATACTCCAAGTTCTCCGTCGAGAACTTGTTATTAGTATCTTATACACAAAATGGAAATCGTGTCAATAGCAACACACAAATATTTTTGTGGACTGTGTAGATTCGCACTACCAACTTCAAGAGTTGACTCGTAGCCCTTGGCTACGCCAGTCCTTGGAGAATTCCTTTACAGGGCAGACCGCTTTACGCTCCTTTGTCTGCAAGCGTGGAGATGAGGGGAATTGAACCCCTGTCCTAACATATTCAATTTGTTCTTCTACACGCTTAGGTAGTTTCCTTGTTTTCCCAGCGATTGACCTACCAGACGCTGAGTCAAACTCAATTACGGTTTGAGTTGTTACCGTGGTGCTGTTTGTCCTCTTTATTTGAAACCTAGATGCCCAGCGAGAACTACTGCTTTTCTAGGGGCTTAAGTAGTCTTTACGCTACTAAAGCGAATGCGGAACGAGATTCAGCATTTATTGTTTTTGCCACACTTCAAGAGTGCGTGGCGGTCTCTGCGTGCTTCACCAAATGTCAGATGCCAGTCGAAACCTGTCATCCCCTAGTGCTTTATTTAGTTTTTATGGATTACGATGTCTAATCCGTTATCTGGGTGGTAAGACCAAGATACATCTATATTATCACCAAATGTAGCACTTTGTCTACCCATCAACGAGTTTGTAGTTTCCATGTTTGAGATTACATACTCAGGAGTCTTGATTGCGTCTAGGACACAAACGGTGTCGTAGAGGTCTGCTCCAGAGTAGTCATCTTCTCCATAGCCATCAATGGTGATGGATTTTCCTTCATCGGATACTCTAATTCCAGCGGGGGAACCACATGTTTCGTAGGCTTTTTGAAACAATTCAAACTTACCTGCACATCCAGTTAGTCCAACCATAAGCAGGGCTATACCTGCGATTGCGATTGATTTTTTCAATTACTTTTCCTTAGTTACTAATTTGCGTTTGATTTTGTCAAACACCTTGGGGCGTTTCTTCCACGCCTTGCCGTTGTTGCGGTCATTATTGTCGCCCTTTTTAGCAGGGGTTGAAGGAGCCGATTTCTTTGCTTTTCCCATAACTTCCTTATGTAATTTCTTGTATAGAAACTATCATACATGTTCGCCGTGGGCTTATTGTATTAATTTGCTTTCTAATAAACGGCGTGTCTATAATCAGGTATAAAGGTTTTTCAAGCCCAGATATAGAAAGAAGATGGTATATATGAGAAACAACGAACTGGTAGAGGCTTACGCCCCACGCCTTATTGAACTCTTGCCTTTGGCAAGACAGGCTTATGGTTCTCGCAACACTAAGTCGCCACAGCACGACGCAAGTCGTGAATACACACGCCTACTTGTTGAGTATTACAACAAGGGTGGCTCGCTTATCGCAATTGCCCAAGCAGTTGGCGTTACCTACGCTGGTGTCCGTCGTCGTGTTACTACGGCAGATGTAGCACCATCAACAAAGCGTTCTCGTAGCAAGGCTACTCCAGAGCAGTTAGCCGAAGCAGTAGAGCGTATCAAGGCCGCTAAGGATAAAAGCGTTGAAGATTACCACGAGGCTCTTCGCCACGAGTATGAAGACAACGGAGTTTCCCTGACCAAGATTGCTAAGGCACTGGGTCTAAGTTCCTCAAATCCGCTATATTACGGAGTTGCTAGAACCAAAATCAAAAACTAAACACCAATTAAAAACTTCTCCCCGCCAGGCGCTAACTTGACGGGGAGAATTTTTTTGGTCGTACACCTAAGCAGTTGTTGTGAACAATATTAAGTTATTTATACTTAGATGTTTGTCGCGGTTGCGACGCAAATAGTTTAGCAAGCATTTGTAAAAATGCAAAGACAAACTACTCGCTAATTTTGCTTTTCTTTGTTTCAGCCAACGCTGCCTCGGCTGAACTAGCAAAGGCGACATTTATTTCGTCTTCGTCTAGTTTTCCATCAACGACATAGGCACGAGCCAGACTTTCAGCAACTTCCATAATTCCAACAAAAGCGGCGATTAGGGCTGACTGCCAGAGTTCAACGCCACCGATAGAACCAGCGGCTAAAACAGCACTGACTTTTAAAATTACAAGAGCGATAGTTCTCTTGAAGATGATTGATGCGACTTTCACATTTTCTCCCTTGGGTAGATACGATTACTTGCCTCTCTCCCAAGGGCTATTACTATTTTACTACTTTTGTTCTAGGGCTATTTCTTCAATAGATTTTTTGTTGTATTTAGCCGCTCTTTTAATGTTTCTTCTTTGTCCGTCAGTAGTACCGCCCCATATACCGACTTCTCCATTTTTTATGGCAAAAATCATACAATCGATTTTATATACACAAGTACTACAAACCTGCTTAGCCCCGCGCTCGTTGTAATAAATAGCAGTTATTTTTCCTTCTATGTCTTGCGGAAAAAAGGCTTCAGGGTCAGTTTCGGAACAAGGTGGAGCACCTTTTTCTTCAGAAAGAAACGGGAGTCCAAAATCAAATTCCGACATATTTTCCTTATCCCCTATTGGAACTAAAGCCAGTGCCTTTGAAAACAATAGGTGGTGTTGCAAACTTTCTACTGAGTTTAGCACCGCAACCTTCAGCAGCGCAAGTCAATTCTTTTTCTTCTGCCGTAATAGGTCTTTCTTCAGAATAATCTAACCCACACTCAGGGCAAAAATATTCATAAGTTGGCATTAGAGCAACTCACTCAACTTATCTAATCTAAACCCAGACCAACTGTTTTCCCCAGCAACTACTACTGGAGCAGACTTGTATCCTTTTTCATCAATCAAAGAAAAAACTTCAGGGCTATCTGAAATCATCTTTGACTCAAAAGGAATGTTCTTTACAGTAAGAAATCTTTTTGTCTGCTCACAAGCAGTGCAGTTTGGGTTGCTGTAAACAATTACTTTTGCCATTACTTATCCTTTAGGTTTTCAGTAATAAGTTTTATCTCACAAGCGTCTGTCGTACAATAAGCGTCGCCAATGGCATCCGAAGCCATACCAGCATAGACACCAGCAAAGTCAATTGGGAATAAGTTTCCAACTGCTTCTTCATACTCTTCTTTGGTAATTTGGGTGTACGGCATCTGAGGATAAACAAAGTTTCCACTAGGCAAGAACGATACAGTCTTCAATTGTCCATCGTGCATGTGAAGCACAGTTCCAATCTTGTCTGCTTCAGTTTCAGGGTCAAAAGAGACGGTTACTGATACAGAGTTGTCTGACCAATAACGCTGAGCAGTCACAGCCAAGTTCATCTTTTCAAAAATAGACACATCTCGCTCAGCACGCTTAGCACCAGACTTGATTGGGAAAAACACAACCGAAGTAGTGTCTGGGCTTTCAGAGGCAGGTTCAATGCGGTAGTTGGCCATCTTGAATAGAGGCAACATTGGGTCATTGTTTCCAAAGCGAATAGCACGCAAGAAATACTCACCGCCCGGTGTCCAGTGAACGCCGGGACTTTCTCCAGCCAAAATAGAAACAGTTCCAGATGGTTTTACGGTTGTTGTCTTGATTGACTCACGAACACCTAACCAGTCTGAATAAATTTCGTCATAACGCTGAATAGTCAAATAGCCATCGTTCATCCAAGTTTTTAGAGTTGGCAACCCACGGTTGTCAGCAAAGTTAGCGATACCAGACATAGAAGTTCCAATACGCTTGTTTCTCTTCATAATGGCGTTGGTTTCTTCCCAGTGCGTTGGCAATAGGGTTACGGTCTTGGCATAAAGATACGCAAACTTCAAAGTTCTCTTGTAATCTTCAATGTCAGTGTGGCGGTTCAGATAGGTCTCAACCAAAGTACACATTTCATAAGACTCAAGGCTCTGCTCAGCACAAGGGTTGTAGCCCATAATCTTGGCATCCTTGTTATTGATTGGGTCAATCAAGCGACCATATTTACGAGATACATCCATCCAGATAACACCAGGCTCACCATTTCTAGCAATACCCTCAACAATTGGGTCAAAGTCTGTTCCAACTTCAACGGCAACTGAGTTGTTTGACATCCAAGCCCAGCCTGGATTTTCAGGGTCATAAGAGTTTCTTTCGGGGAAACGCTCAGAGTTCTTGAGGTTCAAGAAATTGTCGTCATCAATGCGACCAATAAGAAGTTCAGCAGAACGACGAACATTTCCAGAAACTACACAAACGCCAATCATATTTCCAATGTCAGCAATATCTACACGAGTTAGTTTTTCACCAGCACGACCATCAAACAATCTACGAATACCAGAGTGAAGTTTTAGTAGCGGGTCTGGACCAGAAGCGGTACCACCAAAAGTCTTGATAGGAGTTCCGTAAGGTCTAATCTCGCTGTAATCAAACTCCAAAGCACTCTGCTCTGGCTTTAGGTATGAGTTGATTAGAGCAACGGTACTTTCCTGCCAACCCTCACGGGTGTCTGGAATAAGGTATGTTTCAGATTTTCCAATAGGTTCGTGAATATCAAATCCCTTGTCCGCACCCTTGTCATCAAAGCCCACGCCCACGCCTAGCATTGAGGCTTCCATCAAGAAAGCAAATGGCTTGCCTGGATTCTGTTTGGTCATTTCTAAAGTAGAAACAAAAGCACAGTTCTGTAAGGCAGCGGAGTTTTTCTGACCATTTACAATCTCAGTTCCCATAACCCATAGACCACGGCCAGGCGGTGTCCATTTCAATTGGAACAATCTGTCAAATGCTTCACGAGCAGACGACTGAGCCTTTACACCATCCCAAGGCAACCGCTCAGTTTTACAGTAGTCCTTTTGTAGTGAATACATACCGTTGATAACACGCTCACACACATCGGTCCAAGTTTCCTTGGTTCCGTTTTCTTTTAGACGAGAGTATGTTCTAAGAAATGTAATTTCGCCCACAGAGTTGCCAGCGGCATCTTTGTAGCCGAAAGGAGATGGCTTTGAGCGGTATTCTTCTACAAAATCTTCACTGAGTCGAAACGAAAAAATAGACATTATTCACCTGTCGGGAGAGTTGGGGGTTGGATTTAAAAGTATAACTTGAACTGGTTTTTGCTAGTTTTAGTCATTTGGCAAGAATAGCGAATCCATAATTTCTTTGCAGACTGGACACACTGGAAACTTTTCCGGGTCCCTTGACGGCACAAAGGTTTTTCCGCAAATTGCCATTACTGGAGTTCCTAAAACATAGCCCTCTGTAACAGAAACTTTCTCGGCATAGTGAGCAAAGTGATTTGAGTCGCTGTTGTCGGTTTCTTGGGTTTCGGGGGTTTCTAGTAAATCAAGCATATTTTATTTTACCTTATAATTTCATTATGGACACAAAAGTAGAAGTTCCCGACTATGTAATAACAACGGAAGACCGCTGCGATGCTTGCGGAGCGCAAGCATATGTTTATGTCGCTTTGGAGTCTGGTGACCTGCTATTTTGTTTCCACCATTGGAACGAAAACAGAAGTGCCATAGAGCCTTCTGCCACCGAAGTTATTGACGAAAGTGCCAAACTGCTACTTCGCTAACCAATAAAGCCAAATAAACCAACCCCGTTGGTTGATTTGGTCTTGTCTAAAAGTCATACAATTCGTTTTATTGTAAAATAATAAGGACTACATTCTCCCGATTGAGGCTTCTATGACCTGTGGAATTGCTGGACTTTACAACATCACCTGCCAGCAAGGTGCTACCTTTCAGCGTCAAGTTACTTGGACTGACTCAGCAAGAGACGCGTATAACTTGACTGGCTATACAGCCCGTATGCAAGTCAGGTCAGATGTAACTTCCAACACCATAATTGCCACCCTATCCACCACCGCTGGTAATACTGGGACTATTACTTTAGGTGGAACCGCAGGGACAGTAGATTTACTAATTTCAGCCACTAACACAGCGGCCCTAACCGCAGGTCAGTATGTCTACGACCTAGAGTTGGTGTCTGGCGGTGGAGTGGTAACTAGATTACTTGAAGGCAACTTCAAGGTTTCAGCCGAGGTGACTCGCTAATGGCAGTTGAAATCAACGACGAGAGACCCTTAGTAAAGATAAACGCCAGAGACAATAACAAAGTTATTGTTCAAGAAGTCAATAATCAAGTAAAAATTACTGGCTGGGGACCTCAAGGAGCAACAGGTCCCACTGGACCTCAAGGACCTGCTGGACCTCAAGGCGAGTCTGGCCAATACACAATCTCAGAGACCGCACCTACGGCAAATGTGGTTCAAGGCGACCTATGGTTTCGTTCAGACACGGCACAACTTTACTTTTACTATGACGGCTATTGGGTAGAGACCTCAACAAGTTATGCGGGTCCTGCTGGAGCGACAGGTGCTACAGGTCCTGCTGGGGCAACAGGAACGCTTGCTGGAAAATATGGCGGGTTTCAATATTTAGGTAGACAAGAAATTACTGACACTACTGTCGCTTACGCTATGCCTTGGGACACAATAGATTTTTCTGGAGATGTCTACTTTTCAAACACAAGCAGAATTTATTTTCCAACCGCAGGGTTGTACAACATTCAGTGGTCTGGGCAATTCCAAAATACATCTAACTCTTTAGAAAACATCTATGTTTGGCTTCGTATAAATGGTACAAATGTTGCTGGCTCTACAGGATTTGTCTCTATTCCAGCAAGAAAAGACAATAGTCCGGGTTCACAAGCACACATGATTGTCGGTTGGAATTACTTTCTTCAATTTACAGCAGGTCAGTATTTAGAAATTATGTGGTCAGCGACTAATACAACGGTAAGCCTAGAGTCCTACCCATCAGACATTAACCCAACCAGACCATCCACCGCAGCACTTATTGTTACCGCACAGCAGGTGGCATAGTGACCGCCGTAGATTTTCCTAACTCACCGTCAGTAAATGATACATTTTCCGTAGGCGAGCGTACTTGGAAGTGGACAGGTACCGCTTGGGATGCTGTTGTAACTCCAGTAGGAGTGGCTGTCGGGGGGACTCAAGGTCAAGTTCTTACCAAAGTTGGAAACACAAATTATGTAACAACTTGGGCTAACACCGTATCTAGCGTTATTGGTGGCACTGGTCTTACTGGTGGAACCATCACAACTACTGGAACTTTGGCTGTAGATAGTGCTGTAATTCCGTTCCTCAGTGCTACTCAAACTTTTACTGGAACTCAGACTATGGTTGCTGGCTCAGCAAACGCAGCAACTTTGATTATCAAGGGTGCTGGGGGGACTGCCAATATTCTTCAGGTTATGTCGTCTGCCAATGTTGTAGTCGCTGGAATCGACCAAAGCGGTAATCTAACCGCTAATAACATAAGCGGAAACTCTCTTACGCTTCAAAAACAAAACACTTCTCCAGCGTCGCCAGGAGCCAATTCTTCAATTGAGTTCCTAAAAGACGGAACTGATGCTGGGACACTAAAAATTGCTATCAAAGCAGGTGCTTCTGGAACAGAGGTAGTTTTGATAGACAATATCCCAACAACAGCGGGAGAAGACACATCTACGCTAGGAGTTGCCAAAATTGAAGGCGGCAATGCGTGATAAACTTTTATATAGACTTCCACTATAAAGCATTTTAAAAAGGATAACAAATGGCCGTTCAGACCAAAATTCAACTCCGTAGAGATACGGCTGCTAACTGGACTTCAACCAACCCAACCCTAGCGGCTGGTGAAATTGGTTTTGACACTACCAATAATAAATTTAAGATTGGTGACGGTGCTAATACTTGGACATCGTTGCTCTATCAGAGCGACGCTTCTTTACTTAGCGGAGCAGCCAGCGTTACTAGCGTCACCACATCTGGCGATGTCACCGTTGGCGGAAACCTAACTGTAAACGGAACCACTACTACTCTGAACTCTTCAACAGTTCAAGTAGACGATAAAAACATTGAGTTAGCGTCTGTAGCAGTAGTAACTGGAAGAACTGGTACAGCAACTACCTCAAGTGCCACAATTACAGGTTCCAATACCGCTGGCCTACTTGTCGGTCAAACAATTACAAAAACCGCTGGTACATCAACACTAACTGGTACCACAATTGTCAGCATTATAAACGCCACTGCTTTTACCTTAGATAACCCAGTAGCAAGCGGTGGAAGCCTTACATTTGACACAAGCGGTTCAACTAACGCAACTGCAAATGGTGCTGGTCTTACTGTATTAGCCACCACTGGAGGAAATAAAACTTGGCAATGGGTTTCTAGCACCAGTGCTTGGACATCTTCTGAAGACATCAACATTGATTCTGGAAAAGTTTATGAAATCAACGGAACAACCGTTCTTTCATCTACTCAGGTTCTTGGGTACAGCGTTGCTTCAGCCAACACCGCATCTGCGATTGTTGCTCGTGACGCATCTGGAAACTTCTCTGCTGGAACAATCACCGCATCGCTTACTGGTGTTGCTTCGCTTGCTTCTAACCTAACTGGCGGTACAGCAAACAAGGGTGAAATTGTTTACATGTCTGGTGTAAATACCACATCTAAACTCACCGCAACCACCACTAACAACCAAGTTCTTGCTTACAACACAGGCACAAATGCTCCATACTGGGTAACCCCAACACTAAGCAACACATACTACGGAGCAACTACTTCAGCCCAACTTGCTGGAGTTATTTCAGACGAAACTGGTTCTGGAAACCTTGTATTTAGCACAAGCCCAGTACTTACCACGCCAAACATTGGTGTTCCATCGTTTGCCAACTTGGTAAATGGTACTCAGTACCCGTTGGCAAACCTTACTGGTGCTGGAACAGGTGTTCTAACATTTTTGGCAACGCCAAGCAGTTCTAACCTTGCTACCGCTGTAACAGACGAGACTGGTAGCGGTTCTCTTGTATTTGCTACTAGCCCGACACTTGTGACTCCAACTCTTGGAGTAGCAACTGCCACAAGCGTCAACAAGGTAACAATTACAGCACCTACCACTTCAGCCACGCTGACCATCGCCGATGGTGCAACGCTGGCAACAACTGGTGCGTACTCAATCAACCTGACAGCCACTGCTAACACAGCAGTAACTTTGCCAACTAGTGGAACTCTTGCCAACACCACTTATGTCGGTTCGGCTACCGTTGCTCAGGCAAACAACATCACTGGTGCTGCCAACCTTATTTTCTACAACTCTGCTGCTAACACAACTACCACTCTTTCAGCACCTGCTGGAAACAACTATGTGCTATCAGCCAACACAACTGGAGCACCTTACTGGGCAGCACCAACCGCAACAGGAGTTACTAGCGTTTCTGCTGGAACAGGTATGTCGTTCACCACGATTACCTCAACTGGTTCAGTTTCAATTGACACCACAGTAGTTCCACGATTTGCCAGCACTGGAACATTTACTGCACTACAAACTTTCCAGAACGCAGCAAACTCAGCCGCTGGTCTTGTGGTCAAGAACCACGCTACTCAGCAAGTCAATCCATTTGAAGTTCAGTATTCAAACGGCACGGCTATGGTTTCAGTAAGCAATGTTGGAACCTTGTATGCTGTTACTATTGATGGTGGAAGCGCCTAAGCCTAATAAGGAATAAATAATGACAATTGACTTTGCTGCTCTATTGCCAATTGAAGAGCGTAGAGAAGTTCTTACCAAGCGTATTCAGCAACTTGCTGCTGAAGGTTATCAGCATAAAATAAATAGACTTGCTGCCCAAAGAAACGGTAAGCCTGAATTAGTTACCGAAGCAGATACGGCAATCAGAGAGATAGAGACCGTAATTCAGACTTATCAAGAAGAACTAAGCGTACTACCACCAGTAAAGGGGTAGTAAATGCCAGTATCAACTAAAGTCCAAGTCCGTAGAGACACCGCAGCAAACTGGACTACCGCAAATCCTACGCTTGCTTCAGGTGAAATTGGTTTTGAGACAGACACTCTAGAGTTCAAAATTGGAAACGGGTCAACCGCTTGGACTTCCCTAAAGTATTCAACCGATGTGTCACTGCTAAACGGCACAATGACTTCTGCTACATTTGCTGGACTTATTTCAGATGAAACAGGAACAGGCAATTTAGTATTCTCAACTAGCCCCACTTTCACTACCCCAAATATAGGTGTGGCTACTGGAACAAGTTTGAATGTTACTGGAAATTTAAGAGCAACTGGACAAATTTTTTCTAACACCGCTGGTCAAGGAAGTATAACTTTAGGTGACGCAGCCATTACAAAACAATCTGGTTCAGCGTTCCAGTTTCTTAGCGGTGGTTCCTTTACTCAAGTAGTAACGGCACCTACATTCACTTCAAATGTTGCTACTGGTACATCACCTTTTACAGTTACATCTACTACTCAAGTAGCAAACCTAAACGCAGCCACTACTAGCATCTCAGTAAACATAGGTGCTGGTGATGCTGGCTCATTGCCTTATCAATCAGCAGCAAACACCACTACTTTCTTGGCTAGAACCGCGACAAACAACTCGACACTTGCCTTTAACTCAAGCACAAACGCCCCGTTCTGGGTACAACCGACTCTTAGCAACACTTACTACGCTGCTACAACTTCTGCTCAATTAGCAGGTACAATTTCCGATGAAACAGGCTCTGGAAATCTTGTATTTTCTACAAGCCCAACTCTAACTACTCCATTAATTGCTAATTCAACTACTACAGCCGCTTCTGGGTTGTTAGATTACAACGGAGATATTTACACACTTACAACAACTGGAACATCGGCTGGTAAAGGTACAATTTTTGCCCCAGCGTGGGCTTATTCAAATGCAAACGCAACTGCTGCTACAACTAACACACCGCAGTCCATATTTCCAACAGGTGCTAGAACTTTAACTTTAGAAGCAGGTAAAACTTATTTCTTTAAATTAAATCTTTCAGTTAACTTTTCTTTTTCGTCAGTACCTGCCGCTATTCAGTTAGTCCCAACTTTTGCTAACGCACCAGTCAGCATTTATTATAACTCTATGTTTATTTCTGGAACTTCTGGTGGAGTTCTTTCTAGTAGGGTTTTAACCACAACTGCTACAAGCGTTTCACCAACACTGTCGTCAACTACTTCTAACTCAACTATTTTTGTTGAGGGATATTTTCGGAGCAATGCCACAACTGGTGGAACCGTAGAATTTAAATATCAAATCTCTACTGGTGGAGGTTCTACGGCTACCATGCTTGCCAACTCTTATCAACAAATTACTAAAATTGGTTCAACAGCACCAGCAATTATTTCTGGCGGATGGGCTTAGGAGTAAATTATGGAAGAAATTAAATTATTGCTGGAAAAATTTGGTCAAGACGGATATGTCAGTCCAGAAGATTTAAAAACCGTGGCAGAAGTAGTAGTGCTTTTAGTTACTAAAGTAGAAGAATTAGAGGCTCAGGTTCAAGCCTTATCTAACTAAATTTACATTTTGTCTTTGTTTCTAACAAAAACTACCCCGTTGTGCTTCTCTTCACAGCAGCGAGCCAGCACTTTAACTACAAAAAATTTACCGCAGACCTTGCATTTATTTGGGTCTTGACCTTTATTTTGTTGTTCCATATGTAATTAAATTATCCCACTAAACCTGATAGGCTATTTTTATGACCGATTGGATAAAACTAGAACGCTCAAAAGAGCCACTCACATCAAGCGTAAATCTTGATGAAATTACACAGGAACTTATAAAACCGTTTGATTATATATCTAATGGTCAAGAAAAGTTCTATCCGTATCTTTTGCCAACAGATTTACCTAAAACTTGGGGCATAGGAGTAATTGTTGGGGCATCTGGGACAGGTAAATCTAAACTTTTATCTCAATTCGGTAGTGAAATATCTAAGCCAATTTGGGATAACAATAAATCAATAGCATCTCATTTTGATACGCCAGTAGAGGCACTAGAAAAACTTTCTGCCGCTGGTCTTATGTCAGTTCCAGAGTGGGTAAAACCATATTCAGTATTGTCTAACGGTCAGCAGTTTAGAGCAGACCTAGCACGCTCTCTTCACGACTTTGCCCGCATAGATGAATTTACATCTGTAATTGACCGCAATGTTGCTAAGGCTGCTTCAACAGCAATGTCTCGATATGTAAAAAAGAATAATATTCAAAATATAGTTTTAGCAACCTGCCACAGAGATATCCTTGAGTATTTAGAACCAGATTGGATTATTGACACTGACAGAGGCGAGTGGGCTTCGGGAAGGTATCTTCATCGACCAGAAATGGTTCTTGAAGTCTTTGCTTGCTCAAACGAAATTTGGAGCCACTTCGCTTCGCACCACTATCTCTCCGAATCGCTCAACAAATCAGCACACTGCTACTTGGCACTCTGGAACGGCTCGCTAGTTGGTTTTGTAGCGTCTATTGCTTATCCATCTGGAACAGTTCAAAATGCTTACAGAGAGCACAGACTTGTTATTCACCCAGACTTTCAAGGCTTTGGATTAGGACCAAAACTTTCTGAGGCGGTTGCTCAACATTATTTGGACAACGGAAAAAGATATTTCTCAAAAACTAGCCACCCAAGGCTGGGTGGGTATCGTGATAACTCACCGCTATGGAAGCCAACATCTAAAAATCATATGCGTAGAACAGACGGACAAAATCTAGATGGAAAATCACGCTGGAGCATAGACCCTAATCGTTGGAGTTATTCTCACGAATATTTGGGTATTGACATAAACAAATAAAAGTGATACTATATACATATAGGTATAGGAGTAAAACTATGAAAAAAAGAAAAGCAACGGTTCCGTCTGGACCAAGACCAAATGATAAATGGGAAATCACAACGGAACTACAAATCAATGGTCGTTATGTAAAACCCGGCACAGAACTAAAAATAAAAGGTTGGCCCGGCCGACACCGATTTGTAAAGCATGTAAAAACTGAAAAGGGCGTTGAGTGGATAGATGTTCTAACTGGCTCAGACTGCTTCCGCAGTTGTGGAATGGATAAGGTAAAAACTGTACATTCTAAAAACAAGACAGACGAGCATTTGGCTAAAGAGTATAAGATAAAGCGTAAGGCTCAACTAGCAGAAGCCAAACAGGAGAACCTTGACCAATAATGAACTAGCCTTGCTCTATGCTCGTGTATCTACACAACTTCAAGTTAGTGATGGCGTAAGCCTAGATGTCCAAGAGCGACAACTTAGGCAAGCAGCAGAGTTGGCTGGCTACACGCAGTTTGAGTTAGTTAGAGAAGAGGGTCGCTCAGGTAAGTCTATTTCGGGTCGCCCAGCCCTTTCAGGGGCTTTAAAAAGACTAGATAACAAAGAAGCACACGCTTTATTTGTCACCCGCATAGACCGTCTAGCACGCTCTACAAAGGACTTTTTGAGCATCATTGACCGAGCCAATAGCAACGGTTGGCGTTTAGTTATGCTTGACCTAAATTTGGACACTTCTTCATATCAAGGTCGTTTTGTTGTCACAATTATGTCTGCCTTGGCTGAGATGGAGCGTGGAATTATTTCTGAGCGTCAGAAAGATGTCCACAAAGACCGCAGGGCTAGGGGAATAGTTTGGGGTAAAGACATGGGGCCGATGAACAAAACCCCTCAAGAAGTCAAAGACAGAATTGTTTTTGAGCGTTCTAAAGGGGATTCGTTTAGAAAGATTGCTGACGGTCTAAATAAAGATTCTATTCCGACTCAGAATCAGCGACAATGGTATCCAACAACTGTAAAGAATCTTCTTGACTCAATTCAGCAGGAACAGGCTGACTAGGAGTTTTGTCTGGGTCATCTTCTACTTGACCTTGAATTTCTAAAGTACTCAAGAAATAACCTGGGAAATTAAATTCTCCAGCGTGAGTAATTCTTACCCAAGGAGCAGCCCAAGCATCGTGTCCCAACTTACGCCAGATGTCGCAGAAAGCATAATCTTCAGAAAGCAAAATAGATTCTGGCTCAGGGGTAATGTAAGTTGTAAAGAATTCAACTATTTCTTCTCCCATAGGTATTTCTACGCTAGGAGAATTGTTGTGGTATCTCTTTACTAAATCTGATTTAGCAATTTCTTCCAAAACATTTCTACGAATAAACATCATTCCAGTACCAACATCACGAACTTTGAAAGGTTCATCTGCCTTAAAGTTCTGCTGTTCTGGTAAAAAGTTCACGGCAAAATTTCCAGAGTAAAGTTCTAGATTTGGTTTCCCAGCAAGAGCAGCCTTGCGAACATTATCCCAATTTATTGATTTCATTGGGTAGATAGCACCAATCAAATCTTTACCTGAGTTAACCATTTTTACTATGTCTTCAGAAACCCAACCGTGGTCTCCATCAATAAAAAGCAAAGCGTCAGCATCGCTTTTCAAAAACATATGAGTAAGAGTGTTTCTTGCTCTAGTAATCAAACTTTCGTTTGTGATGGACATAATATTTACTGAGTGCCCAGCCTTAGCCAATTCACCAGTAAGTTGTGTCAGACAAGACACATACACACTCTTTGAGTTACCGCCATACATTGGTGTCGCTATAACGATTTTCATATTTATCTTTCTTTTAGGTGGGCGGGGTCTTGCGACCCCAACCCAGTCTTGTTACTCTCCCGCAACTCGACGGGTTTATCCTACAACATATTTATAGAATCTAATGTGTTAGACACCACTAGAACAAGTGATTTCTACTTCTCAGTTCTACTTCAGCCCAGTTGATTTCTGGCTGTGGCTCTACTGGCTTAGGTAAAAGCATCATATCTTTTACTACCGCTTTAGAGCCTTGACCGTCTATAGTAAGACCTCTATCCGACAACTTACGCTGAAAACGGATTTGAGTTAGTGGTCTTTCACCACGGTCTTCCGACCAAGCACGATAGACACTGTAAAGAATTTTTACAGAAAGCATAGTGCCCTCAGACTCTTTTGCCACTTCTTCAAGGAACATACCGATACGGTCTTCGTTCTTTTGGTACATCTCAGCAGACTCTCTAACCGCAGAACACCAACCAAGCGGGTCTCTAGCACTAGAGTTCAAATACTTTACGGCACCTTCAACAGCCCAAGCCAATACTGCTGGCAAAGCACCTTCAGGGTCAAACAGATACGCTTTTAGTTCTGGGTCTGGCGACTCAGGAACATTTGACCAAGGAACTGGTCTAAGTCTTCTCCACATTGCTTCATCTGTAATTATCGGTCTGTGGTTAGTAGTTACCCACAACTTAGCCATCGACTCAAATGTAAAAGGCTTTTCACCAGGAGAACGAGCAGAGATTTCAGATGAACCAGTAAGTTTCTTTACCGAGTTCTCTTTTAGTCTTTCTGATTCTGGCAACTCATCAACCCAAACCATACGGCGACCACGCAACTCAGCCCAGTGATAAAGGTCAGTGCTTGAAGACATACCATCGCCCTGAGCCAAGATACTTGAATCAAGTGGCCAAGAGTATTGCTGTGTTCCTAATGCTTTTACTAATGCTTCAACAAATGTGTTTTTACCTGAACCTGGCGGACCATAAACTAAAAACATAACATCTTGATTGTTTAAGCCAGTAAGAGTGTAGCCAGCAGCACGCTGTAACCAATCCTGAAGTTCTTTATCTCCACCAGTAGCGTAGTTGATGAACTCTTCCCAACGCACATTGCGAAGCCCCTGAGTGTATCCGACAGGTGCTCGTTTAGTAATGTGTAGTTCTGGCTTTCCCTTTAGCAGTTCGCCAGTTTTCAAATCTACAACTCCATTAGCAACACCAAGCAAGTTTTTATCGCTATCCCAATGCTCAACTTGAGTAACAACTCTTGGGTCAGAGTTAGAACTTTCAATAGCACCGTTTAGGCGACCATTTCCTTTTGCTTGATTTGCCCATTTCACAACATCGTTCTTTTTATCTGGGTCATCATACTGAGTAACTTCAGAAGCAATAATTGGAGCAAGTTTTTTAGCAAGTTCTTGCATACCAAGATTTTCTGCGTCTGCTCTCCAATACTGACCGTTCCAAATAAACCAACCAATTCCCGGCGTATAGCGAATAGAAGAGCCAAAAGAATCCACTAACCTACGACCATTACCAATATCAGACAAAGAACGCTTGCCAGGAGTTCCACCCTCGGCTTCCGTAATTGCGTCAGGGTCTTTTGGAATATCAATGTCGCCAGAGCCAAATGCTTGAGCAATTGACATACCGTTTCTTGCTGCTTCATCAATCGCACCGCCAACGGTTCCGTGTAGGTCAGTAGTTAGGTATTCAACATCGTCTGGGTCAGATGTGCTCTGTCTTTCTGGGGTGCCTTGATAACCAACACTATTCTGTGCTTGATTTTTAATAGCCCAATCCTGAAGCCCAGGCCAAACTTGTTCGGTAACTGGATTAGAAGCCACAAACTCTATAGCACGACGAGTGTGCATAAGTAGAGAGTTAGGTCCCTCAAGTTCCATAGGCGGTCTAACTTTTTCGTGGTTGAAACGAATCATTAGAGTTTCAATAGCCATACGCTTGTATTCGGTTTCAACTCCCATTTTGTTTGCTAAAGCACAGGCAAGTTTGTAGATATCAACAGCACGGGAGCCTTCGTCAATACCTTCTTCAAAAAACTTAGCAATATCTACGGACTCGCCACGGTACTCAAGTCCAGCAAAAGAATCCCAATCGCTAACGCCAAGAGAAGTTCCAGAGTTTCTACGACCACCTTTGCGTAAAACTGAAAGCATTTTTTCGTTGGCTTCGGCAATAGGTATTTGCCAAGGTGCTTTACCCTCTACCCACTCATATTGAATTCCAGAAAAGTGCCGCGATGGGGCAAGTAAAACATACCCGTTATGTTTTATGTCTATACCTGGCAAATTCATAGACTTCAGATTTCCAATAAGTTTTTCGTTATCGGCTACACGGTAGTAGATGTGGCGACCACGAGAATTTTTACCGTTGTATGAATAAGCACCTGTATAGGCTTCAACGGTTTGAGGCAAATCATATTCCATAAGTTCTTGGAACTTTTCCCAAGAATCAATACCACCAGAGCGGGGGTCAATATCAATTACAAAAAAGCCTGATTTGTGGCACACAACACCGATGTTGTTGTCTGGAGAGTTATTCCACCAAGTTTCAATGGTTGATTTATCGTCAGTAGAGCGAGTATTCCAGTCGCCAATGGCTGGGTGCTTACCTACATCTTTAGGTTCGTCGTGCTGTCCATTACAGGTACAGCGACCAGAATCATTTATTCCGTAGCAAGGAAGCAATTTCCACCCTTGAGTTGCGTACCATAGGGTGGCTTTTTTCAATCTATCTTTGTGGTCAGAGGACATCAGTCTCTAAATATCCTTTCCAAAATACCGTCTCTTTCTCTTGTCTTATCTAAAAAATAGTAGCACTTCACCCAGACAAATACACCTAGAAACGCCAATTTTTTAAAATAGAGTACCCGTTTATTAGATAAACTATTGTTATAAAAATCTTCTATGGAAGACCGAGTGAGAGTTATATTCTAACCTATGCCACAAGAACTTATTTTTACAGTTGCTGCTGTTATAACTGCCGTCGGTGTTATTTTTGGGGCTTTATTAGCCATCTATAAAGTTGCAAAACGAATTGGAGATGCCATAGGAGTTGATGAAAACGGAAGAACTGTTTCAGACAGATTGTCCAGAGTAGAACATCAACTCTGGGAAAATGGCGGAACATCGCTGGCTGACAGAGTAAACACAATTGAAGCCCACGCACTAAAAACAACGACGGAACTTACACTAATAAAAGACTTTCTTATCCCAGCACAGCCCGTAGAACCAGCCAAGACACGCCGTTCAAAAAAGAGCGATTTAGGGGTTCGCTCTTAGCCGCTATCAAGTATCATAAATAATGACACCTGACCAAAGGATTATAAATGTCGCTATCAGACAAATTACAGTCGGCATCTAAAGAATCAAATATCAAACTTTGTAAGATTGGTCTTTTGCTTTCTGGAAATGTGTTGTCAGAAAAAGATAAAAAAACTCTCACTGAAACTTTTGATGTTCCAGAGGGAGTTCCCGGCAGAGTTACAAATGTAGCCCTGTCAAAAATACTTCGTGAAGAAGGATATGACATAAGCCTAAGCACCGTTGACAGACATAGGCGTAAAGACTGCGGTTGCTTCAATTTAGTAGCAGGTAAATAATGACCATTTCAGACAGACTTGAAAATATGTCCAGCCCAGGAACTACTGGCTCTGATAGAAGATACATACAACAGACACCAGAAGAATGGCGACCACGCTTAGATGTTGATGAATCTAGGGGTGGTTTTATTGTTTCCAAACCAAGCCCAGCAGGACAATTGCCAGATACAAAATCAATTCTTGAAGATTTTGGTTTAGACCCAAATGCTTGGGCAGTTTCTTCACTGCGTCGTTCTCGTTGGCAAGTTTATTCTGGAGAGTGGCTTGAGTCAGTAAGAGTAAATCTTCTTCCAGTAGGCGTTGAACAAGCAGACCGACTAGACGCAGAAAAATTAATTGATGAAGTAAAAAAGTGGCGACCACGCCGTGGAATTAAAACTTTTACTGGCGAGGGTGCTTACGGAGTTTTTCCTAGCGACCAACAGATTGGTAAGAAAACTGGCTCTGGCGGAACTCAAGAGTCAATAGATAGATTGCTAAATCTTACAGAGCAGTCAGTTGAAAGATTTAAAGGATTACAAAAGTTAGGTTTGAACCTTGGAACAATAGTTTTAGGTTTGCCTGGCGACCATGTAGAAGGTAATACAAGTCAAGGCGGAAGATTACAAAGCGTATCGGCATCCGACTTAGGTCTAACAGAGCAAGTAAGAGTTGCTCGTAGATTACTTATGGCACAAATAAAAGCATTAGCCCCATATTGTGAAAGGCTGATAGTGCCAGTAGTAAATGGAAATCACGATGAAGTGTCTCGCCAAGTTGCTACCGACCCAGCAGACGGCTGGAATGTTGAAATTGCTTCCGCTGTTCAAGACGCTTGTGCCGAGAACCCAGCACTATCTCATGTAGAGTTTCGTTTTCCATCTTCTGGACATCAAACCTTGACAGTTGCCGTCAATGGAACACTGCTTGGAATTTTTCACGGACACCAAGCAACTCAGAACAATGTCTTGAAATATTTATCTCAGCAATCAGCAGGTCAAACCGCATTAGGCGGGGCAGACATTTGGGTATCTGGTCATTACCATAACTTTAGAAGTATGGATATTGGAGAGCGTCTTTGGATTCAATGTCCAACAACTGACCCAGGCTCAGATTGGTTTAGAGATAGGGCTGGCTTAGAATCTAAGCCCGGACTATTGACATTGGTTTTTGGTGGAGATTATGACCCAAGAGAGAACATCAGCGTAATTCCAGTAAGACTGTAATTACTTTTTGTTTTTCTTCTTATCTGCTTTTATTGCGTGATAAGCATTTACCGCATTAGCACTTGTTCTGCTCTTCCAAGCAAAACCACAATCTACACACTCAACCATACGAGCAGTTGTCCATCTGCCACCGCCAGGTAAATCAACAATATAAGTTTTTAGTTTCTCGGTTCTAGCAAAACAATAAGGACATTGCGGGTATCTATCTCTACGGCACTCGTCTCCGTTGGCATCAACGGATAAAATCCTACGAATTTCGTGCTCATCTCTGCCACCCCAAATTCCCCATATTTCTTTTTCTTCTAAAGCAAATTTGATACAGTCTTTTCTTACGGGACAACTAAAACATAAGTTTTTAGCAATATGTTTTTCTTCTAATTTCTCAGAAAAGAAATACTCAATTATTTTTTCATTTTCTTTTTTAGAGCATAAGGAATCGTTTATCCATTTGGTTTTTTCAATTGACATCTATCTCAACCCATGTAATCGGGATAACGCCCTCTGCGTTATCTTCATAGATTGTCATTCCGTTTGTGTCGCATTTTGTTAGTTCATCTTCGCCACCGACAAAGCCAGCGTGCCCGTGATGTACGCTGATAACTCCGTCTAATAAGCGAAAAGCCCCACCAAGAGAGTCGGTTGTGCCGTCTCTTTGTAGGGCTGAAGCAAGTGCTCGTTTTACTATTTCATTATCTAGATAAACATGCTCTTCTGTATAAAAGATTAGTGAGTTTGGAATATTTCTTTTATAGTCAATGCCGAACCATTCGCTCCAAAGCGTTTCGCCTTTGCGTGAATCTTTCATATAATTTACCTCTATAAAAGATTACCCTGTTTTATAAAATAAAACAGGGCAACACGCCGTTTATTATTTAGGCAACGGGCCAGAGATATTCATATGTTTCAGGCTTAGAGCCAGTGTCCTCTGCCCAGCCAAACTGTGAATACCACTCGTAATCCTTGGTAAGCAAAGCAAGACGATGGCTAGAAGCAATTTGCTCAAACAGTTGCTTGTTTTCAAGCCACGCTGGTGAGGTTATTTCATCGCTAATAATGTTTTTGCTGAGAGCAGTTTGAATAGTGTTCCAAGCCTTAGTGCCAATGGTTGATTTGAACCCGCGGTTGAGCCACTCATTTACCATTGCGTTGATGTACATAAACAGAGCCATCTCGTGACCACGCCACATTTTGACTGCTGGGTGATTGACCCAGCCTTTAGGGACACGATGATTGCCGTCAGGGTCTAGTTCTAGCAGAGTCATAAGAATCTGCCAACCCTCAAGGGCTTGCTTGTTGAGACGCTTGTTGTCAAGCACTTTGGCTATGTCGTCAGCGTTGCTAGTTAGTGGTAGAAATGTTTGCATAGTTTTGTCTTTCTGTCATTTGTATTAGTATGCTACTTCTTTTTCTTAGGTTTGTCAAACTTTGCTAAGTATGTTCCAGTAATACTAAACTCGTGTTTTAGTATTATACTATGAAAACTATCAAGAACTTCTTTGGTAGTCCAGTCTTCCTTGACATGTGTTTCATAAGGATTGCCATTAGCAGCGTCTTGATGAAAATGCGTTATTGGTATAGAAATAAGTGCGTATTTTGCTTGTTTTGAAATTTTATTCCATAAGGCAATAGCATCTTCCTTTGACATATGCTCTAAAACATCTCCAAGAATTACTAAGTCATATTTGAAATCTGAATAAAGACGAGCATCACAAACCCAGACTTCATCATAAAACTCACGCAATCTAAAAGATTCTATGTATGGAGCCCAGATTTCAACACCAACCAGTTTTTCAGTGCTAGGTGAATATTTACGAACAATCTTTCCGTAAATACCCTCACCAGGACCAATGTCTAAAACAGTTTTAGGCTTTAGTTTATAGATAACAGACGCAGCCCAAGATTTATTTTCGTGTGCTGAATTACCCATTACTTCACTCTTACATAAACCGTTGCTAGATAAAAGGTAATTGTTTCGTCGTGAGGGACACTTTTTTCTTCAACGCTAAGTTCTATGTCGCATTTCTGGTCAACATCGTACTGGTCTATCTCTAAGTAGTCAGCAATTTTTTCTTTTGCCCTTGCTTCAATCTCAGATTTAGTTTCTCCAGCACAAGTAAAAACTAATTTAGTTTTCATTGGGACACTCTCTTTTCTAGGTTTTCTGGGGCGTAATGAACGCCTTTTAGTTCTGGCTCTTGCTCGTCTGTAATATCAACAATGATGTCTCCAGAACGAATAGCAATAACTACTCCAATTCGCCCATTGTGTAGGTAAGCAATGTCTTCTATGTTGTAAGCGTCTGCTTTTACACGCACAACATCTCTGACTTTGATATCTCCACGACGAGCCTGTACCCAAGTAAAATCATCGTCTTTGACAATAGCGTGTCCTTGAGCAAGTTCATGGAATACATCAAGCACAGTTTTAGCGGTTTCTGGCTTTTTGATGTCTAGTTTTTCCCAAGCCTTTAGCAACTCAATGATTGCTAAACCAGTCCCCTTGTGAATGTTTATTTTGGCAAATTGATTGGTAACCCAATCAAGATTAATTTTCGGCATTGTTTCTCCTAAATATTGAATTTTGTAGAATTTCTACGGCTTCTAGTTTGCTAGGGATTTTAGCGAGATAAACTTCCCGCTGAGCAGTAGCAACCAAATCTCTTTTTTCTTGGCTCATTGACTCAATACTGCTGCCGAGTAAGTTCCAAGTTTCATCAAGAACACCACTTTCTTTCCAATCAGTAATAACTGGAGTTCTTGTGTTCATTGCTTGTATGTATCTGTAATTCCAATATGTTCCGTCTTTTTTATCAGGGGACACAATGGCACCAATAGAACGAGATATCTGTTCTTCTACTTGAGCATCAGTAGTGCCTTTATTCCATTTCATCAACGAGTTAGGCAAAACTAATCCTGCCACAGCAGAAATAGCCCAAGGGCTAGACAAAGAATCAACAGACCACTTAGGTGCTCTATTTGGATTTAGCCCTAATTCTTTGATTATGTGAGCATCAAGATTTATCCCAATCAAATTGGTTTTTGCGTTTTTACAAATCCTAATATCTGATTTCCAGGGAAGTTTTGAATAGATTGTCGGTGCCCAATCATTTTCATATAAATATTTGATTCCAGATAAAACTCTATTAAAAATGTCTTTATCCGCCACAACATTTGAATATTCTTTCCTGTAAGAAAAGAAAATTTTAGTAAGCGTTGCTGGGTTAGAAATTACGCTTTTTAGGCTAGGTTCTATTTGACTTGGACTTGGGGTGTCAATAAATAAGGTCAGTTTGTCAGAGTCTTTTAGTTCATTTATTACATTGAGAGCACCATAAACTCGGTTAGCACCAACGCTAGTTAGTGGAGATACTCCAACCAACACAGCGTCATACTTTTCTAAAGCGTCTTTTGTCATATAGACACTTGGGCTAGCCCAATTTACTTCGTGCCCAGCATCGGTCAAAACTTTATTTAGTAGTCCAGCAAAAGTAAAAGACTTTTGATTAGCACTTGGAGATGCTTGCGGAGCAGACATACCAGTCAAAAAAACTTTAGACATCATTTCCTTATGTGTATATGTAGAAAGGGACATCGCCCACTAATGATTATAGTAGGCAATGTCCCTGTCTAATGATTCCTAGAACGGAGCGTCTGCTGGGGCTGTTAGCGGACTAGCAGGAGCAGGAGCAGGAGCAGGAGCAGGAGGTGGTGGCGGAACGGCAGCACCAGCAGTTGATGGGGATACCGCAGGTGCTGAAACAGCAACGCCAGCAGGATTTACATAGTACTTGGTGATTTCATTTTTCTTGTCACCATTCCAAGTACGGCTGCCAACTTTGGCACGGAACAACTTACCGTCAATCGCAGTTTCAATTTGTGCGTTTGATGGGTTGTTGGAGAAGAACTCACGAGGAACTCCAAGGGCTTGCAACTTTCCGAAGAAAATAGCCAAGGCGTTCTTGTTCTCAGGAGAGACAACTAGGTTGTCCCAAATGCGACGCTTGTTATAAGCACCGCCCTGAACCTCGGTGGTCAACTTGAACATAGTCTTACCGCTAGCGGAGACAGTGCTTTTTACCTCAATTACCTTGAGGTCATAATCGCCGTCGGGCAACGGCTCGTAATTTCCGCTGGAACTTTCTCCAGCATCCTTTACTAAATCAGCCCAGTTAATGCTACTCATAGCAATCACTTTTCCTTATGTTAGGTGGGTTAGTAAATCGGTTAGTTGCCTAAGCCGACTTCTTTTTCTCGGTCTTTGGACCGAAAATCATGTCAAGCATTCTTTCAACGCCTAAGTCCTGTTGCTCAACAATAGCACCAAGACGACCTTGAACACGCTCTCCAGCCTCAACTTCATCAGTACGCTCCACATACATACGGCGTGCCTTGTAAGGCAACTGAGTTGGGTCTGGGTTTGGAATTGTTTCGTTGGCAATGTAGCCAAGAACATCGTAGAAATACGGAGCCTGAACTTTCAACTGACCCTGTAGATAAGGGTGCATACGATTGTCCTGACCACGGCTAGCCATAGCAGTCATAACTACAGCCTCAAGCGGCTGAGTTGGGTGCGAGGTTAGGTCACGCAGGTCACGCAGTAGATGTCCCATGTGGCGAAGTAGTTCGCCCCACTGTTGCATCTTCATCTGCTCTGTACCAGCAATGTTGTCCATACACTTCACTTGAAGTTCTGAAATTGAGTCAATGATAAGCGACTTGAATTGGTGCTTACCAGACTGTAGCCACTGGAACGCTTTTAGGACTACATCGTAGTCACGAACCTGAACAACTACTGTGTCCCAAGTGCCGTCAGCCACAGGTGGCTCTTCACGCATTGGGTCCCAATACTTTACATTGATAGGCAAGAAACGGTGTCCGCCCTCAACATCTAGCATCAGGCGAGGGTATGGTGCTGTGACAGCAAAGGTTGATTTACCAACCTTAGACTCGCCATAGACCATCATAGTAAGGGAACGATGTACTTCTGACATTAGTTCTCACTACCTTTCTTTTCGTCTGTTTTGTAGTAACCATACGGGTCGGCGACCTCGTACATCTCACTGATTGCTGCTTCGGCGGCGGAACCGTCGTCGATTAGCGGGCAAATAGTGTAGAACTGACACTTCCACTTACAGTCTTTACCTGGGCGTGGATAAGCGACAAAATTAGGGTCTGCACCGTTATCAAGAGCCTTTTTGACTCCCATAAGGTCAGAGATAGTTCCGTGAATTCTTTGCCAGAAAGAACGCATAGTGAACTGGTTGTGGCGGACTTCAATTTGCTCATAGAAAGGTGGTCTAGCATTAGCAGTACGCTTTACTTTTTTGAGCATAGTAAAAATGCCACCCTCGGCACGCTCTTCTGGGTTTTTGTTCTGAGCAGTTTCCAAAAGCATATAAGTCAAGATTTGCTCGTTCATCTGAGCCTGATTAGCAAAGTCAGAGAATGACCCACCAACGGTTTTGAAGTCACGGAACATACGCACACCGTCGCTCTTGCGACGAACACGCATATCAATCTTTCCCTGAAGCACAACTTCACCATCAAATAATGGCATTTGAATTACTTCTTCAGTAGAGATTTGTTCTAGGTCAGCGTCAATACCCTCGGTTGCCATCCACTCAAGGTAGCCCTCAAGCATAATGCGACCAAGTTCAGCCTCGGCTTCAAGGTCATAAGTATCTCTATACTCTGCCACTAATGCGTCAATGTCTCGCTTTACAAGTTCAGCGTGAGCCTCAAGCAAGTCTTGACCTGTTGAGTAGTGACGGTCTAGAGCCTCGTGAATACGAGAACCTAAAGCAAGAGCACCTGTAAATTGCTTTTGCTTTGGCTGTAAGCGACGGTAGTAGTTCAACCACCACTTGCGACGGCAATCCTTGAATACTTGGATTTCTGAGTTTGAAAGAACATAAGGTTCTTTCTTTTCTGTCGTTACTTCATTCATAATTTACAACTTACCTGCTTTATCATTTTTTAGCAAGTCTAATAACCTACTTTTATCACGAACAATTTCTTCAAAGTTCTCAGCCTTTGTTTCCAAAACCTGAATAACACGCTCTTCAATAGTGCCCTCAGTAACATAGTCCGTAATAATCACTGAATCGTGAATTTCAGAACCAATGCGGTGAACACGGTCTAGAGCCTGTTTGTGGTCTACAAGAGACCAAGGTCTTTGTAGCATAATCAATCTGCGTGCTGCTGTCAAGGTAACACCTACACCACCAGCCTTATCCGTGAATAAAATCCACTTGATACGACCAGATTGGAAATCGTCAATTGCCTCTTGGCGTTCATCATCGCTTTGAGCACCTGTAATCATTCCGTGTGGAATTTTAGCCTGAGTTAATTCAGCACTAAGAAGTTCTAACAACTGACGAGATACGGCACATACAGCAACGCTGTCGTCGCCAAAGTCTCCGCTCTTGATGTCATCCATTAGAGCATCTACTTTACAAGATGGGGCTGACAAAACAGCCCTCGGTTCGCCAGTCTTTTCATCAACTACAAGTTCGGCATAAGAACTAGCAAATTGTAAAAGCCTAAGCGTCTGAGTTAGAACGCTTGGAGCAGTCAGCATTTCAGAACTGCCAGATGGATTTTCTAGCAAAGCAATCATATTGTCTCGCATTTGAGCATAGGCTTTTGCTTGCTTAGTGGACATCTCAACATCTCTACGCTCAAAAACCATTTTAGGTAGCCAAGGTAGCACACGAGCCTTTAGCATACGACGCATAAGGGGGTCCACAGTTTTGTGAAACTCTTCTTCCATATGTGGCTTTAGACCGAGAACCATCATTCCACCAAAAGCGTTGAGCATTGTGTCCACCATACGGTCAATCCACTTGGTTTTAGTGGGAAATTCTCTAGGATTTATCCAGTGAAGAATAGCCCACATATCTAAAACATTGTTTGCCATAGGAGTTCCAGTAAGAGCAAAACGAATATTGGCATCGCCAGTCGCTGCGAATAAAGCACGGCTCTGCTTAGACTTAGGGTCTTTAGAACGGTGCATTTCATCGGCAACCACAGCCTTGAAATCAATTCTGTTTAGTTCACGCTCATGGACTTCACACCTGTTTTCGGTTACACGGTCATCGTGCCCCTTACAAGCCTTACAACGAGCAAGAGCAATCGCACCATAAGGTGCTAAGCGTGAGTGAGTGCGTAGTGACTCCCAGTTGATTACATACACATCTGCTTGCTCTTCAAATTGCTTGCGTCTTTGAGTAGCAGTTCCAGCAATAATCTGAACATTTACTTCAGGCCACCACTTAGCAAACTCTCGTTTCCAGTTTTTCTTCAAAGTATTGGGGCAAACAATCAAAGCAGGGAATACATCTTCACCGTTTTCTTTGATTTCTTTTAGACCACGAATAGCCTGAGCAGTTTTACCCAAGCCCGGCTCGTCTGCCAATAAAGCACGCTTAGCGGTTGCTAAATACTTTACGCCAACTCTCTGATGTGGAAACAAGTCTTCATTACCAGTTTCACCATCAGGTAAGATTTCCAAATCTCTAAGAGACATAGCGGGGTCAATTCTTGTGGCACGCTCATTTGATGCCCAAAGTTTTAGAGCATTTCCAAGCACCAAATCATCTTTAAAAGTGGAGCGTAGAGCAAGGCAAGCAGACCAAGATACAGGTACTTTCCATCTACTAATTGAGCCATCAAAAGTGGCTCCAGGTAGGCTTTTACAAAGTTCTTTGTATCGCCAATCAGCGTCAATAATAATGTCTAAGCCAGTTTCGTCTAGTTCAACATTGATAGCCATAATCGGTTCCTTTCGTCATTACATACATACTATCACGGATTTTAGATATTTATTCAAATTTCTTGATAGTATCTCTGTCATTCAAGTAGTTTAGTGGGTATCCACCCAAGTTTGACCAATCGTAGCACGGCGTGTCTTATTGCGTCAAGGGCGTGTCCTTCCCCACCTTTGTGCCAAAAACCTAGTTTTTTCAACTTGGTATTGTCAAACATAGCCTTAGCGTCGGCTGGGGATTGAAAAATAATCTTTTCTGTTGGCATTTTGTGGTCTAAAAGAATTTGCTTTAATATACCAATTTGTTCTAGAGAGTAGGGGGCTTGTGCGTTGCGGACAGTCTGAGCATTTATGGTAAATCTTTCACAGACTATATCTAGCGGAATAGCAAACTCAATAGAAGAACGCAAAGCACTTCTAATTGGCTCAGCATATTCTTCTTGTTGGTATTCACCAGACCAAACTAACTTTGGCTCTCGCCCATCTTCGTATTGAAAAAGACAAATACCGCTTGCTTTTCCAGGGTCTACACTCAGTATGAGACGCTTAGGCATCGTATTTTGCTCCCCAGTTTTCAAACGGTCCATCTACTCCAGCAGTCAGTGGAACTTCCCAACCCTGTCTAGTGGTCATACATTGCTTTACGGTTTCCATAATCTCTTCCACATTGTTCTTTGGAACATTTAGAACAATTTCATCGTGCACAGGAACAATCAAAAAGTCAGTCAAATCTGCTTGGTCAAGTTTGATTAGGTTTTGCTTGAACACTTCGGCAGCCGAAGCCTGAATCAAATAATTGGTTAGTGAATAAACACGGTCATCATCGCAAGGCAAACGACGACCAGTTCTAGTTTGAACATAGCCAACTCCCTCAGAACGCAGACGACGCATACCAGCATCTTCAATAGTCTGAGCCATCATACGAACACCAGGATAACTAGCATCAAATCCATCAACAACTGGTTTCATTTGTGCGTCTGTAACTCCAGCAGTCAGAGCCATAGTTGATACTCCAGCACCATAAAGTTTTCCATAGACCACACCCTTGATTAGTTTTCTTCTAGGGTCAGATTTTTGAGCATTAGGGTCTTGATACACCTGACGCATAATCTCAGTAAAAACATCTCCGCCAGTGCGGTCTGCTTCATTGAACAGGTTGATTAGGTCTTGGTCTTTACTAAAGTTTGCTGTAAGGCGAAACTCTACTTGGTCAAGGTCAGAAGAAATAATTAGGTGGTCTTCATCTTTAGGAATAAACGCTCTACGAACAGTAGCGTCTCCAGACGGAAGAGTTTGAAGTGCTGGCTCCGTAATAGACATACGACCAGTTCTAGCAGCCAAAGTTCTGATAGACGGATGAACAATACCGTTTATGTTTCCCTCAAGAAAGTTTTTGAAATAAGTATTAGCGAGTTTGTCAGCCTTACGCTGTTTTAGAACCACTTCTGCTAGTTGCTGTACTTCTGGCGAACCATCACGAACTAACATTCTGAGTTGGTCTTTAGAAGCAGATTTTTGACCAGACGGAGTTGTCTCAGTAATTTCAGCACCAAGTTTTTCAAAGATACGAACTAACTGTATGTTGCTAGTTATTGAGCCACCATAAGTGTCTAGTCCCCATTTACGGACTTTTTCTCCATATTCATTTAGTTCGTCAAACTTTTTCTTAGAGTATTCCAAATCAACACGAGCACCGTTGAGTTCCATACGAGTAGCAATTTTGCGAGTAGCCATTTCTAGTTCATAAGGAACAGAATAGATTTGATTTGGACCACACTTCTCCCAGAACTTCTCAAATAACTTCATAGTAAGCACCGTGTCTAAGGCACCGTAAGACCAGTAAGGTTCAAAATTGACTGGGACAGTTCCCCAAGTCCAACCGTTTTCGTGTAAAGAATTTTCTAAGTGAGTTTGTAGGGCCGCAGCCTTTGAATCTACATATTGCGATGTAAGTTTCTTTAGAGCAGCCGAGCCAATGGGGTCAATAATCTGCGACATAATCATTGTGTCGTGGGCCCTATGCCAAGGGATAGACCAGCGAGACTGCATCTCAAACCACTTTGCTTCAAAGGCTATGTTATGGCAAACAATCTGACCGTCAAATCTTTCCATTGACTCATAGAAAACACCAGCCCATTCATCCCAAGGAATAGACCAGCCCTGCTCACCGTCGCCAACCTGAACTAAACGAAGTCTGCCGTGCCAAGGCGACAAAGCATCTGAGTGTGGGCGATTAGGCAATTCGCCTGTTTCGGTATCAATAGCAATAGCATTATGCGGTCTTCTTTGGCTTAGCCAAGTCAAAAACTCGTTTGCTTTTTCTACGCTATTTACTAGGTGAAGTTTGGTGTTAGCCAATCCACTTGTCATTTATGTCCAATCGTCTCTTTGAAATTTTAGCGTTTATACGAAGTCTTCGCCACCTAAATCGCCAAAATCTTGGTCATCTTCTATGTCTAGGGTAGCGTCTGTAAAAGCATCATACTTGAAAAGTATTCCAGAAGACAAAACCATACCAGTTAGGTGTAGTGCCTCTTCTTTATCAAAGCCGTGTTTTTGAAGATGCTTATATAATTCGTTCATATGGATTGAAATTACAGCCATATGGGAAATATCTGCTTCACCCGGCTGAAATGTCGGCTCAGGATTTTGATTGCTGACTGGAGCATTTTCTGAGTCTGACATATTTACTTCTTTCCTTATGGGATTATTTCTATTCTATAAATAGAATCAATACCTGAGTCTTGCTTAGCCGCCACTTCTAATAATCTTTGAGCGACATTAGTAAGGTATCTAGCACCGCCAACATCATATTTATATAGTGCTTCTAAAACAGCCTTTGGGTCTTCTGAGACTTGAGCCCAGTATCTATAACTTTCAGGAAATACTAAATCCACGCTTTCATCTGGATAGCACTCTTCACAGGGGATAGCGTCTTTGTGTAGGTTTTTTACAAATGCTTCTTTTAGTCCATACTTTTTTACAAGCGGGCAACCAGCACCATGGTAAATAAGAGAAACGCCAATTCTAGATAAAACATAAGAACCACTTTCTGTTCGGTAAAGTTCAAACTCAATCCAACGATAAGAACCTTTACGCCAAGATGAAGACTTCCCTAAAACTAAGCCATCAAACTGTAAAGTTCTGGCACCATCTTTCACTTCATACATTTGTTTTCTTTCATATGTCTTTCTAAGAGATTAGCACAACTACTAAACTAACGACCAACTAATGATGTTTGCGACATCAAATAAATTTCCATTTGAATCTCTCCAAGAAATTCCTTTACCAACTAAATCGTGTGAGTTATTGCTACGGTCAATTGCTCTAATTTCAGAAATAGTTTGCGGTAATGCTAGATTGTCAAGGTTCTTTTTTAGAATTTCTACAACCCAGCCAGCCTCGGTGTCGCACTCTAGTGGTCCACCTAAGTATCTAGTTCCGTCAATTTTGGTTACGGTAAAGTTTTGCGTAGCAACAGACTTCCCGTCTTGTAGCGTGGCAATAACTATGTCATTTACTTGAATCATATTTCAATTATACCTAACTAATTTTTGATTAGATTGGAATGTATCCGCCACCGCTGCCCCCACCACCAGAATTATTGTTAGAGCCTACAGGCGCTTCGTAAGTATAAGTAATTCTAATTTTAGGCGGGTCATCTTGAGTTACTCCATCAAAATATCCATAATTATCAATCCCATCGTAATAAGTGTCTGGGTTTTCATCAGTCAAGCCAATCAAAATACCTCTACCGCCACCACCATTGCTAAATGTGCTGTGCCAACTTGATGGTAAAGTTATCCATTTACCTTGACCTTTAGTAAAAGTAGATGTAGTTGCCACGCAAGAGTCAAGGGCTAAAGGAACGGTGCTCCCTAAAGAAGTTGCAGAATGAGCACCTAAATAAACAGTTAAGCCAGTGGATAGATAAGAATGTCTATTCCGTAAATAGATTTCAAGTTTTTTAATAGAAAGTCCGTTAGTTTTTCCAGTAAAATTAAAAGCAGCGAAAAGTACGGCAGATTTTTTAACTCCAGACGCTGTGCCAGGATTGCCTTGGTACAAATAATATTTGTAAGCATAAGGAATGCTTAAACTGTCGCCCTTACCGTAATTATCGTAATAAGCACTGTCTGAAACTGACAAGGTTTGAGTTTCGGTAACGGTTGTAGTGTCTGTAGAAGAAACATTGCTATAACCAATGGGAAGCCCAGATGTCCAAGTAGTGCCACTTGTATCACCCTGAGCAACAAAAGTCATATCTTTTGCTTGACCTAAATCAGTAATTGCCAACATACTATTTGGATTTTCAGCAAGAGTTATTGAATATGAACTTGGCGTTACCTGATGTCTCAATCGTAAAACATAATATAAATCTGTATTTGCTGGCAAATAATTTCTATGAAGTTGTCTTTGTCTATCGTTCCAATACGCAGTCACGGTAGTAGCGGTATTTGTATTTCCGTTATTTTGCGCTGTACCAGATGGTTTGATTACAAAATGAGTAGAGTCTGCTGAAACAATAGTTCCACCAGTAATGTTCCAAGAATTATTACTTGAATCAACATCTACTAACTGACCAGTTTGAAATAAGTTTTTGACAGCGTATGTGTGATTTGTTCCATCACTTGACGCAACTACAGACGAGTCAGTAAAAGTTGCTTGAGTATTGCTCATAATTGGGTCTACTAAAGTCAATCTTCCAGCACTGGCTTCAAATGTTATTGGACCAGCAACACTATGGTTTACAACATCAACTCCGCCAGCATCTACAACAAAAAAAGAAGTTAAATTCGCTACAGTATTTACATATACTTCTCCAGAATTTCCAAATTCACCAGTCCCGCCTGTTTTTATAAATCTTTGTCCCTCGGTCAAACCTGAAGTATTTCCAGTAGTTAGAGTTACAAGTGAGGTTCCAGTAGATAAAGTTGCTTCTAAATTAGTTTTTCTAGTAATTGTGCTTATAGTGGTGTTTGCCGAAGTTACCACTCTAAAACTGGTGTCACTTATTTTATGAAGTTCGTATGTTCCGTCTATGTAGTCGGTTTGATTATAATTTTTAGTTTCTACACCAATAAACATTCTTGAAGCATTAGAAATATTAGAATTTAAGTAAGACCCAGCACCAGCGGGTAGCGTAAATACAGCGTTTGCGTTTGCGCCTGAAGTGGCTCTAGACCAACTTGAAATAGCAAAAGTGGTTGTATTTTCAGAAGTAGGAGTCGGGCTAGTTGAATAGAAATGACCTAGTAAATCACGCCAAAAACTAGAGTTAAAAACATCTACATAGTGAGTGTGAGCAATATTAACATTATGAGTATGTGAAGAGTTGTTAGTAGTAGTGTAAACATTGTCGGCGGTCCCACTGGAATTGTATGGATATGTTGTTTCGTATCTCTGACTTGGGTGGGTGTAAGACATATGAGAAAGTTCGGAAGAATCTTCAACTCTTATTGGCGTAGTGCTTACCATTAGTTCAAGAGCAACATTTGTATTTACGCTTGCCCTCATACCAGAAGCACTAGCAAATACTTGATACAGCCTGTTTGAATCAAGTTTAAAAGTTCCAGCAGCAAGCCCCAGATATTGAGTTGAGACAGTTGATGGAGTTAGCCAATACGCTTGATATATTGTGCCTCTAGCAAATCTATTTAGTAAGGCACCACCATAAGATTTACCGTTGTAATTAGCATCAATAAAAGTTCCGACTAAAGCGGTGTTAGCACTACCAATAGTAATGTCCGTATCAACAGACAAAGAATCGGCATCTAAAGTTTTGAAAGTTCCAGCACCAGTACTAGAAATAGAAGCAACTACTTCTTGCTCGGTAGTTTTTATAGATAAATGGTTGTCAGTATTATTGTCGTCAGTAAGATTTACGGACTGTCCGCCCTCAGTGCTTTTTTGTGTAAGGCCATTGGAGCCTAATGTAGTTACTTGCCCTTGTTTGTTGCCACCAATAACGCTGGCATCTAAAGAAACTTTTCCAACTGAAGAAACTTTAAATGTAGTAGAACCATTAGTGTCGTGGTCATAATCAACCGTAAATTCAGTGGTGCTGTCAGCATTTACGCTAGTAACATAAACAAGACCAGAGTTTCCAAAAGCGCCAGAACCGCTAGTTTTAGTCAAAAATTGACCAACATAAATTGCGTTAGTGTTTCCAGTTGTAAGATTTATGGTATTACTTCCAGCAGTTAAAGTAGCAACTAAGCCAGTTTGGTCGTCAACAATGGTTGTTGGTACATAAAAAGTCAAATTAACGGTGTTCGTTTGCCCGCTGGCGTTGCTAACTCTAAAAGAATTAAAAGATGTAGTTTCTGTTGCTGCGTTAAAAGTTATTGCTCCGCTGGTCGCGTGATTTGCTGTAGTAGTAAATTGAGTAGTGCTAGAAATGTTGGCAACATAAGAACTTCCCGCTGTAACAAAAGCACCAGTGCCTGAAGTTTTTAGCAAAGATTGACCAACAAACATCCCCTCTGTGTTCCCAGTTGTTAGAGTTACGGCATTACTGCCAGCAGTTAAAGTAGCAACTAAGCCAGTTTTTGTGTTTGTAGTAGTAATTGTAGGAACTAGAGCAGTTACAAAACTATTTGATAACGCAGTAATGTTGTTAGAAGTAAAAGGTTGTTCAATAGAAATATCGTCAGAAATACTTTTAGTAGGAGAAGTGTTTACTAAAAAACTTCCGTTTGTTGTTTCTACCGACAATGTAAATGTTGGATTTTCAACTACAAAACTTTTTTTATCTTCAGATACAGACGCAATTTCAAACTTTTTATTGTTTAAAGAATTAGAAATTGTTTCCATATTGCTAAGAATTACCAAATCTTGAGCAGAATAAGGATGAACTGCGTTTGTATAAACAGTTATTTTATTTACATTGTTGGCAACTGGCTCAACGGAAGCCCCAATAATTTTATATATTTTTTTATCTTGATTGCCTACTGCTTCAAAAACATAAAATTCTTGTAATAATGTTTCTTCACCACCAGCCAAAACTTCAGCATATATAGCGTAGTTAGTGATGTCTTCTGTAATTTCCCATAAATAATTGTTTATTCCAGTTAGGTCATATACATTTGGATTTGTCAGACTGTCTATTTCTGTAAAAAATTTACTGTCTGGTAAATTAGAAAGCCAAACTACGGCATAAACTTTTATTGGTTTATTGGAAGACCAACTTACTAAAACATTTCTGCTAGTTGGAACTGGATTTTTTCCAGTTAAGAACAAGACAGAATCGGCATCCGCCGTGACTGTTGCAATTTTACACTCATAAGTACCACCAGTTTCTGGTGAATTAGTTGCTGGAACAACAGTTGAATCTATAGTAAAAGTAGAACCGCCACCATAAACTCCACTAACCCTGCCCGTTAAGTTATATCCAGTAGTAGTTGTAAAACCAGTTATTTTTACAACCTGATTTACCGATATTTCGTGAATTGTAGAAGACTGGTAAGTTATTTTTTCGCCATCTCCAAAAGCAGATGTCAAAGCAATTTTTGGCTCAAACTCGGCAATTGTTTTGTTATCAACTCTGTATTGAATAATGTTGTTTTCGGTTTCTGGCACATAAGTTATTCTGTGTACTCCGTCATAAGGAGAACCTAAACCAATAACATTTACCGTATAGCCAACTTTATAACCATGAGTTTGATAGTTTTCAGTTGTGTCGGTTTCATCAAAAAGAGTTAGTGTCACAACACCATCTACAAAAGATTTTCTAATAATTGAATGTTTGTAGTTTGGAGTTTCTGCTTCGTTACTGTCTCCAAAACTGCCACCAACAACTATGTAAGCATTTACATCTTCATCAACATTGGTGCTTGTTTCTTCAAATTGATTGAGAGTGTAAATTATTGTTGTTGTAGTCGGGACATCGGTTATAACCCACTCGCCATCAAAAGGAGAACCTAAATTTTGTACATTTATGTAGTCAAAAGTTTCATAGTTATGCGCTACATCAGTTGTCAATAAAATTAGTCCATTTTCAAGCATTTCTGCTTTACTAATAATTACGGAACTGTTTGATTCTGGACTAAATAAAATTCCATTTTCTGTAGCCTCAACATTTTTATTTTCTTTATCGGCAAAATAGGCTTCGGTAAAAGCAGTTATATTGCCATATATAGCAGAATTCCAATAGTCAACTGATTTAAGAGATGCTGGGACTCTTTGAATTCCAGAAGAAGCATTTTCAAAAACGCTAGGCGCTATTTTGTCTGCCGTAATTGCTTCTATTTGTAAAGCATCGGATGTTATAGAACCACTTTGAAGAGAATTTTCAGAAACAGCATCGTCTCCTAAACCATCCGTAACAGTTTGAATAGTTTTTGAAACCGAACCTAATTTTTTGTCTATCTCTGTAATACGAGCAGTGATTGACCTAAATTTTCTACTTCTATCGCTAGCCACGCTTATCAACATCCCACTCTGTAATTAGACTTATGGTAACGCTTTCTGGAATTGACGGAGCGTCTGGTACATCAACGCTGTAAGAAATAATTTTTCTTACAATTACATCGTCTCTAGGCTCCAAATCACTAGCCAACCTGTCTTTTATAAACTTGTCATTTACTATAATGCTACACCAATCGCCAGGTTTGTATGTATTTACAACAGGGTCTAAGTTTCCAACAACTCCAATTTGAAAAGTTCCAGACGGTGGTTTAGTTTCGTTTAAGTATCTGTAAGCATTTTCCGATATTTCAGAAATTAAATCTATTTTGTCGTTATTTTCATCTGAATCAAGCAATGGCCAGTTGTCCGCTAAAAGATTTTTATGAGCAACTCCAACATAAGATTTAGACGCATCGCTAGTTCCAGTTCCACCGTCACTACCAACCATAAAGAATCTTGTAGAGGCATCTTCGGCAGATTCTTCTAAAGAAACATTGCTAATATTGCCGGGATATTCAAATACATATTTATCAGCACCAAATCTACTAGGCGGAGAAACTTCACCGTGAATAGGCGGATTAGGGTATGTAATAGGTAAGAAAGTAAATACTCTTCTAAAAGTAGAATTTATTTGGTCATAAACGCAATCAATACGATATTCAAAACCATAGACATTTCTAATAATTTTTGTGCTACCCGGTTTGACAATATATTTGTCGGAGTATTCAGACAAATATTCTCCAACATTTTTTAGTTCGTGCCCTCTGTAACTTGGAACCCTTTGATAATTGCCAGAATCTTCGTAAGTAGAAAATTCTATTTGCGGGTCAGAATTTTCTGTAAATGAGCCGTAACTTCCAACTATTACTTGAGCATAAACGCTTACTGTGGCAACAGTAGAGCCTTGCTTTTTGTAAGCAACAAATTTTTGTTTTTTATCAAATTCGCCTATATTTTTCTTTTGTTTTTTGTTTGTTGATTTATAAACAAGTTGATACTTATTGTCTGTCCATTTAGTAAATTCACTAATTGTATAGTATCCGTCAAAAAGATTTTCTATAAGGTCGTCAGCATTTTTAATAAAAATAGTTTGACCAGCGGCAAAACCTGGGTCAGAAGATAATTGTAAATAAACGGTTTTTGTTTTAGCGTTAAAGGCTTTTCCAGTTATTGTTGTGGTCAAAGTTGATGAGTTGTTTACAGCAGGTAAATCATCAATTTTTACCGTTGGGTAATTGTCTTCTGGTCTAACACTGGAGCCATCGTAAGCAATAACCGTAGCATTGGCAGGTTGGGTATTGGTATTTGTTTTTCCAATGTCTAAATCAGAATTGTTTTTTAATTTCCAAAGACTTTCGTTGTCTACATTTGTTTGGTTGCTAACAACAAAAGTATTAGAGGTGGGAACGGAAGAGATAGTGACTATATATTGAGAATAAGCGTTTGTATTTCCCGTCAATTGAGTAAATTGACCACCAATATTAGACACAACAACTTTTTGTCCCTGAGAATAGCCGTGATTAGTGCCAGTTGTGTAAGTTGTATTGCCTCTACCAGTTTTGCTTTGTTGAGTTTTAGTACCGCCAGTTTCTGCTACATAAACAGCGTTAGTTATGCTTTTTGAAGTACCATACTTTCTTTCAGCATAATTTACTGGTCTTAGCGGATGAACCTCTCTAGTGCCGTTAGCACCAGTTATTTTGTAAGAGAAAAAATATGAGGTTTCATCATTAGAACTGTATTCGGTATATTTATCTAAACTCCAAGCATTTCCCGAAGCCGAATCGTAAGGAGACCCTAAACCGCTTACCTTTATTTTTGTATGTTTTTCAATATAAGCATATTTACCAAAATTTGGTTTTTTGTTTAGTTTTACTGTTACAACATAACTATTGACTAGCCACTCTAATTTAACATCAGTTATTTTAAGTGTTTCAAATGATGGTTTATAAGTAAAAGAAACGGGGTCTGGAACAGAAGAAACTTTCCAAGTTCCGTCATAATTTTCTCTAGCAAGTCCGCTAACTTCTATGTTATTTCCAGCGGATAAGTCATGCTTTCCAAAAGTTATTACAGAAGAGTTTAGCGGTAAAGTTTCGGTATCAGTTAATCTATCTGATGTAAAAATAGAATAGTTTGGGCTGTTATCCGAGCCACTGACGGATTTTAAAACAACTGCGGTGTTTGATGTTACGCTAACAACTTCAGCACTTGTTACTTTTAAATTATTATTACTGCCGCCACCAACCGTTACAAACTGACCAACTTTTATATTGTGGTTATCGGTTGTTGTGTAAGTTATTTGACTTCCATTAGCACTTACGCTACTTAACGAATAACTATCAATATTTTGTTCAGCGTCTGCTAAGTTATAATAAATATAATCTTTGTTAGCACTTATTTCTCTTATAAAAAATGTGCCATTTATAGATGTATCTGAGCCAGTAATTGTTATTTCTTTGCCCTTATCTTCCTCAATATCAAATTGAGAGTACGCTTCAAAAAGGCCTATTTTTGCTACAATTTTTGGACTTCCGCTGTTATAATCTAAATAAATTTTTTTGCTAAATACTGGTTTTTGAAAACCTGTATATATTGTTGCAACATCGTTTTCAGCATCAAATTTAGCGCTTTTTATTTGAGTTTTTTCTAAGTTGTTTAAGAAAGGATTGTAATTTTTTACTGAAACGAAGTCTTCATAAACTTTTCCTAAGAAATACCTGACTTGCTCATATGTGTCAGTGTGAGTGTACATAGTTGCGGGATACTTACCGTTCCAAGCAATTTTTGCTGTTTCTTGTTTAGTACTGGAATTTGTATATTTTGCTTCACAAGAAGAATTGACAACAAAAGTTTTGCTGTCAATAACTTTTATAACGGGAGCATATTCTCCAGTTTCAGTATTTACACATAAGGCTGCTTTACTTTTTGTGTATGGATAATCGTGTGTTTCTACGCTAATAATTGAAAAAGTAGCATCTACAGTTGGAGATTTGTATGTATTCAAAAAAGTTTTAGTTTTTGTAATATCTGTAACTGCTCTACTAAATATAATAGAAGGCACTCCAACAAAATCTGTGTCTAAACTTGCATAATAATAGTCGGCCATAGTTTTTACAGTTTTTGGCGTACTTATGCCCAACACCTTGTGGAAGTCTTCTTCGGCAATGTCAAATGTAATACCAGAATCAGCGTTAGCCCAAGGCATATTTTCTAATGTAAAAATATTGTTTGCATAATCAACATCTTTTACAATTGAATAACTTATGCTTTCAGTTGCCCCAGAAACATAATAAAAAGGCATTCCAGGTTTTATTTTAGAAACATTATTTAATGGCTCATTAGTGTCAATTAATTTAATTCTATTTTCACTAATAAGAAGTTGAGTTGAACCATTGCCTATTGGATACCTAGTTTTTTTACCACCTAATTCACCATAAACTTTATCTGACTTAGGTGGAGTGCTGCTGTCTGTTTGAAATCCAGTAATTCCGTTTGTTTTTATTAAAGTGCCCGCTTTTACTTTTCCAACCCAACTGTAATCTTTAGGTTGGATAGAATAAAGAAGTCTTTTCCTAGTTTCATCTAATGTAACTATGTAAGAATTTTTTTGATTTTCAAATTTTAATGAAACAAGTCCGCTTTTTTCGGCACTGGTGTTGTTTGGATTTGCTCCTAAAAAAGCGCTAAAAGTTATTGTATTATTTATATCATCAACTTTAGTGACACGGCAATCAAAACCCACGGTTGGCACAGAACCAGTGTCGCTACCAGGAATTTTTTTGTCCGCCAACTGAGTTATTCTTGCTCCCACGGAAATTCCAGTTGTGTCAATATTAGTAATAATATTTTGACCTTCAACAACAGTAGGTTTTTTTGAGCCAGTGCTTGCATATCTGTAAATAACAGATGTAGATGAAATAGCGGCTATTGGGTATTCTTTTTCTTGACTTTTATAAGTTTTATATTGGGCAATAGGCACATCTTTGTCAAGATTAGTGATGGCAACTTCGTTTCCAACGCTCAGCATATGTGGCTCGTCTGTTGTTATGACTACTTCTTTACTACCCTCAGTAACTTCTCTTTTTACAACATCAAATATTCCGTCTTTTGCAGTCTTGAATGTGTGGTCAACACCAGAAACATTCCATTGAAGAGCCTCTTTATCAACAGTTATTTTTGTTGCGTTGTAAAAATCTTTATTTACTCTAAAATGACCGCTAAGGTTATATCCGCGTTTGTCTAGGAAAGAAAGTTCTACGGCAACTCCTTCTTCAATTGTTATAGTGTCCCCAGTGTCAGTATCTAATTCAACAATTAGTTGCGTATCTTTTTTGGGGTCTACATAAACCAATGTATTAGAGTGAGTAAGATTCCAAGTTTTCCAAATCTTTCTGTGCTGGAAATAACTTGTAAATTCATTAGCATTGATAGTGACTGTTTTTGCTACAACATCGTAACTTCTAGTCCAAATTATTCCACCCCAAACGCATAGTCCGTTTCTAAGAACATAAATAGCGTTTTTTCCAGGCAAAGTTGAGTTGTACACATCTAATCCATCTGTTTCAACAGAAAGACTTAAAGTTCCAGAAAAAGAACCAGCGTCTTTTAGCCCTTTTTCGTAAGATACGCCAGTTAATGGAACCTCAGCGATTACTTGATTAGTAACAATATTTGTTATGAAATATCTATACTCTACTGATGTGTCAGTCATAATTACCTAACTTTGTATCTGTCTTTATAATTATTATACACTAGCCAATCCAACCTGACCGATAGTAAATATTTACAGAAGCCTTAGTAACTTCATAAACATGGCCAGTGGAGACCGATGTGTCGCTAACATTTGACCCGCTATTACTTGCTGGAACAAATGTAAATGTTTTTGTAGTGGGAACCGCGACTACAGTAACCGTAGCATTAGCAAAAACATTTGCGTCATTAGACTGTAGTCCAACAATTTTTACAGATGTGTTTGCGGTATAGCCGTGCTCTGTTTCTGTTGTAATAGTTGCTGTTGTATTTGGGTGGTCATAAGAAACTCGTGCCGCATTTATTTTATTTAAGTCTTCAAAAGAAATTTCGTTGTCACCCGGTTGGAGTTCAATCCAATCTATAACGGTATCTAATTTTGAACGATAGCCACCAATTTCACCATTTAAAGCAATTTCTCTGTTGTAAGTATCAATACTCAAAGTTTCGGCGTAAGACCTAATAATTGGCACAGTATCTCCATCGTAAGAACCAATATAAGATACTCCAACATTAGAATAATAAACTGGCCGAACAACTGTAAATTTGTCTGGAGTGCTGGGATTAATGCTTGTTACATTGTAAGAGCCATTAAAAATGTTTCCATAATAAACTCTGCCGTCAGTAAATGAGGCAGAAGACCTAGAACTCAAATCAGAAAGATAAGCGGTGCCCGGACTTGAAGAAATATTAGCAAAAGATATAATATTTGAAAATTCCTTATAAAAACTTATTGCCGTGCTGTTTGCTGACACAACTTTATAAGTGCCATTAAAATTTTCATTTACGCTGTCAATTGTTATGTAATCATTGGCTTGAGCACCTAAGTCAGACGCAATAGTTATAGTAGCAAGAGACAATGTTGCTTCATAACCAGTAACAGCAGAAATAGTTTGAGAGTTGTAAAGATAAACTTCAAATGAGGTAGTAGTTGGAACAGATGTTATTGCGTGAGTTCCGCTATATACTGGCCCAGCATTTGATAAAACAATTTGGTCTTGAGTAGAAAAACCGTGTGCCGCTTGCGTAATTACAGTTGCTTTATTAGTAAGTTCATCATAACTAACGCTGGAACTGTTAGACCAAACCGCAAATTTTGAAGTAGAAGGCGCTGAGCAAGCGGCAGCGGTAGATAAGCCAGAAACAGAAACTCTAAACTTATTTTCATCGGTAGCATAAACATTTGTAATTGGATACTCACCGTTTACTACTGCAGAATAGCCAGCCAAAGCGTTAATTCCAGTCAAATAAATTTTTTGACCAGCAGAAAAATTGTGCTTTAATTTTGTATTTATATCCAGATAATCTGTAGCAGAACACACAACATTAGAGATTTCAAATGTATCAACAACATTAAGTATGTCAACGGAATCACCAACGGAATAGCCATGAGGAACGCTATTAGTTGTAAAAATTAATTCTCCGTTTAAAACTTGAGTGCTATATACAGAATAAGTTTTATATTTGTCAAGTCTATAAATTACATCAAGCAACTGACTAGAAGTTTTGTTGAATAAAGATGTTGGACCAGTGGTTGGACCAATAATTTCAAAAATAACTCCTACTGGGGTATTTCCTTCATTTCTAATAATTTTTGACACATTGTTAATAATTGAAGCGGTGTTGATTGTTTCTAACGCATAGCCATCATCTCTAGCGTCTGCCCACTTAAATTTTATTGGATTGGCAGCGGTAAGACCTATTGAAAAATTAGTCCTACCTCTAGGAGAAACTGTTTGAATTTGAGGTGTGCCACTAAGTCTAACTTTTAGTGCTTTTGGTGTATCTTCATTTAGAATCAACCAAGCGTCTTTTTTTACAAGATTTATGGCTTTTATAAGACGCTCTCTGGCTGCCTCAAGTTGAGTATCAGTATCTTGAAGTAAAAAACTTCCCGTAATTGTAAGTTGCCTAGCACCAAATCTTCCAAAAGTTGTAAATGAGCCGTCGCCCCACCCGCGAGGCAAATCTTGCATGCTTACTTCTGGAAGATTCCACCAGCCCTCGACATTATCTACAACCCAAACAACACCATACTCGTCTATACGATTGAACACAAAATTACCAAGGCGTATATCGGCCTTGAGTTTCATACCAGTTAGGTGGTCAATATATTTGTTAGATAAAGATGTATCTACAAGTTTGTTCTTTTGACCTTGGTTATATATTAGTGAAGTAGCAGTCGTGCCAGGTTCAAACTGCAGAGCATCGACTAGAAAATAATAGCCATCACCACTGGTAGAACTACTTCTATAAACAAAACCTTCAAACTGAGTAACGCTAGCAGGTACTATAAATGAAAACTCTAATCTAACCCAACCGTCATATGAACTGATAGTAGTTGGAACCGAGTCCATAGTGCTGTTTGTGCTTCCATAAAAGTAAGCACGAAGTCTAAAATCAGAAGTTGCCTTGCCAGCAGGAACTTTTACATAAGCAGAAAAAGTGTATGAACTTCCAGCATTTACTGAAACCCTATAATCTTGATGAGTTTTTAATCCGCTATTTGGGCTTGAATTAGCAAAAACAACTTTAGCGGAATATCCAGTTCCATAAAGGGGCTCACTACTGTCTAAAGAAATAGTTGGATTAGAGCCAGATAAAGTAAAGCCAGACCAACCATCTGAGTTAGCAATAAAAGAGGGGTTAGTGAATAAGTTTGGAGTAGTAGTAGCCATTAGACAGCACCCTTTCTCATCTGGAAAGCAAGTCTTCGGCTTACTTCAGCAGCAAGAGCATTGACATCCATATCTGGAGTGCCGTTTACAGTGACATTGATACCGCTGCCACCCATCATTTGAATCATTGCTTTATCTCTCTTAGATAATCCGTCTGGGTCAAGTGGCTCGATACGCTCTGGCCTACCAGCCTCAGCAATAATTCCTAAAGTACCGCCAGCAGACGGGCTAACAATTCCACCTTTTTCAAACATTTGAGGCACAGTAATTGGAGGCATTTTTGGAATTAGTCCAGCATCAATGGAGGCATTTATGTCTATGGTGCCACCGCTAAGTTGTTTTAAAATGTCAAAGACGGGTCTTAATGTATATGACATAAGTTTGATAAGTAGATTTAGCAACTCTACAACTAGGTTTACCAGCCCAGTAAACATATCTGCCAAAGATTGGACTATCCCCTGACCAATTGTTTTAAACTTTTCTCCAAATGTTTCCCAGTCATTAGTCATAAGAGCATCAAAAAATGCTTCTACTAATTCTGCCATTAGTACCCAGTATTGTAAAAGCGGTTCAAGATAAGCCATTACTGCATCTATAATTGGCATTAGCAAATTTATAATGACTTTTACAAGTTCTACTACAACTTTAATAATTACAGTCAAAACTTTAAATATTGCGCCCTGTAAAGCGTACCAAATTTTCATAATTACTGAAATAATTGGAGTAAGCACCTGAAGTAACATAGTTACAACTGGCATAAGTTTTGATATTAATTCAGCAACTAACGGGGCAATTACTACTATTAAGTCTGATATAAGAGTTGCAAGTAGTAAGAAAAATTTAGTTAATGGACCTTGACCGTCTCCTTTTTCTCCACCAAATAATGTTTTCATAAGAACTTGGAAAGCATTTATTACTGGTTGAAGAGCAGCCATAATTACTCTAAATGCTTCACCTAAAGCATCCAAGGCTGGTTTAAATGTGCTATTTATAGCGTTTCTGAATTTTTCATTAGTTGTGTAAAGCGTAATAAACGCTGCGGCAATTAGGCCAATTATCATTAATATAGGGTGGCCCATCATAAATGAACCTACTCTAGCAAAACCAGCAACAAATTTATTATTACTATAGGTAAGTTCGGCTAAGTTTTGTTTCGCTAAAGTAGAAAATATCTTAAATCTTAAATTGGCTGCTTCCACTGCTAAACGAGTTCTACCCCAACCACGCGCTAAAATATTTTGACTAGCAATTAATTCTCTAGTTCTTTTCGTTGCGTTTGTCAGGGTGCTACCAGCCTTAGCACCAAAAATAGATAAGTATTGCCTTGCTTGGTTTACACCTTTAGTGTATTTAGGCCAAACTTCAGCAGCAGCCCTAAAACTTGCCATAGTTTTCTTAATACCTTCACGGAGCCCCTGCTCTGCCCTAGCAACCGTCTGAACCGCAGTTTTTGCACCATGAAAAAGGTCTATTGTTTTACCAACAGCAGCATTTACTCTTCTAAATCCTTCAAATAAAAATTGAGTTACTGGTTCTGCAAACTTTTTAAGTTCCATAAGACCAAGAGTGACGGCGTGAATTTTTCCAGTAAAAGATTGAATACTATTTACAACAGGGTTGCTAATAATTTTTGAAAAAGTATCTGCACCTTTTAGTAAAGTTTTAAAGAAGTTATCAATTGCTGCGTTGTCTGTAAGTTTGTCAACAATCTCAACAATTTTTACAACTAATTTTGCCACTGTAGGTAGTGCTTGACCAGCCTTTTTTAAGATACTAGAAAAATAAGGAGAAGCCTGTTTAATAATTACCCAGAATTCTCCAACTCTAGGGTCAGCACCAAACTCCACAAGAGCCTTAAAAATACCACCAATACCACCAAGCATTTTTTTGGTATTTACACCAATTTCATTAAAGAAAGTTTTGAGTGAATTACCAGTTTTACCCATTGTTCCAAAACCTTGGGTCGCTTCAATTAACCAATTGAGCAGATAATCTCCACCAGTGCCAGGCCCAAAGTTGGCCATAATAATTGAGCCAAATGCTTTTAGTATGTTTCCAGCAATTTTTCCAAATTTGCCAGCCATGTCCGCGGCGGTAATAAAGAATTTGCGTAGTCCAGTATCGCCAGTTTTGTCTAATAACGCATTGAAGTCGTCAAGCAATCTAGATATAAAATCAGCAAGTCTATTAACAATAGGGCTAGAAGCAGCCATAATTTTAAAGAACGCTTTAAAGAATTTTGTAAGAATTGGGCCAAATTGTTGTACAACATATTGAATTGACTCAAATATTTCTCTTAGATATTTTCCCGCTTCCGCTGAGGAAAAGAAATCTAAAATTACTTTTACTGCACTACCTAGTGCTTTTCCAATTCCAGCAATTCCGTTGTATATATCGTTAAAAGTTCCAGAAGAAATTAATTTGCTAAGACCTTTTTGAAGAAGCGGTAAAAATCCACTGGCAACGGCTTCTCTAAGATTTTTTAGAATTGGCTGTAAAGTTACTAAAAATTTAGCAAATCCTTTTTGCGTGGCAGTTAGATTTGCGTAAGGGTCGTCGGCTGCTGCTTTTGCTCTGGCTTTTGCACCTGTACGCAATTCTTCGTTTAAGTCAGCACTTCTGTCTTTTGCTCTACGATAGTTTAAATCTGCTTGTTTGTAAGCAAGTTCGGCTTCTCTTCTAGCCCTACTATCTGCTGGCAGGTCTGCGGTTCTTGCTAATCCTTCACGAGCCTTTTCTAAAGATATAGCAGCCTGTTCCTGAGCCAAGGCAGCGTCTTCAGCATCAAATTTTAATTGTTGAAGTTCTTCACGAAGGTTTTTTAAAGTTTCTGTTTGTGCTTTTTGTTGCTGAGTTGCTTTTTGTACGGCTTCGCCTACGCCGTTGAACGCCATTTTTGCCACTGCTGTGGCGGCCTTCATTGCAATAAATAACCCAATTATTGCTGTAAATGAAGCAGCCGCGCCAGCAGCGGCAGCAACTAAAGCAACTAGCGCACCAATTAGTGTTCCAATAGAAGCAGCAATTATATAACCAACGCTACTAAATTTATAACCACTGACCGCTAAAGCATTGATGGCATCATAACCCGCTTGCGCTTGCGGGTACATTTCTTTTAACCCATTAGCAAATTGAGTAAACGGGTTGGTGTCCATATTTTTGCTCCACCCGCGCATAAATCTTGAAGAAAGATTCTGACCCGCTTGCTCGGCATTTTTACCGCCAACTCCACTAACGCCATTAAAACCATTTTTAATGTCTTTAGCAACATTAGTAGTAATAGCCCTAACTATAATATGGGCTTCACCAACTACTGGCATATTGGCTCACCTCCTAGTTCAGCGGTGCTTCTAAAAGACCGTTTCCACTTAAAGGCATTCCAGTGTCAGGGTCAAATTCAGTTGGCGGTATGTAAGGTTTTGTCACTTTTTTTCTTGGGTCAAATGGTTGTAAATTATCAAAATCATTAAATGAATTTGATTTACTTGATTTATTAGAGACATTTTTAAATATGTAATCAACTCCGTAAAGTTGCCCATAAATAATTTCCCTAGTTTTTTCTACCGCCTGAGCCTGTTCTCCAGTGGAGTAGCGCAAATCTTCTTCAAAAAGATAATGAATGACATCTAGCATGTCATCTGCCTCCATACTTGCTAGATGTATTCCATTCATTAATGCTTTTCCGTTTACATAAGGCCAGAGGCTAGTAGCCCACTCTAAGAGGCCGTCAACTGCTCTTTTGGGCGGGTTGAATACTCTTCCATCAACCAAGCAACAATTTCACCTAAAGTATCTAAAGTTGTGATTTTTTCAGGGTCGGAAAGGATAGTGTCAAATGCTACTTTGCTTTCGGGCTTTAGTACAGCGGCAAAAAACTTGTCCATAACTAATGCTGATTTTGCTGGGTCGTCTGAGGAAGAATCTGAAACAATTTCAAGAAGTAATTTTCCTTGAATTGATGGTACGCAATGAAACTCTTCGCCCCAAAGTTTAAACGAAATAGGTTCGGCTTTAGAGTTTTCTCCGCTACCAAAGTCTTTGAATCTGGCCATATTTACATAGTCTTTCTTTTGAATGTGTAATTACAGGTTGGGTTTCAACCTACAACTATTTTACTTTATAAAAAAACAGTTGATTTTTAGACTGGCGGTTTGGGGAAAGATTTTCCTTTATATATTGCCCCTAAGTCTTGAAAAACATAAAGTTGGTCAGAAAGATAACGATTTGGCTTAGTGCCGGGGTGCCTTACCAACTGTGTTCTAATAATCCTGCCTCTGCTCATAAAGACAAGTTGAGGGTGATTTTTAGGAGTAATTAGGTGGGGTCTAGTTCCCTGATGATGTAAATAAGCAATTTTATTATCTGAGCCAATTTTTACTTCTTGACCGTTTCTGGTGGGCTTGTGGCTCATTTTAATAGAAAGAGCCAAGGCACCAGTTTTTTTACCTACTTGTTGTTTCGCTAATAGTAAAACAATTTTTCCCCTGAATTCTAAAGTTTTCCATAAATCTCCTTTGGAAGTTCTTAGTTCTGCATCTAAAACAGGTTTATACAAAATTAATTTTTGAAATTTGTAAGAGTAATGAGTTGGATTAGAAACCCTAGACGGTCTGCCATTAAACCCGCGAGAACTTCTTTTTAATCCACCGTATATTTTCTGGGCACCGTAAAGGAACCAACTATCTGGCAATCCTCTAGGCATTTTATGGAACCGCCAGCGTTAGTTGCATATTGACAGTCTGAAAACCACCTTCAGGTCCAGAACTATCAAGAGTAGCAATTACTCCCAATCCATATCCAGAATCATCCCACATATCAAATTCACGAATACACTCCATCAACACCCAAGCGTCAATGGCAGATGTGTAAGAACTTTCGGTAATTTTATCGCCACTAGGCGGTCTGCCATTTTGACCCACAGTGGCTACAGGTCTTGAAATACTAATAATTACCGTAGCGGTTCTTGGAACATGGCAACGCTGTGGAGCAGATTGCTCGTCGCCAGGAGTTCCTAAATACATTTGTAAAAAATTGACAACTACTTGTTCGCAATCAACAGCAACTTCTCCCATAGTCCAATAACGACGAGACGGCAATGGCACATTGTATGATTGAAAAACTGTCTCAATACGAGAAAGTATGCCATCCATCAAATTTTTTAAATGGAGAGCATCTTCAGAAACATCTGCGATTGTCGCTGTTGACATAAGTGCCTACTATTCGGCTACTGGAGCCTCTTCAACAACAGGAGCCTCTTCAGCAACTGGAGTTTCTACGACTTCTTCAACAACTGGTGTCTCAACTATCACTGGCTCAGGCTTTACTTTCTTTGCCTTTACTGGAGCAGCAACTGTTGCTTTCTTACCTGTGTTCATCGCTTCTGCGGTGAAATTTGTCTGAATATGTACCATGTTTATTTACTTTCTTTTAGGGCTATTTCTATTGTAGAACTAACCGTTTAGGTTGATTTTTAAGTTTCCTGATGTAATCAAGACAACGCTGTTATTAGTGTGAGTTGCGTATAAATCCCAACTGCCTGGGTCAACCATACCTATTGTCGCTAGCGTTTCTGAATAGCCAGCCGTCAATGTTATAGTAGAAGCCGAAGTATTGACATTTGCTGATGTATTACTTAGCGTAAGCGACCTGCCACCAGAGTGGCTTTTTAGCGTCAATGCTGGTGTCCAACCCGCTTGGCTAGTCAGGAAAGTAGCATTTATGTTTGCTAAGCCAAGAGTAGTTGAGCCAGTATTTCCAGTTCCAGGTGGCACAATTAGGTCTTTTACGCCTGTTGTATAGACAAGACTTTTAGGCGTATATCTTCTGGCTCTTGGAGTATCTACTGAATAAACTTTAGTTTTTCTGCGAGCACCGTCTGGGTTTACGGTTTTCAAAAACAGGTCTACCGCATAAAGACCAGTGCGTAATTCTTGAATAAAATCTTGCTGGTCAAGAATAGTAAAAGACACACCTTGACGAGAAACTGAAGTCACACGCTGCGGGAGAGCACAAGTTTCATCGTCAGACCAAAGTTTGGCGAACTCAATCGCCAAAGTCCTAGCCGCCATCTTTCCAGATGTTGGTGGGTTCTGACCGTAAGCGTATGTAATTTCTGTATTACAAGGTGTCCAAGGAGTACCAAGACTTACATGGATAGTTGAGTGGTCAACTAAATAATAATTAGACGGGTCAATCAACTCACCAGTGCGATTTCTAATTGTAATAATTCTGGTAACTGGGCCACCACGAAGTTTGATGCGAGATTCTGGCGATATGCCGTCAATTGTCAAAGAAGCATATTCATCATAATCAAAATCGCCTGACGGAATATTATATACAGTTCCGCCAAACAAAACACCGTCTGTGTTTTTATTTGAGGCACCAAGGCGAGAACGGCGAAGCACGCAAGTATAACGCTCAGTAACAATTGTTTCGCCAGAATATTTACGACCAGACATAGCCCAAAGCAAATGCGAAGCCGTTTGAGCAGCCTCTAGAGCGAATTCAGAGTTAGCGTAATCGCCCAACTCTTCTGGTTGAATCCACAAAGCAGTCATTTGTTATCCTTTGGTAGTAGTAAGGCGACGCAAATTGGAAAAGTTTTTAACCAATTGCGTCGCCTTTCTATCTAACTATTAATCCTCGTTTGACTTGATAATAAAGTCAACATTGTTGTCGGACACATAGTTCAAGTTTCCAGGAACATTGTATGTATCTTCTCCAGAACCATTAGCGTACTTGGTGTCAATTGCGGTAGTAGTAACAGCGGTGTAAGAACCAGCCTCAGTTACGCTATCTACTAGATTGATACGGCTGTACTTGTCCAAGGTTGCGGTCAAGTTTGATGACAAGTTGGCGTTAGTGGTGTAGTAGAACGCAGTCCCACCAGCAATACTAAACACTAAGTTTCCATTTCCAGTTGGAGCAGTAGTCACGGTAAATGCGGTGCTATTTACAATTGTGGCAATTGTTGTGTTTGCTAGCGTTGCTCCACCAGAAACCTTGGCAATAGCCTGACCAACCACATATCCAGTAGTGTCAGCCACGGTAATTGTAGTGTTTGAGGCAGTTACATTCGCAGCAGCCGTTTGATTTCCAAGAACAGTGATAGCAGTGCCAACAGTTGTAGTGTTGAAAGGCTCACCACAGTTATTTACATAAATTTTGTCACCAGTGACAATGGAAGCGTTTGCGGTTGTGTCGCTCAAAGTTACAGTAGCAACATTTCCATTTCCATAAATACTGTCAACAGCAATATCGGTTGCTCCCTGAATTCCAGACTTGGTAAAGAACTTCTGGTAAGAAGCCTCGTCAGTCCAAGTGTAGAACCCAGCAAGACCAATTGGAGCCCAAGAACTTCTTGAGTAAGAATACGGCCTTTCAGAAGCAACAGGGAACTCCCAACGGCCATCAGAACCAGAACCAAAGTTCTTATTTCCTAGACCGTATCCCTCAAATGTGGTAGCCAACATACCGTTTTCAATAACTCTGTCACCACTTTGACGAAGTTTTGCGTAAGGAAATACCCAATGGAAGTAAGGCAAAACGCTAGCACGCTTTCCGTCTTTGACGGCGTGTGACCACGCTTCAATTGCCACACCGTTTCCAGCAGGGTCATCGCCTACACCTGGAGCAGCCCAACCAACAGATTTGACTACACCATCAACGGTCTTACGAAGCAACAGACCGCCAGAAAGCAACTGTGAAAGTTCAGCATCTGGTTCACAAATAGCCAACTCCATAGTAATTCTTTTTAGCGTGTCTGGAGCCTTGTAAGTAACGCAAACAGTTCCATTGGCACTTTTTTCGGTAATCTCGTCGCCTTCTTCATATTCTGGTGTGAAAGACACACGCATAAACGCAGAAGTTGTGTAAGAATCGCCAGGGCCATTTAATAAGTTGCCAGCAG
>Ga0315909_10000541_pt1 | contig 51021 bp, 74 predicted proteins | sample LakEriMetagenome_11_FD_203527 | JGI IMG/M metagenome (GOLD analysis project Ga0315909, IMG submission 203527) | Freshwater fungal communities from buoy surface, Lake Erie, Ohio, United States - Buoy 2 MA125 | ecosystem: Environmental > Aquatic > Freshwater > Lake | place: USA: Lake Erie, Ohio... | reverse complement strand
TAGTGTCGTTTACATAAAGAACTTGAGAACCATTGCGACCAATGTATTCCATTATTTCTTCTCCTCAACTACATACTCGACTCTATATTTTTCAATGTCTTTGTATGTAAGTGTTTTATTGGTTGACTTTGCATTTGCATACATGTCTCTCACTGTTTTGTAGTTTGATTTTTCTACATCAATAAGAGTCAACCCTTCAAGGCTTTGATCTCCAGCGGCAATTGGGTACCATCTGTTATCAATAAGGGTAAAGAACCCATAGCCTTCGCTGTAGTAAACAAGTTGCTTGACTACATCTTCGTACTGTTTATATGCAATAGCCATTCCTTCGGTAGGCTCGGCTGAGACCATCACAGTCTTCATCGATCCTCCTTCGGAATATCATCAACCATTTCTGAGTCCTCAACATCATCTGTTGCGGGGTCTATAAAAGCAACATCCATTATTTTCTTATAAGCATCAGTCATAAGATTAATGTAGTTTTCTTTATCTGACTTAGCCATTATACATTCTCCTTGGGCTTGCCTTCTGGAAGACCTGGCAATGTATTTTCATCATCAGAAAGTGCGACAGGAACAAAATCGTCGCTATCTTCATCTATTAATGGCACCTGTATCTCCTTCCGCTATAGGGGCTACTGATCTTAGTAGATTTGATTCTTTTTTGAAACCCTCTCCGTCAAGAAGAGCTAGGAAGGTTCCATACCAGTTCATGCTATGTCCTCCACCTTTTCCATTCTTCCAGCTACCCTCCATTAAATGGGCAATCTCGTGAAGTAGAGCTACTTTCTTTATACCTCTGCTACGAACTAATACTAGAGGGAACTGTAGTTCTTTTAGAGGATTACCTTCTGGAATCTGAGAGTTGTTAGCAAGGCCAACTCCAGCTTCAATAAATTCACCATCTTCTTTTATTGGACCGAGAGCAGCATCTGAAATTTTCTTATTAGCAAGAGCAAAAAACTTCTTTCCATAACCATACTTTTCTAAAGTATCAGCAATGTACTTGTCGATCTCGGCTCGGTCTGTCATGTACTCGCCATCTTCTAATAGGCGCTTTGCAAAAATTCCATGGATACCTTCAAGCTGTGGATTATCTTGTCCGCGCTCGCTGCTATCATCAAGAGTTACATCGTCCCAAAGTTCCCACTCTTCGCCTGTCTCTGGGTCCTTGTACTTTTTGTTTGTTATAGAAGTATCTCGGTTCTTTGCAACTTTTTCTTTGGCAACTTCTTCACCAGTCTGGCCTTCAGTTCCAACATTTGGTTCAGGAGTTGACTCTGGCTTTAACCCTGCATCTTCTACAATCTGATCTCCAGTTTTGCCTTCACTGCCAACGCCTTCACCTACTGGCTTTTCTGCGCCTTCTTCGTCATCTTTTCTGCCCATCATATAGTTGACAGCGTCTTGTGCCATCTTTGCGGCAACGATGATCATGGACTTGTCATCCTTGAGAGGCTTGAGCCAGCTATCTGCGTAAGCTGCAACATTGCCCCAGTCAATTTCTACACCAAGTTCAGCAGCAAGGATTGCAACAGAGATTTCTGCAATTAATTCTTCTTCACCACGGCTTGCTTTGTGATTGCCGTAGTTATCTTGAAGATCCTTGCGCTTTCCTTCTTTACCTAGTCTGTCTTTGTGACCAGTGCTGTGTGCAAGCTCATGAATCAAAGTTTCAAAAATATCTTTTGGATCTGTGAACTGCTCTCTTAGAGGCATGTAAATCTTGTCTTCAGAAGGTGTGTAGTACGCACCGTCTTGAGCTCTGTAGGTAATTTCTGGCTTATCTTTGTAAGCATCTAGAACTATCTGCTCGGCTTCGCTAACTGGAACAGGAGGTCTAGTAACAAGTGGCGGCAAGTTGATATTTTCAGCTTGCTCAACATTGAATACTGGAATGAACTTAGGTGGTGTCCAGTAGAACTGCTTTTCAACAGTACCATCTGGCTGAGTCACATCTCTAAATCGTGGAGTCCAATGAATGATGAAAGTTGCTTTTTCACCCTTCTTGATATTTCCACCAAGCTTCTCTGCTTGCTTGTAAGTTAACCAACGGTTATCTGTCCAACCATTTGCGGTAGCGGCGGCCCAGAGTTGAAGAATGTTTGTTCCACGATAAGGCTTACCTGTGCTTACGCTAGTTGGTAAGAATCCACCACCAGTCCAAGGCTTGCGCCAAGGTGGTGTTCCCTTCTCAATAGCTGCAATGATTGCGTCAGCAATTGCTTCTGTCTTCTCATCAAGCTTACGAGCAGTCTTTTCTGTTTCTTTAACCGCTTCTTCAGCAGTTACTGGATCAATATCTTTTCCGACCTTCATGCCAAGAATTTCTTCAACCGGGCTTAAGTTTGCAGACTCATCTGCTTCTGAAGTTACATCTGTAATCCAAGCGAGAGAACCAAGCTCTAAAGCTTCTTCAGCTCTAGTTACAGCAACATATGAAAGACGCATTTCCTCTGCTGGAGGAAGTTTCATTTGACCATCTTCTTCGCTAAGCTCTGGACCCTTGAAGTCGTCAAATATTCTTACACGCTTCCACTGCTTGCCCTTTGCCTTGTGAGCAGTAATTATTTCTACTTCAATTGGCTTTTCTGGCTTGTAACCGCTTGCAGCTCTTTTAATTTTATTAAATAGTGGTAGAAGCTCTTGCTTATTGTCAAGCTTTTTAGAGTAAGTAAATTTTTCAGGACTGTATTCAAATCCAGCTCCTCTAAGAAGAGTAGAGAAATCTCCACCATTTGTAATTGTCATAGTTCCGTTTTCTATGGAATATTCAACATTTACAGGGAACTGTCTTCCACCCTTGCTAATAGTTTTGTATCCAAGAACTCCCTTAGATCCATCCTTAAGATCATCGAGTGTTATAGGTACATATGGAGCGGTTGGCTCTGGCTTATTAGTAATTTTTTCAATTCGTGAAAGAACATCCTTGATATCTTGAGGAGACTTTTCTCTCAAAATATTTACCATGTATGCCGCAGATCCTAAAGACTCTCCTTTTTGTACAGCGGATATTACTTCTGCCCATGTGTTGAAGCTAGCTAGATCCTTGTGTGGTCTTCTAACTCCTGGAGATACCCCACCAGCACGACCTGCACGCATTAACCATTCAATGTCTTTAATCAAAGATTCATAGTCATTAAATGTCTTCTCATCAATACCAACAACTTTATTCTTTTCTAGCATTTCAAGCATTGCTGAAATGCCGCCACCATTCGTTCTGGTGATGATTACTGTTGGGTCTTCCATGACATCAAGGACTTCTCCGTCTTTGCCTTGTAGACCCTTAACACGATATCTAGATTCAAGTTTGGTTAGGAATCTATTAGCAATACCTGCAATCTTTTCGCCAAAGCGGAAGGTCTCTGTAATAGGCAAGTCGTAATCTGCTACGACATTGTCTAGCTCATCTATAGCTCCACGGAAACCATAGATTGCTTGATTGCTATCTCCAACATAAATTACTTGAATATTCTTCTGATCACGCATTACCTTAGCCATAACAGGGTTGATATCCTGTGCTTCGTCATACATAACAACATCAACATCTCTTGTTACTGGCTTACCCTTTGAATCTGGACCGATGAGTCCCTTTGAGAAGTCTGGATTAGATAAAGCCCAAGACTTTGTTAAATCGCTAGGAGATGTGTAAAGCTTTCCTGTAGGGCTTGAAAGATCGTCCCACCACTTGTTTGCCCATTCAATAAATGCAGGAGGAACTTCATCCAAGTTCATTCCAGCAAAATGCTTTACTGTGACTTTATCGTCATCTGAAGCTGTGAACTTATCAAGAGCATCTCTAAGAATTTTAGGAATGTCTCTTGTTGAAAGATTTTGCTCTGTTCCTTTTACCTTCACTGGTGTAGGAACTATTCCTAGGTGTTTAGAAATATCTGGAGCATTAAGAATAAATTCAGCTTTTCTTGCTTTATCTCTTAAAGCGGGTGAGACATTCCAATAACCAATCGAGTCAGCAGTTCTTGGGTCTGTGTTATCTGGGAACTCTTTAGAAGCTTCAACCTGAACAGACTTGTTAAATACGATGTATGTAATCTTTTTATCTGGCTTTTCTGCCTTGAGACGCTTTGCAGCAAGCTTGAGAGTAGAAGTCTTTCCAGTTCCAGCTAAAGCACGAACAACAACATTCTTTCCAGTCATTACAGCTGAAATAACAGAACGCTGTTCAGATGTTGGGTTAATGCTTGCGATTCTGCTGTAGTCAAAGACATCTTCATCTGTACCAAGAACGCTCGGTGTTGGTTCTTCGTCATCATCCTCTGGCATAACAGCCATAGCTTGTAGACCAGTTACAGGATTTGTATATGAGTCTAAAGCGTTCTTTAAGTCAATAGAGGTTGTATTCTTTTGATTTTCTCCAACCCAAGTAATTGTTCCATCTGGCTTAATTGTTGCAAGATGTTCTTTTCTTAAAATGTACTCTGGAGTAGCTTTGAAAACCAAAATGTCATCTGGTCCAGATATATTCATCATATCTGCATAGCTTGCAAGCTCTCTTCCATTTGGCTTATCAAAACCAAAAGTGACAGTCATAGGTTCGCCAGTCTTAAGACTTGGCATGAAGCTCTCTGTAGAAACCTTAGCTGGAAGGTTTTCCTTAATAGCAGAAACAACTTCTGGGGATGTAGAGACAAAGTTTAATTCTTCAGCAAGTCTGTTGCGCTCTGCTTCTTTATCTTTCCAAGTCTTTGCAAGCTCTTCAGGGTTTGGAAGATTCTCTGGAGCATCTACACCTTCAGGAACAGGCTTAGATTGAATGTTCTTGATTGTGTCTACAACATCTTGAACTGTCTTTGTAGATGTCTTATCAGCTGGGCGTAGAATGTCACCAGCGTTGATAACTCTTGGTGTGTAACCATCTGTTGCAGCATCAATGATTGACAAGCTGTCGCTTGCTACAGGTCCCTTAGAGCCATCATCATATTTAATCTTTGCGTAGTTGGAGTATCCAGCTTTTCCATATGTATCAAATAGATTTACTACACGACCAGTCTTCTTGTTCTTGATGTTAAGAACTCTGTCTCCCTTAGCAAGCTGTACGCCTTGTTTGGTGAGGTGTTCTGAGGTCTTTTCTCTATCTGCACCAAGTACTTGCTCCTTGATGGTTTCATCAATGTTTGCACCCTTAACAGCTTCTTCAATAGTTGCTTCAGGCTTTGCACCAGATGTGATGTCATCAATAACATCTGCAACAACTGTCTTTACTTGGTCATCAGTTAATTCTTCGCCCTTTACTGGGGCTACAGGCTCAACGATGACTGGAGTTTCGTCTACAGGTTCTGGTTTAATAGAATCAACATTGATCTGAGCACTGCTCTTATCTCTGTTTCCATTAGGTCTAAAGATTCCGCCTTCAAGTCTTCCATTTAGATAGAAACCAGTTCCGCCATCTTCTCTATCTGAATCTCTATTCTCAAGAACTACGCCATCTTCAATATCTGCACGGAAGACCTTAATTGCATTTGCTGGATCTTTATCGTCATCGTCAAAAGCAACTACTTCTTGGTAGTTTCCATTCTTACCAACAATAAAGTCTCCAAGTTTTAGATCTTTGATCCTTGCGTTCTCTATAAATGTTGTGTTTTCTGGATCTTCTACCCAGTCTTTATTAATTACTTGGTCTGAGAATGCTGACTTGTAAACTTTAGGAGTTACTACAGTCTCTTCTCCATCGACAATTACAACCTTCTCGTCGCCAACAGCATTGATTTCTCCAACAGCTGCATCAACATCTGTAGTCTTACCAGAAAGCAATCTATCTGCCTGAATTGCGGCAATATCCTTGACTCTCTGATCACGGGACTTAATCCACTTGTCATATCCAGCGTCATACTTCTTGGTTGCTCCTGTTGTCTTAAAGTCTCCAGCTTGCACCTGAGACATAAGAGCGCGAAGGACTTTTTCTGTTACATCAATATCGAATGCTGCGTCGTGGAATCCACCTGGAGCATCTGTGGAAACTCCTAGACGCTCTGCGAGTGGCTTCAAAGAATTAGACGGTGCTATAAAGCGCTTTTTCTCTTCTGAGTAAACCCAGTCTCCACCATTTATAGTTACAACATCTCCATCAGCTGGATTCTCTGGGAATTCAACTGACTTTTGATCTTTAGCTTGTAAAATCTTAGCAATTGCTCGTGTATCTACAGCTCCACCCATTGAGAAATCAAGTCCAAGCTTTTCTGCCCAACGCTCAAGTAAGTTGATATCAAATGTGTTGTTCTGACCAACAAGAATTGGTTTTTCTCCAAAGAAGTCGATGAGTTTCTGTAGTTGATCTTTAACGCTTGGCTGAGTAGCTAGCCACTCATCAGTAATTGGATTACCTTCAGAGTCTCTTAAGCGATCAGCCTTGAGAACTCTGTTTCCAGCTTCATCTGTTTCGTAGTAGTAAGTTGAAAGAGGTTCGCCTGGATTGATGAAAAGATTTAGTGTTTCTACCTTTTCACCGTTTAGATACTTAGATGCTGCAACTTGAATAGGAGCATCTGGGTTAAGTGAGTTAGCAACATCTTTTCCGATTGTTTCAAAGTCAAAGACAACAAATCCTTTTTCGTCAAGAGCTTTCATAATTGCTGAGCCATCGCCAAGAGCTAGGAGATCTTCAGCAGATCCGTAGAATGCTGGAAGATTTGGTTTAGACTCTAGAGGAGTAACTCCCTTGAATGCATCTGTTGTTGCAAATACTGGTGAGTAACCTTTATCTGCTTCAGCAATCTTTTCTTTTCGAGCTTTCTCAAGTTCTGCATAGTTTGGAAGAGTCTTATCTGGACGATCTAGAGGTTCTTTGTCTCCAGCTGCAGGAAGATTAGTTTCTCCACGAATTACTTCAATGTTAGTTCCAGAACGCCATTCCTTAGTTTGTGTCTGGTGTCCAACATAGTGACCTTCAAGAGTTGTTGTGCCATCTCTATCACTAACTACCTTAGTAACAACAAAGAATTCTTTAAGACCATCTTTGTCTCTTCTGAATGCAATATCGCCTTCCTTTACTTCAGATGCTGGAACGCTATCTGTGTAAAGAGGATTCTTTGGAGTTGTTGGTGAGCCTGATTTAGATTCGTCGTTCTCTGGAAGAACTTCTGGTGCTTGCCACAATGCTTTACGACGAGCAAGTTCTTCGTCATATGCTTTGTAATCTTCTAAGAATTTGTCTGCAAGAGCTTTATCCTTTGGAGCCCAAAGTGTGCGGTCCTTGTATTTAACCTTTGTCTGATTTGGATATGCAAAGTCACCATAGTCTTCAGCTTTAGGCTGATTTAATTCTGGAAGATCTCCCTTTGCAGGAGGAGTTGCTCCACGATAAACCTCTGGTGCATAGTTGTCAGACCAGAGCTTGCTGGACTGTTCTACAGAACCTGGATAGTAACCAGTAACTCTATATGCAGGAATTTCTTGAACCTGTCCATCAACACGAACTGGTTTTGTTCCTTCCTGTTCAATCTTAGTGATTGTGAAGAAATCATCTGCCTTAACATCGCCTGGTTGTAATTCGGAAGTTCTTGATTTAATCTTCTTAACTAGAGAAGAGGCTGGAGCTGATTCTGCTGCTGATGGAGCTGGAGCTTCTTCAGTTTTAGCTTCTGGAGCACGAGTTTCTACAAATTTACCAAATATTTCCGTGTTTCCAGTTTTACCTTCTTTATCTTCATACTCAACAAGCACTCCGCGACCAGGTACTGGAGCATAAGTTACTTTTTTAACTTTAACCATTCCAACGCCAGGAAGATAAAATTCATCCCCTTCCTTAAGGCTGTCTGTAGGTTTTTTAGTTTCTTCTGCAGCAGGAGCTTCAGGAGTTGGCTTAGCTGCTTCACCCTTCTTGCCACGAATAAATTCTTCAATGAGGCTGTCTTCATATGCTTTGCGACGAGCTTTTCTTGCTTCGGCAATAATCTTTGCACGGTCAGAAGCAATTCTTTCTGCTTCCATACGAGCATCAATTTCATCATAGTAAAGATTGAGAAGATCAATCATGTCTTGATCTGAAAGCTTGTTTAACTCTTTCTCATAATTTCTCATTGCATCTCTGATGTAAGGAGACTCGTTCTTTCTAAATCCAGCGCCCCACTTAAACCACATCAACTTAGAGATCATGTCTTTACGAGAACCAAAAATTGGAGCTGACGGATCAGTCTTCTCTTTTGCTTTATCAATTAATTCATCAAGAGTTGGAGCTTCTTCTCCACCAAGAATTTCATCCATTACTTGATTCTCTGGAGACTTAGCATCTTGTACATATTCACCAAGAACAATTGCGTCAATTGCTCGTGTTAATTTATCGTAGAGATCACGAAGAGCTTGTTTTTCTTCTGGCTTTACTTCATCTGAAAGATCAGCTTCATCAATGGCATCCTGAACAATACGACGCTCGTTAACAAGATTCTTAAGTACTGCTCTTTTATCAGGAGTAAATTCCTGTTCCTCTTCATCAGCTTTAATAGCCTCTTCAATAGCTTCTTCTTCTTCTCGTGTAGGATAAACATCTGCATCATAAGGCTTATCTTTTTCAGACGGCTTTATTGCATTAAAAATAGATTCAGCATCTCGATCAGTTCTAGCTGCTCTGTAATAGTATGCTCTGAAGAAATCTTCTAAAGAGAATCCTTCTGGAATTTTTCCAAGGAACTTTCCATCTAATGTAAAGACATTTCTATCTTGAGTAATAATCTTTTGATTTTCATTTACTCTGTTATTTCTATTGTCCATAGCTATACGCTTATCTGAGCGAAGCTTAGGCTCTTCTTCAGGGTCTGGTTCAGGTGAAGGAGTTGGAGTTGGAGGTGATGGAGGAGTTGTTGGTGGAGTAGCAGCTGGTTTTTCTTCTGCTTTTTCTCCAGATCTCAGGTCTTCAATTTCTTTTTTGATATTTTCAATTCTTTTTGCCATCTTATCTTTTACAGAAGGTTTGACATCATCTTGCTTGATAAGTCTTTCAACCATCTCAAGCTCATTTTCTAAATCTGCAATTTTTTGCTCTTCTCTGCTTAGAGCTGGAGCAGGTATAGGTGCTTCTTCTGATGGTTTCTCTAAAGATGGAGCATCAAAATCAATCTCTTCTTGAGCTGGTGATTGAGTAGTTGCAGGACGAGGCTTTAGATCAATACCAAAACGATCACGAAGCTCTCTTGCTATAGCTTTAAACTCTTCATCTGTTTGTTGCTTTGAGTGAGCAAATACTGGAAGTTCTCTTCCATCTTTTGTTGTAACTTTTTCTGTGTACTCAAAACCATTCTCTGCCAAGAAATCTGCAACTTCTTTATTAGATGTGAAAGGCTTGCCTTTGCCATCTTTTAGAAGAGTTCTTCCACCAGAACGCTTATATGTTCCTACTGGCTTTGTTTCTTTTTCTTCTTCCGCTGGCTTCTCTTCTTTAGCTGGCTTCTCTTCTGCTTCTGGTTTAGCAATCTTTTTCATAGCCTTAGCAGCATCTTTGCCGCGAAGAGCTATAGCATCACGGAGGGTTTCTGCAGATACTGGAATATCTATTGGCTCGCCATTTTCATCAGCGGCGGGGATAGAAGCTTTACCTAACTCTGGACCACTTCCATCCATAGCTTCTTTCAATTTGGTTTCTAGTAAAGAGTTAGGAGCTCTTCTATTTGAAATTGCTGCAAGCTCTAAAGCATTAAGACGATCTTCAGCTGTAGACTCGCCCGGCTTGTACATACCTTCTGGTACATCGAAGTCATCAATCTTAGGGATTGCACTTGAGTAATCATAATTTGGATCATTGACAATCTTGTCAAACTCTTCATCTGTAAGACCCTTAAGAGCTGGAATCTTTCTAAGCTCTTCATCTGAAAGATCTCTTACAAGACCTTCTGAAGTATCTGCAATATCCTCTGCAACTTCATCAGGAATAGGTGTAGGTTCAACCTTTTCTGGTTCTTCTTTAACTACTTCATCAAATTTCTCTTCAAGATCTGCTGGTTTTGCAGCATCCTCTGCTTTACGGCCTTCACGAAAAGCCGTTAGATCATTTTGGTTTTTAGTATTTCCTGCAATTGTGTCATAAGCCTTAGCAAGAGACATCTCAGCATCTTCGCCCTTTTCTCTAAGAGCTGCTGCAATTGCCTCTGATGAAACATCTTCTGTATCTCCATTTGGAAGATCTAATGGAGCAAAACCTGTAGCTCTATCAGTTGCGCTTACTGGCTCTACAGAACGAAGAAGAGCTTCTTCTAATTTTGGAGTATCAATTTGAGAAAGAGATTGTGGGTCATCAAATTCAAACTCTGGTGTGTATTCTTCATTTGGATTAAATTCATATGCACGCTCTGGAACTGTGTAAGGAAATACAGGAGCTGTTTCGACTTTATCTTTTTTACGCTTCTTGCCATCAAAAATTTTATTAGCTTGCTCTATGAGTGGAATCGTGTCGTCTGCATCGCCTTCTTTCTTTGGCTCTGGACGAGTGTAATCACGACCCTCTTCTTCATCAAGATCTGGTTCATCGGCCATGATCTCTTCGTTAACATCTTTCCAACTCTGAGCAAATGCAAAGGCAGTTTTCTTACCGCGTCTAGAAACTGCAAACACTGGCTCATCTGGGTTCCAGAACTGACGACCTGTATCTGCATCTATCTCTCCAGCTTTAATTTGCTTTGGAGCTGGCTTATCTAGCTCTGCTGCACGCTTGTTTGATTCATCAAGCATGACCAATGCATCTTTAGGAGTATCAAACTTAATAATGTCATATTTGTCATCTGTAAACTTTTTACCTTTACCTCTGTAATCATCTTCTTTACGATAGATACTAGGAGCTTCTAGCTCTGTAAGTTTAGATTCTGGAATTACTGGAGCGTTTCCAGGATTTGCATCTACTTGAGAATAACCGTCTACAGAGTCTGGGTCTTTAAGAATAGCTTTTAAGCCTTCACCAGTCTTTACTGGAACAGAAAAAACTTTACCTTTTCCAACTTCAATATCAACAAGTTGTGGTTCAAACATATTCTGATTAAGAACAGTTCCAGAATGGCTTCTTGTTGTTCCATCATTTCTACGGACATAAGATCTAAAACCATCTGTGGCACGATCACCGAGTGACCTACCCATGTTGATCCAACGCTCAAAGCGGTCAGAAAGTTGAATAGCTTCACGAGCACGACGAGCAGCAGCAGAGTTTTTACCTGCAAATGGATTTGCAGCAGCTGTAAGAACTTCAATAGGTAGTTCTGATGCTGGAAGATTCTCTAGACGAGTAAGAGCGTATTTGTACTCTGCAGAATCTGTTGGAGCAGCCATTGCAGATGCAACAAGTGACTTTACAGTGTCATCTTTAATTCTTGGGTCATCAAGATACCAACGAATTTTTGCTTGAACTAGTGCAGATGCTGATAGCGCATTAATTTTGGTTGATCTTGGATGAGAGATTGGAAGAAGATCAGTATGGTCTGCTAGTAGACCAACAACTTTGTTATATTTAGCAAGTGCGATGTATGTTGAAAGGTCTGTAATAGCTTTGTGCTTGCGAATCGAGAACGGAAGACCTCTAGATTGGCTAAGAGAGCGTGAAATTACTTTGTAAGCAGCTTTACGATTAACTCTACGAGACCCTGTAGAGAATTCATTAGCCTTATCTACAAGTTCAATTACTTCACGACGAATAAGTCGAGCTTGCTCACGAGTAGATAATACTCTTTGATTAAAAATCATCTTATTCTTCCTCGTCAGTAGGAAGTAGGTCTGCATCTAGGCTTTCTTCACCTAGAGATGCTAGAAGAGCTGCTCTCTTGAATGGATCCTCTCCATTGCGGACTGCACGAAGCCAAGAAGCACGAATTGCATGCTCTGCTTCATATCCTAAGTTTGAATACTCTGTTAAAGCAAGAATTGCATCTTCAGGATTTGGATAATCCTCAGCATTTCCAATATTTGCTTCTAATTCTTGCTGGTAGCTCCATTGCTCTGCGAGTTCTGCAAGCTCTCGTTCGGATTGGATGTTGTTTCCGAGCTTCTCACCTTCGAGAACTCCAACATCAACGACGCCATCTGGAATAACCGCGAAACGACACTTACCTTCGTCTTCGACTTCCATGTCAATGATTCGGCATTGGCCGTTACCCATGTATAGAACACAGCTAGAGCACTTGACTCCGATTCCTTTGACATCATTTTCTGCTGGTGGTGTATATCCTGCCCAGATTCCTGTGGCATCTTCATTGAATTTTCCATATTTGTCTGCAATCTCGATCAGCGCTTCTGCTAGATCGCTTTCTTCTGGAACTAAGCCAGCTGCAGCGGTTATAGAGTTCGATTTCTTTGTCGAACGAGGATGTCCTGATGGAAGTAGATCGTTATCAGTTACATATGCTGAGTTTGATGGCTTTCCAGACTTAAGAAGACGCAAGAATGCATTAACTCTACCCATTGCCCATTGATTGCGAGTCATTCCTGGTCTATGTGACACAGAATAAGCTCCTGCACCACGGCGATATACAGCTTTAAGCATTCCTAGAGATGCACGACGGCCTTTAGAGGCTTTTTCATTATGCTTTGCCACTTTTTCACGAAGAGACTTCTCTACAGATGCTGAAAAATTAATTTTACGAGATCCAGATGCTGAACCCTTTTTGTTTTTGCTTGATCCCTTAATGCGATCTTTCTTTGGAGCAGGTGTTTGGGAAATTGTTCGCTTTTTCTTCGCAGCTGCTGTTACAGGACCACCAGCAACCCAAGCGCGGCAAGTCCGAGCACTAGCGCACTTAAAATCAAACGCTTCGCAGTATCCGAGGTCGCCAGCTGCTTGAATAGAATCATATTCATCGTTTTGTTCTCCTGTCAGTCCTGTTGCAATGCAATCAAGCATCTGTGGTGTTTGAATAAAGACAGCGCAGTTGCCGCAAACTTGTTTCTTTGCAGTTTCTGTATCCACTTTCCACTCATCTGCAATTGCTGACCAATACTCTTCGTTTGGTTCTGCAGGGTTAAGTGGTCCATACATTGCTGTATCGATTGCATTCTTGCGATTATCAAGATTAAGAGCGATGTCCTGCGTTGCTGGAGGACAAGTTTCTTCAGCCATTTACTGCTGAGCCTCCTCTGCTGGTGCTTCTGCAGCTATACCTGCTGCCTCAGCTCCTTGAGCTGCTTGCTGAAGTGCTTGTTCTACCTCTGGAGGTAGTGGAGCAACGGAAGCTGCTTGCTGTGCACCACGAATCTGATTAATTACATCAGGTGCGATAGCTCCAAGCATTGCCTCTGTAAATTCTGGAGTGATTGCGCCCTTCTCTTGTAGAAGTCGTACTGCAACTTCTGTAGGAGTTGGTGCATCTTGATCTGAGAAGCCATGAGCACGACGCCATGAGTCTGCAGAGACAGCCATGCGGTCATAACCAGCGTCTGCATCTGCTGCACGGTCATTGCGAGTTGCAATTGCTGATGGGTCATACCAAACAACAATCTTGTTAACTTGTGACTCTTCAAAACCTGTTGCAAGAAGGTATGGGCGAAGATAAACAACAGTTAGCGCATCTGCAATAAGCAACATAAGTGGTTCGATGTGTGCTTTGTATAAAGATTCATCAATTTGAAGAGCGTTCGAGTACTTGACATTAGCAAGACCAGTAACCACATCCTTTGGAACATCAAGTCCCTGAAGGATTCTTTCTAGTACACGGTCTGCACGCTGAGCTAATGCAGGATCGAACGAACGCTCAAACTTAAATTGCTTGATTTTGTCACCAAGCTCTGCTGGACCACGAATAATCAATGGGACAACTGCTGATGCTGACTCTTCATCTCTGATTGGAGTCGTCATCGCATCCATTAATTGTTCTTCGAATTCGTCCTCTGCTTCTTCAGCAGTAAACCCTGCGCCGATACCATCTTCAGAATCGTAGGGGTAGTCTGGATCGCCTTGCGACGCAACCGAAAGACCATCTGGAAGATAAAGAGCACCAGCATTGAGGCGAGAGCGAGCAGTAGCACGGAATGTCCTATTCAGTAGAAGTAGTTCGGCGCAAAGATCAAGCAAACCTCTTAGCGATGAATCTGCTTCATCCGAAAATCTTGGATGTGAACGCCAGATGCGTCCAATAAATGCATTCTTACCTAATTTTGTATTTGCAGTTGCGCCTTGTGAAGATGTTGATTGTTCACGACGGCCAATAACATTAAATCCGCCACGAACATCTGCAGTTACTTCATCAACAGAGCGAATGTCCCAAGACTCAGGAAGGTTAGCTCCTGGACGAGCTGGCATTTGAACCAAGTAGCATTCTCCTGCAACAGCCAAATTGAGTGCTGCATCTTTAAGAAGTCCTGCTTGTCCACCATATGCTGAGTTTAGCCTACCGAGAGCACGCTCAGCTGCATTAGCAAGTCTTTGATCAACAATGCTTGAATTTCTTACAGATGTTGGTTGCTCTGATGGATCATCAATTGCAGCTGCGTAAATACGAATGCGTGAAACAACAGATGCAACTAAATTAAAAGCGTATTTGATTTCGCCAATTGCGTCGTAATACTCCCAAGCCTCTGCTTGCCATGCGCTAGAACCAGCAGCACGACGAATTCTAAATTGCTCGAACTCTCCCTTGTCATTAATTTTAATTTGAGCTGCTGCAGCTGTAAGAGATCTAGGTGCAGAGTAAGGGACAGCTTTTGCATTGTTACTAAAGACAGAAATTATTGAAGATGTAGTTGCTGGGGCTTGAACTATTTGTGTAGAACGAGAAAAAGTTGATTTAGTTCTTTTGCGTGAAGACTTTGGAGGTTGAGGAGATGACTGTTCAGGATTATCGTTTGTAAAGATACCCATTAGAACTCCTTGTCATCTTCAACGGAATATGAAGTCTTACTTATCTTCATACGCAGTCAGTAAACCAGCTACAGCTGATACAGCATAAATTATAGCAATGATAGAGATTACTGATGGAATGATTATGAAGCCTCCAACAAAGGCTGCTGCGATCCAAAAGCTAAAACACCACTCGCAGGTGGATAGGTAGCCAATGTAGGTAGACTCTGGTGGAAACTTTTTCCAAAAGGCATTACGGAGAGAGGTAGTGATCATGTCTCTGGTGAAGAGACGAGTCACTCGGTAGCTTGCTAGACCTAAAATTACAAATTGTAAAAGTGTTATATCTATCATTCTTCGGGATCCTGACTCGAGTAGACAGAACTATTCTGCCCATAAGGGTTCCAACCTCGTAGACGCGACCCGCATCCACAGCTGGCATCTTTCTTGAAGGCTACAACCTTGCCAGATTCGGTAAGGACGGCATGATGGTTGTAGTCAGTATGTTTGTGCAGGTATTTTTCTCTAAAAACTAGTTTAGGGCCTTCTGGAGTGTCCTGTGCTATCAAAATGTTATCTCCTAGGAGCACAACTCGGACTCGATCAACCTTGCGAGTGCCTTCAGGGCATGGGCCTGGAATTACTAGCTCGTCTAGGCCAATGGAGTTAGGTGGAGCAAGCCAAACAACTGCTGGAAAGACATCCGAAACTGCTCTCAATCTAGATTTCCCCTTCTACAAACTCTTCTGGAACATAAAAATCAATCCAACCTAGTGTAACTGTTGCTAGAGGTAGAACCAAAAGCACTGGAGCATTCCTAGAGGTCTTATCGATCTCTGTAAAGAACTCGTCAGAGCTTCTAACCTGCTTAGCTGCTTTGAAAGCATTACTTTGAATAAGACTTTTGAGAGGAAAGGCCATTGGATAGCGTGAGTGAGGGCTGGTCATGGTCTCAAGTTGGCGAGACTGAGGACGCTTGGTCTTCTTAGGGTTCTTCCAAACGATTACAGCAAGGTCATTCTCGCTATAAGTGCCATTCTTTGTCTTATAGCTTCTGATCATTGACTCAAACGCCTTGCCATAGCACGATAGGTAACTCCTGCAGCCTCTGCTATAGCGGCTGTAGGGACTCCACGAGCCCGTAACTGCTGAGCTAGGTAGGTCAACTCTTGATTGGCTTGAGCTAAAGGACTGTCAGGGCGTGTTTTAGCTCTGTAGCGCTTGGAAAGGGCAGATAACTCCCTCAGACGGGGTCTTATTTCGGGAGGGACGCCCGGAGAAATGGATCTAAGGCGAGGAGCATTCTTGGTAGGCACAGAAGTGGTTAAGGACTTAGGTGCAGGAGATGGGATAGGACGAGAGAGCTTGAGATCCTGTGCTCGCTTAACCCAAAAGTGGATGGTGGTCTTGGGGCGAGGGGGAGAAAAAGACGCTCCAATAATTGCCAAGGACCAACCAGCTTTCCACAAAGCACGAAGGCGAGATTCCATCTCAACTCGTGTGAGGGTAGAGAGGTAGTGCATCTCGTCTACGGGAAGTTTGAGCTGCTTGTCCATAAAGCAATTGTACGGGAGTATAAAGAAGGTGAATTTAAAGAAGGACCCTTAATCTTGTACGATGCAAGCAAAAATATGAACCTTTCCATATTTTGCTTTTGACCCCGGAGAAGGGTACGGTATGTTTTCGCACTTTTCAAAATCGTTCCGGGGCTTTTTTCCTAAAAAATATAATGCTTTTTTACCCCCCATTTTTGCTCTAAAAATAAATAAAAAATCTTCAAGAAAGTAAGCAATGTTTTCAAAGATCGTTTTTATTTTTGCTCTAAAAAATATAAAAAAGATATTTATTTTTATAACAAAAATATATAAGGCTTTTATAAAAAATATTTATAAATACAAAAAACTTATACAAAAACAACTTACTCATGAGTAACTTAGACTTCTAAAAAAGGTTATGAAACTAACTTGTTACTTCCAAGTAAGTTACTCAAAGCTTTAGCCTAGTAACTTACAAGCCAAGCCTAGAAAAATCTAGGACAAGCATGCAAGGTCATAACTAGACACACCTACAAAAAATCTACGACACGACTTGCAAAAGTGCAGACAAGTATTATATGCTTCTCTTGTTGGTCAAACGATCAACTAACTAACTAGGGAGAAAACAAATGATTTCATATGGAGTTCATATAGTCGCAGGGGGGTTTCCTCATAACTTCCATGTTGACACAACCGCAAGTGTCAAAGAACTAATCGAAGGTTCAACAAACATCACCGCACTAATAGTTCATGAAGAGTTTCTAAGTTCATACCGCAAACTCTCTGATACTGAAATCCTTCATAGGATTTTTCTTGATAACACCGCAAGAACTTTAGAAGAGAAAGCATTACCAAGAATCTTGCAACCTATTGCCTAACTCCCAACGGCAAAGAACTGACCCCCTAGAAATAGGGGGTTTTTTCTTTTCTAAGACACGGCATATTTGGACTTGCAAAGTTGCAGGGAAGTAGGTTACTATTTTCCTAGCGGTAAACAAACAACAAACAACCGCACTAGGGAGAAATCAAATGGACATAGTAGTAACAATCAACGAACAAGAACTTTGGGAAGCGGTGTTCGGTTCTGCTTTTGAAACTTTCGGAACTCATTGGAACGAAATCGAATATCTAGAAGGCGACTGGGATAAGATCGGCAAAGTTCGTTTAGTTGCTATTGACGAAGTTACTGAAGAAAAGACTGAAAAGATTATTGGAATTGAAGAACTCGGCAAGGCTCTTCCTATTGCTAATAACCAAGTAAGCATGGACTTATTCAACTTCGACCAATACGATGCTATTTGCGGTGATGCAGTTCTTCAAGTTGCGGTGCTAGGTGAGGTTGTATACGGGTAAAGCTTCAAAAACAAAAAGCCCCCCACCGCAAGGTAGGGGGTTTTTTGTTGCAATGCTTTAGTGCTTGACACCTACATTAGTGCCAGCAAATAAATGTGCCAAGACTTCTTCATCAAAAGCGCCATTCTCTAAAAGACCTTTTGATTTTCTGTAAGCGTTTATCGCTTCTACTGCTCCACTTCCCAAACGACCAAACTTGTCGTTCATGCAAGTATCGAAGCCAAGTTCAACTAAACGGAGTTGAACTGTCTTTACACTTTCGGAGTTACCTTCATAAGCACCAACCTTCAAAGCAGACATGAAAACGATCTTGTCGCCTTCGGTGTTCAACTTCGGGGCTTTGCTTTCTTTCTTTGGCTCTTCCTTCTTTGGCTCTTCCTTCACCATAACTACTGGCTCTGCAACTGGGGCAGGGCTAGCAACTACTGGCTCTAGTGAACCAAGCATAGGTTTCAACTCTTCTTGCTCGCTCATTACTTTACCTCTCCGGGAAACTTAGCCAGCCATTCTTTGAACTTAGCGAAGTGCTTTCCACTAGTACTAGTATAAGCGTCTTTGCCTATATGCCATGAGCTCCAGTTCTCTCCACCATTGCTCATATGGAAAGCAATCTCCACATTAGTCACGGGGTTGAATAGGTCGGCATTATGGTCTAGGTCAAACTTCTCTCTTCGGTCTTCTCCCAAAGTATTTATCATGTTGATTTGGAAGATTCCGTATGAGTTGTCTCCAGTTAGTTTATTGCCATTGAAAGCCAAAGGTCTGCCATTACTTTCTTTCTTGGCGATAGCCCATGCTTCCTTCAGTTCTTGACCTGTAAAGCCAACAACCTGCAAAAGTTCTACCAACTCTTTATCGGTAAGACTTGTCTTGTTTTCAAAGTAAGAAAGTGGACGAAGCTTTGGCTTCTTCTCGACTTCCTTCTTTTCTCCTGCGAGCGCCTGAAGCGCTGATATGTTTCTAGTTGCCACTTGCTCTGTTGCGACAACCTCTTGTTCTTTCTCTACTGCTAAAGCAACCGCACCTGAACTGAACACTATCATCATAGATATGATAGCCAGCAGGTTCTCCGCTTTTTGCTTTGGAGAATAGTTCATTCGGTTTTTCCTTTGTTAGGGTACAGGGACAAGGTTGCTGACTTAGCCAACCTACGACCATCGCCTCTTGGGGATAGCCTTACTTCAAGTGTCTAATTCGTATATCTCCTTGTGTCACTTGGGTCTTACTTGATTACAACCTTAGCATAAATGCAGGGAAGTCCAGTAGTCAAGTCGCCCTAAGCGTGTGTCTGAAAAAATTTTTTACGCACAAAATCATGGATTCTTAGGCTAAACGCTCAAAAACCTAAAATGCCTCAAAAAAGTTGCAGAGAAGTGGCTTTTACCCCACTTCTCTATAATGCAACCTCTAGCGTCTTTCTCTTGAAGAAAGTAGGGCTGATGTCACGGCACACAACCCAAAGCCAGTCGTATAGACCAAGTCTCCATAAACGGCAGAGACTATGGTTGCTAGACCCATGACTAGGGCTATCACCGCAGTCCAAACTATGTTTTCTAGTTTCATCTTTTCTTCGTTACCTTCTTTCCACCTCTAGGGTCTGTTCGACCCTTGACCCTTGTTGAGGGGTCTCTTGTTATTGCACCATTGAGATTTATTGCCTTTCTTGCAGTTCGGTAAGAAACCCCAAGTTCTTCGGCAACTGTCTCAATAGCCAATCCTTCTTGATAAAGCTTGATAGCCTCATCTGCAATCTTCGCAACCTTCACGACCTAAGCCCTTGCCTTTCTCTTGTTTTTGTCTAGTTCTGCTTCCAGTTCGATAATGCGTCTGTTCTTTATCCTAATCACTCGCTCTAGTTCCATTGTTCGGCGCAGTCCTACAACCATTACGAAAATGGATCCAGCGAGCGCAATCGTGGTTCCAATAATCATTCCAGTATCAAAGTACATTTTTTACCCCCCTTCTATATATGCTCATCGTCTAATGCTTCTTGGGTCTACTTGTTTTGTTCCTTGGCAAAATCCACACTCTTGATAATGCGAGCGCCCTAACGCACCTGCAAGCGCACTTTCGGGAACCGCACACGACCTCATCAAAAGGCAAGCGAACTCGGCGTCACTTAGCCCTGCTTGAGGGTCTAATACTTCTTCACTCATGCTTCCACTTCCCTCTGAACTGAATTGACTGTCTCTTCGGGCTTTACTCCCAAGTCCACCATTTTTCGCATGACTTCTGCGTCTCCCTTATTTCCAACAATACGACCCTGACTCTTCCAAGTGAAAGGGGTTGTCTGCCCAACTGGCATGACGAATAAGTGATACTGATTAGCGGTATCAACTAGATATTCTTCTGGTGGAAAAATTTCTAGCCCTTCTCTATCGCTTCCAGCCAGCTCATTTTTGATACGCTGAAAGTGTCGCCAATCTCTAATGGCTTTTCTGTCGATATGTCTAATGCTCAAGTGAATAGCCCCTTCATGAGTTCCCTGAAGATACTTTCTAATCACTACATAAAATCTGTTCTGCCACATTGTTTCATGTTCGCCAAGTTCTCCACCAATAGCCTCGACTTCTACAAACGGCGTCCATGTCGGCGCAGTAGTTCCCTTTTTCTTGCTCATACCAAGACCCCCTCTAGTCCTTCGTCATTTCCAAAATCACTAGCATTTACCAAGTCCAACCAATAGACGAACATCTCCATAAGAACTTCATCTACCTTTACTTCTGTTTTTACCCCTCTTCTATATATAGACATGGGGTAAAACTCTTCGTCATACTCATACCCATAAACTCGGTATGCCTCTAACAACTCTTTTTCTAGTAAATCGTTTTTCATGGGTATAACAACTCCTTACAAAAGTTAGACATCTGCTCGACCTCGACTCGACACTCGGCAGGTGTTGTCGCATAGTTAGCAAGACCAAACGCCACAAGGAAGGCGAGCGCAATAGCCCAACCAATAACCAAGCGACCTCTGCGTGTAAGGCGTGAGTTAGTCTTTCGCTCTACCCAAGTAAATACTGCTTCCATTTGTTTTCCCTTTCCCTAGTGAGATAACTCTATCTTACTTCCCTGCTTTTTTCTACTTCCCTGATTTCTCGGCGTGTTGTTTCGCTAGTGCGAGCAACTGCTCAAGACTTCTAAAGTCGCCACCACCTACAAACTCGGAGCGTGTATCAACTCGGCGAGCAATACGCTTCTTAGGGCGTGCCTTGCCAGCGTGCTTGATATGTCCAAGCGTTCCAAGTATTGCGCTATCGGGTAAGAACTTCATACCTGAATAATAATCTACTTCCCTGACTTTTTCAAGTCTGAACCAAAAGTTTTCATTTCCGGGTCCAGGACCTCTGAAAATTTATCAACGCTTCTTGCGGTATAGATAAGGGGGGTAAAAAATAAAGGGGGCTTTCGCCCCCCTTATCTTTTAGAACCTTACGATACTGAAACCCACTTCACGGCAGTTCGTAGCAAGTTGTCGTAATCGCTCGACATACTTTCATCAAGATAGGCGTTTATTTCTTCTTGAGAAACTCCTGCCTTCTTCATAGCGTTAGAAACACGACCCATAATCGCTACTGCGTTTCCATCTTCGCCAGTAAGTTGCACTTCAATATCTGGATACTTCGGTGCGTCTATCCCTGCAAAACTTTTTCCCATTTGGTTCCCTCCTTTCCCTAGTGAGATAACTCTAAACGACTTACCTGACTTTTACAACACACCACGCTAAATATTTATTTCGGCGTGTTTCTAGGATAGACTTATACCAAGCCAAGAGAAAGGGAACTCAAGTGGCAAGAACAAAGCAAGTAATGATTTGGATAAACTGCTATCTATGCGGAGAAAAGTTTTCTATTCGCTCAAGAGATTATGTAAGAAACCTACTCTGCCCTGACTGCCCTAAGCGATAAATAGAAAGGGGGTAAAACCCCTATTCGGCGTACTGGGTCTGTAAATAGATAGGTTCGCCTGACTGCTTATCAAACTTACAAGATACGGCGAGCGCTAACTTCAAACTACTTCTAGCATTTGTAAGAGTTCTTTTCTTTCCATCTGCGAGCGCATTGAGCGCACCTAAAGCATACGGCGCACCTGAACCAACGGCATACACTCCCATTTCATCATGACACCAAGAATAGTCCTCGCCTATTTCATAGATAGTTCCATTGACCAAAACCATTATTTGAGAATCTTGCTCACCATCTTTTGAATAAGAGTTTTCCTCAAAACACTTTTTTAGATCCGGGATAAAGTGTGTAGTCATAAACTTATCTAACTTCACGCCTCTTGTTGAAGGACTACAAATCGGTGGCTTGAATACATGAGCCAAAATATTTATTGCTCTCATATCCCCGGCCGCACCTAAAAGATATGAACCATTCTTTATTATTTTTCCATTATCTTTTGGCAAGGTATAAGCCCGGCCATCTTCTTCACAAACCCTAGACTCATAGCCAACAACAGCCCAACCTTCACCTTGTATTGCAGCTATTGTGGTCACTTCTTTTTCCTTACAAGTTAGTAGTTAGGGTCGTTCCACAGCTCATCACGCAAAGCGTATTCGTATCTTTCTCCTGAATAAGAGTTTCTCTTACCTATGTCTTCACTTTCTATCAAAGTGTCTAACGAAAGAACGGCGGTGCACTCTGGCTCTTCAAACATGATTACAAGTTTTGTGTCTCCATCTGCAGGGTCATCAACAATTGCAACCATGAACGGCGCACCACCACCATTTGGGTGATAATACTTTTGAACGATTTCCATGACTTCAAGAATAACCGCACCGGGCTTCCCTGATTTTTACCCCTCTTCTATATATCGCTGAAAAAGAAAAACCCCGCCTTTCGACGGGGCTTCCTTCGGTGCGACTATGCGTCGCCCCATAATTCTTCTAAAGTGTCGGGTTCGTGTGGGTCGCCTATCTCTTCTTGCTCCTTGCTAAAAGTCCAAGTATGACCGCACTCGCACTTCACATCTGACTCAACATTTCCCCAATCGTCGGTGCTGAAATCTTCTTCCCAAGCCTTACCGCACTCTTCGCACTCTACTTCCAAAGTAATATCAACGGAGTCAATACCTGACCCTTTCATACTTCCTTCTGGATAATACCCACTCATTTGTTTCTCCCTTGTTCGGTGGTATTAGACTCGGTAGGGCGTCGCATTGTTTCTGCCCCCTGCAGGTTTCGAGACTTTCGTTTGACCAACGACTGCCCCCTACCAAGTTACCTAAAGTCTAAACTACTTCCCTGCATTTTGCAAATAAGACACTTCACCCCCGCTAGGGAGGCAGGGGTAAAGTGCGGTGAGTAGGGTGTTCTCACCTCATCGGGGAGCGATAGGAAGGGAATCCTCGCTACTACCCGGTGACTTTATTCTAACACCAACGATAGTCGGTGCAGAAATTTTTACCCCCTACCTGCAAAACAATCGGGACACTCAACCTCACGCATTGAGCCAGCTACTTCGGCACTCATCTTTCCAGCCCCATAGCAAGTCTCGCAGTTAGGGTCTCCCTCATCAAGTACGCCAATATGATTACTAACTGCTTGAACATCCCAACCATAATGCTCTTTCATCAAGCGCCCGGCGGCACGCAAGCAAGCATCTTCATATATCTCGCCATCCTTCACTTCGGATCCAGGAACGGCGACACTCACAATCATTGAAAAATAATCCCCAATAAACATTACATTTTTTACATTCGGTATCTCGTCCATTTTTACCCCTTTTCTATATATGCCAACAATAACACGAAAGCCCCGCCTCTTCGGCAGGGCTTCTCGCGCTCCGTATCCTTTCTAGTCTTCTTCACCCTTGACTAGCGTGAAAAAGAAACTCGCACCTGTCGGCTCATCGTGTGAGTAACGGCGAGCGCTGAAACTCTTTCCTTCCAACCGCACTTCAATTCGAAAGTCACCTCTGATAGTAATTGCTTCTAATGCCTTCTCCAACGGCACTACGGCGCTTCCCTTGCTTCTAGTCCAGCCCATTGCGCTTCCTTCAATCCGCACTAGATTCCAAGATACGCCTACTTCCTTGCGCCATTCATAGAGAGACTGATAAAACATCTCCTTGCTATCGTCCCAACAACCCATACAACCATTAGCGTGCTCTAAGACTCCGCCAGTGCAGTCATCGCATTTTTGTCCAGACTCTCCACCCATATAACCAATACCGCACTTATTGCAGTCAAAGCATTGGCAGTCACTATTTAGCGAGAAAGATACTTTCCCTGCCTGTACTTCTATTGTGCTCATCGTTTTCCTTTCCCTAGTTTTCGACGGCAAGCAAACTCTATCATAGATTATTATTTCCCGGCTAGCTGTCGATGCCTTTCGCCCGGAAAATATTTTCTCTCTTCCTGCCGACGCTTAGCCCTAGCCTTTTTACCCCTCTTCTATATATAGCAAGCGGGTAAAAAAATCCCCCACCTTTCGGCGGGGGACTCTTTTTGATTCTTCTACCTGTTTAGGTATTCGGCATACATTGGGTCTGCAAAGTAAGCCGTTGGAATTATCGCCTTGTTATAGGCGAGCCACTTCTGAACCTGCTCCTCGGTAAGCCCAAGCGTTTCGCCCTCTTCATCTGCGCCACCTGTAATGATTACATTTCCAAGAATAGGATTCGCTACTCCGAAAGTTTCGTTGTAGATAGCCGAAGCCATTAGATTCAAATCGCGACCTTCTGCAATTCCATTTTCGTTGCACCACATATCGGTATCCTCTGCGAGCCGAACGCACTCAATCATTCCTTCTACTGCATTAGATAGAACCTTGTAACTTTCTCCGATAGTGAAAGTAACGACCTCTTTTGCGCCATTTGCCTTGATGATTACTGCTTTTCCTTGTTTCATTTTGTCCCTAGTTTCTCTAGCCACTTTGGGCTAGTGAGTAAAGTTTATTCTAGTTTCCTGACTTTTACAACAACACGCAGAAAGAAAAAATCCCCCACCTTTCGGTGAGGGACTTCTTTTATTTTTCTACTTCCTCAAGAAGTTCGGCGAGTATTTTTTCTAACTCTGGCGCAACTGCGTCCAGCTTTTCCTGTAACTCTTTTCCCACTTGTAGTATCTCCTTTCCCTAGTGAGCAAAGTCTATTCTAGTTTCCTGCATTTCTCAACAACACGCCAAAAAATAATCCCTGAACCCAATTTGGATCCAGGGACTTTTTTACCCCTCTCTTATATATCGGCACTAATCTCCGTAGTATCCGTAGTCCTCGTCCGTTCCGTGTCCTGCGCTCGCAAGTGTGTCGGCATCTGCTTCCACATCACTCATCTCAAAGTATTCTGGAACACCCTCGTCCGTTACTTCGTAACCCGTTCCTTCTGCGTTCATAGTGTTTTCCTGAATAGTCCAATCCGCTTCGTCCCAACGAACCTCGTCCTTCATCACCTTGCCGATTTCATCTATGAACCTCTGCATAACCGCTTCGGCTTCTTCCATACTGCTTGCCTTGATTTCTACTATTGAGATAGATAGGTCTCGCCCCGTTGAGTAATACTTAGACTCGCCGTTCATTAGATAAATCTCCCGTCTTGGTGGTCGAACCAATAACTTTCGTTCCGGGTGCTTGCTGGTGCTTCGCAATCGTGCCCGTATTTTGCTTCCTGTAAATCCGTTTCATTAGTTAGGTCGAATACTCGCCCGCACTCTACGCAACTTGCTTTCACTGTTTTCCCTTTCCCTAGTTCGGTAGTTCTATTCTATAACACTCTCCTGCTCTTTCGCAATAGCGTGCCGTGCCGTTTCTTTTTTACCCCCTTCTTATATATAGCAAGCGGGTAAAAGAAAAACCCCCGCCGTAGCGGGGGCTTCTCTTACTTACGCCGTTTCTTTCTTTTTCCATAACGACTACGCGCTCTACTGTTTCTACTATCGCTAGAGTTATAAGCCGGGTCCTGATGTTTTGTTATTTGTTTTTTTGAGGCTCTTTTCCTTCTCAAGACTTCTAACTCTTGTTCTAACTCTTGTTCCATATACTCTCTTTCCCTAATGAGTTTTTCATTTTATATAACAACCTTTTTTAGAAAATACTTCCCTAATCTTTTTACCCCTCTCCTATATATAGAAAGGGGGTAAAAGCAAAACCCCCCTGCTTTCGCAAGGGGGTTCGCCGACTTGTAGGACTAGGGATACCTACTTCGTCAAGATAACCAAGTAAGGGTTATCGTATGCCACCGAAGCATACACTTCAGGATAAGAAAGTTTTAGTTCTTTCGTATCCACATCTGTTCTTGGTCGTTCTGAAATTGTGATAACTGTTGCGCCTTTTACTGTTCCCTTTTTCGCAACGCCTACCCACTTAGTTTTTTCGCCAACCTTTACTTGCTCATAACCCATAAGTTTGTAAATGTTTTCGGTGGCTTCTTGCTTTGCCTTTTCCAAATCGGAAATGTTTTCACGCAAACGCACTAATTCTGCTACGAGATTTATTGCTTTCTTTGCGTTCTTGTCTAGCGAAATAACTTCGCTAGTTGCTACTACTGTTGTTTCAGTAGTGGTTGTCTTTACTGCCTTACCAGCGACCTTCTTGGTCTTGGTAGTTGTGGTGCTTTTGATAGTGCTAGCCATTGGCTACTTCCTACCTTTCACTTTGTCTTTTCTAGGCTCCTTGCCTAGTGGTATAACTCTATCCTATAAAAAATTATTCCACAACTCCATTTTGGTTCGTGTCGTGGCATACATAGATAAGGGGTAAAAATTAGTAGCCATCAGCGTAAATCTCCTGCTCATCATCATAAAGACCTGTGTAAATAACTACCTGCCCCTCATTGTCGTATTCGTATCCAACCCTGCGAGATAAGTTATCCACAAGGTATTCAGTAGTGATTATCCAGCGTGAAATCCAAAATCCAATTCCACCACCAATAATCATCATCAGTAAAGTAAATCCATTGAAAAACATTTATTTCTCGCTTCCGTATTTTTCTGTTTCTTTTCTAACTTCTTTTGATAAATCAACGAATAGAACTGCGGCATCACTTTGCCAACTAAACTCTCCGTCCTCGTATCTCCAAACTACTTGACCCCACTCCTCGTCCGTTAGATCCGGGGAACCATACATACTCACTATCTCTTTGTCCCAGTAGGCGACAATAAGCTCGTCCTCGCCGTCATACGCCTCTAATTGTTTCACTAACTCTTTCACCTTCACGCCGTTTTTACCCCTCTCTTATATATGGAGAGAGCACGCCGTTAGGCGTGCCCTTCCATTGAGCCGTATGTTGCTTCCCAACATTGTGGGTGGATACCCGTCATCATTTGCTCACGCAAGTCCTTGCCGATTTCAGGATAAGCGTCTTGGATTAGCGCACCGAGTTGTCGGCGCAAAAATCCTTCCATTGGCACTTCTACTTCGCCGTCCTTGCCACAAACAAAACAAGTCGGTGTCTGAACTACATAAGTAGTGTTTCTAACCATTTCTCCGAAAGCCGTCATTTGATTTTTCCCTTCTCTCGCTTCGGTGTTCTAAGTCTATATTATAGATAGGGGTAAAAACAAGTTATCCTTGCTCGTTTCTTTTTTTCGAGTCGGACATAGCACTCACGGCACTCATGAGAACATTTGCTTCCTTGTTGTTTTCCCACCATGCCCAAGTTTTTACAGGTTCGTTTTTTACCCAACCATTAGTTCTTTCGTAGCAACCAGCGCAAATACAAACCATTGTTTCTTTGGAAATCCAGCGTGGTATTAGTTGATTTTCCAAAGAACCTGTGTGCTTACAGATATAGCATTTCTTAGCAAGTAGTTGTTTATTATGAACACGCATACCTCTTTGAGCGAGATAGACCTTATTCGTATCTCGTTTCATAACATTCTGCGCTACAAATGAAACTATGTCTTGGTCTTTTGCTGGTGTGCTTTCCACGACTAACTTTCGGCGAGCCTTTTCAGTATTTTTCTTATTCATCAGCAAATCTCAAATCCACCGCAGTCTGCCAAGAAATCAGCAAACTCACGAATATCGTCAAGGCTAGTAGAGTAGTTTTTGATAAATGGTTCTTTCTTACCAACACCTTCACAAGCATTACAGTAGCCAATACGGCGACCTAACTTTGCACTCTGCTCGGCAGATAACTCTTTCTTATCCATGCCGAACTCTTTTCCTTTAGGGTCTGTGCGAATACCTGTGGCATTACATAAATCGCAATCCTCTAAAGGCATTTCATCTAACTGTCGTTGCCACTCATCAAGGCGTTGCTTTGCCATACCTGTAATCAAATCTTGTTTTAGGCAAAGTGATAACTGCGAACTGTCTTCTGCGCCTAATCCATCTCCATCGTTAGAGTGTCCATGCTGAACCTTGTTCGCATATTGTTCGTGATACAACTCAATGTAATGCCAAAGTGGATGCCAACCCCAAACATTTTGTCTGTAATATTCGCCCACTTCGCTTAGTGGGTTCTTCCCATATACATCCATACCCATTTTAGGTATCCCTTCTCTCTTGGATATATTCTATAAAATCTAAAAATGGAAATCAACTGCTACGACAAACTGTTTTTCTGGGCGTGTCGCAACTCGTTCTCTGAAAGGAACTAGGGTTTCAGAATAAGCCTCTAGGTCAAAGAAGCAACTGTCGTAAGTCCAGTCCCCTGCCAAAACCTTGACCATACATTTCAGGGAGTAAAGGTTCATATCAATATCAAAGATTTCAGGGTTGTAAGTATCAACAAACTGACTAAGTGATTTCCCACCTTCCTCAAAGCGTTGTAAGCACTCTTCCAAACGCTTCTTGCGACCCTCAACAAAATCGTTTAGGTGTTTCTCAAATAGTTCAGGTTCGTTCTTGTAGTTGATTACATCAGGGTGGTTATCACCAAAGATACCTGACCAACGACCACCAATGGCGTGCCAGTCTGACCAATGACCTTCCCAGTCATTTATTTTGCTATCTACTATCTCTACTGCTTCTTGGTGAGTATCTGCCTCTACGAGAAGCAACTGAACTGTGTGCATTTGTGTCCCTTCGTTTTTTACCCCTTGTGTATATATTCTATAACTACTCGTCCCCAAAATCAACAACCACAACGCGCCTTCCCTCAACCTGTGGGATTTGGTTGTTTTCTATTTGGCATAAGTTCGTGAACTGCTCTATCAGATAATCGCAAGCACTATCAAACACTTCATCAGCACCATGACCAACCATATCTAGGTGTTCTCCGTCAGGTGTGTAAATATCAAACCACGGATTATTCTCCCAATAGAAGCGTGGATAGTTCCCTGAACTCACTTCCTCTAAAGCTTTATCTCCGTTTACCTCTGCTGGGAACTCACTACTGCTGGTGTAAATACTTCCCGTTTCCCTGTCCTCAATTCTAGTCGCGCCGTCTTTATGAATTACAACTTCTAAATCGTCAAGCCGAACTGAACAGACCGCGCCGTTCTCCCACCAAATCGGATCTTGGTGGTCTGCATCAGGAACATTTCCGTCATGCCAAACAAACTCTATCTCGTAATCCCCTGCCGTTGGCATTTTTACCCCCTAGTTATATATCTCCGTTTAGCTTCCTCAACAACTCGCCGACCTTATCGGAAGCCTCGTATTCCAAATCCATTTCAACAGGGTCGTCATAGTTGAGTGGTCGCCACTTACCTTCCTCGTGGTCTTTGCCGTCCCACACCACGCCGTTCCTAAACCAAGAACCCAAAGCCTCATCTGCCGACTTCCACTTTTGAGTTTCTGTATCAAAGCAGATGAGGTAGTGGATTTCTGCCATTATGAAATCTCCCTTACATCAAGATTAGCTTTGTGTATCAGGTCGCCGTATTCCTGTCGCACCCACTCGTCTGCCAGCCGTAGAGCCTCTTGCTCGTTATCGGCTTGCCATACAGTTCTAATGTTTGCTGAAACCACTACTTCGTATTTACTCATTTGTATCCCTCTTGTATCCCTTTTTCTCTGAACAACCGAAACAAACAGGCTCTCCATTTATTTCGTTCATACAACCACTATCGTAATTATTAGAACAAACAACGCAATAACATGGGTCGTCCTCAACTTCATGGACTCCCAAACATGAACCGCACTCAACCATTTTTTCCCTTTCGTCATTTGGCTTGAGAGAAGCGTAGCATTTCTAAAATAGAACCTCAAGCATTTGCTCTCAACCAAAAGTTTTCAGTTCCCTATTTCTGGTGCTACCCTGGTCAAAATCACGCTTGCTGACCTGGGCTACCTGAAACCAAATGAAAATCTAAGTTGCCAGCACCCGTCCTATCTCATCTCAAAGTTTTCAGTTCCCGAAGTTAGCATTGTTGCTGGCAAGATTTTTGAGCGTGTTTTTGGCTTGGGTTCCCGGCTGGAGTTGGAAACTGAAAATCTAAGTTCCATATATAGAAGGGGGGTAAAACTCTATCCGTCTATTTTTTACCCCCCTCTTATATACCGAAAGCAGAAACCCCCTACGCAACCACTTGTGTAGGGGGTTCTGTTATCCGTAGCAGGGGGGACACACGAACCTTTTGGGAACGATACCCGACTACGAAACCTTGCCGTTGAGTTATGCGCTCAACCTCTTTCCTGCCGTTGAGAGAACTCTCTCGGCGCACTTTCCGATAGCCAACGCCGAACTTGTTGGGTCAGTTATGCCGACAACGATTTCTGCGTTAGCACCCTCGCAAATATCTTTTGCGTAGTAATCGTGAGAGCCGATAGGCAACCATAGAACTGCTACGCCGTTTTTAGAGCAGGTCTTTATCCATGACTTTGCGCTTTCTGTTTCTTGTGGTGTGTATTGTCCGTCCGACACAACTACGAGAAGTCGTGCGCCCTGTCCATAAATCAAGTGGAGTGCGCCGTCCAAAGCACGAAACGCCTTATCAAACTTTTCAGTTCCGTCAGGGGCAGAATAAACATTTACTTCTTTTAGTCGTTGCCCTCTTTTGAGAGTTGGGAACACATCACTTCCGTAATAAACCATAGCGACATTTCCCTGAACTCGGCGAACTGCCTCACTCATAATCCAAGCAGTAGAAGCCATTGGGTTCATGGCACTTCCCATAGAACCTGAAATATCAACCATTACTCCAACTGTTAGTGGTGGCTCGTCTGTGTGCTTACGAACTTTCTTTGTGAAAGCAGTTGGTTGAGTAAATACGCCTCTTTGCTCTAACGCTTTAGCCTCAATAATCTTTCGTGTGTTTAGTTTTCCGGGGGGAACTACACTTCCCTTTTCTGTAAGACCACGCTCACGATACTTTGCTCTTTCCAAAGCCCTAGCGATTTTTACTGCGCTATTACGCTCTGCGCCATTAGGGGGTCTTTTCTCTGTTAGGCGAGAACGAGTTGCGCTCTCTCCGGGACCTGTTGATTTAGAAAATACTTCCTTAGCGATTTCCTCATTTTTCTTTTGCTCTTTAGAAGTCTGCTCTTTAGCAGTTGCGCTCTCTTTCATATCCTCTGAACGCTTTTGGTCTTGTAAATCTCTTTCATTGGAAATAGGAACTTGCTTTTCCATTTCCCCTAACATCTCTTTCATAATCTCTACGAAAGTAGGGAACTCGCAACCACCTTCGCTTTCACCCATTTCCTCTTTCTTTTCACGAACTAACTTCGCCCACTCTTTTGCTAATGGATAGCAAGCAGAAATATCTGTGTGATTAGAGTGTGCCTGAAACTCTTTGATAATCGCTTCCAACTTATCTACTAACTCTTTACCTAATACTTTTTCTACTTCTGCGATTAGGTCTAGTGCTTCGTCCTCATCAAGCGAACCTGCGATAACTCTTGCGTGGCATAGACCAACTAGCGAACTAGCACTAGCAACGCTGGAAGTTTCTTTTCCAAATACTTCTTTTGCTTCGTCAATAATCAAACCCATAGCACTTGCTCGTAGAAAAACTTTTGCGTCAGGGTGGGTCTTGATACCCCACGCTTCTATGCGACCTTCCTCTAGTAAGACCAAAGCAGAATACTCATCATCTTTGAGAGCCTTACTTGCGCTTGGCATATCCCAAGCAGAAAACTTTGCGTGGTATGCCTCATGGCGAATAGCACCTGTGGCTTTAGCCCACTCGTATTGGTTCGCTCTCTTAGTCAAATCATTGACTTGATTAGGAGTTGTTATTTCCCCAAACGCTTCTTTGCTATTTACTTCCACTTCTGCGAACGCTGGAATATAGCAAGCAGGTGCGCCTTGTCCTGCTTCTTGATTTATTAGCGCAACTAGGTCTGTTCTATCAGACCACTTATTTACTAACTGCGTGATTTCATAACCAACGCCTAGCCACTCGCTAGGTGTTTTCACCTTTGAGTTAGTGGCTTCCTTATGCTTTATATGAGCCATTTTGTTCCCTTTTCTTGTCGTGTGTCCTTACTCTCTAATCGTATCACTTCTATCCTAGAAAGGGAAGGTGGGGGAGAGAGAAGCCCCCACCTTCGCCCATATATTAGAAGGGGGTAAAAAACCCCTTTCTAAATCTTGGCAGGTTTATATTCTGCGCCATACGCCCTAGAGATAACATCAACCACAACATCTCTATCTAGTTCAGGCGCACTTGCTATCAAGTTAGCAATAGCGAACTCTGTTCCGAAAATATCGGAAGTATCTCTGAAACCTATCAACTCACGCATTTGTGGCGACCATGAGATTTCAGCACTATCGCCTTGTGTGCGCTTGTAAAGATTTTGAGCAACGCTCACCATTGTCGCTGGAACACCTAACTTCTTTGCGAGCGCATAATCAGTTGTTAGTTCCACTTGTAGTTGGAAGCGAGAAAGCATGGCTTCGGAAAGTCTAACTCCGGGAGCGTTTGGATTAGTCGCTGAAACTACATAAAAGTTTTCATGGACTTTGATAGTTCCTCTATCAGGGTTCATTGGAATAGTAATACTCTTTCGTCCGTCCATGACGGCATAAACTATTGCCAACGCTTTAGGGTCAATAAGACCTATCTCGTCAATAAAAAATACATAACCATTTTCTACTGCCTCAATAAATCCACCATCTACCCACTCAAACTTTCCACTAGGGGTTTGGATAAACGAACCATAAAAATCATTGGTATCAGTATCACCATTACCTACCAAAGTAATAACTTTGTCGTCATGGAAACTTGCTTCTACCAAAGCAGTTTTTCCTGTTCCGGGAACTCCATAGAAGTAAGCGAACTGTGGCGAACCAACTCCACTAGAAAAGAAGTTGTTAGTTGCTTCTCTTGCTTTTCTTAGAACTGCTGTATCTGTGTGGATACCCCATGAACGAGTGAAATACTTTTGTCCATTAGGACGAACATAGAACTCATCTGCTTCCATATTCGCCACTTCTACACCACTAGGAGTAGGTGCGCTGGTTCGTGCTTTTCTTTCATCACCACTCGCTCTCTCAACGCAACGACCACTTGGCTTTACCTCTGCGCCAAGTCTAAGTCTAACCTCATCATCAACACCCTGAATAAGGCACTCATTTACGATTTTCCAAAAACTTCCACTTATGGAAGTGAGTTTTGATTTAGTTTCCAAATCCATTTTTGCTACCCCCTAGAAGTTTTCAGGAAAGCCAAGTGCTTTCCTGCTTTGGTTGATACGATAAATCACCTTTGTAGGTGTCTTGTTTTCAGCGAGTTCTGATAGGTCGTTCTTGCTGGTTTCTATCAGGATAGGCTCTTTTGTAATCTGCCACTCGTTAGCGACCAAACCTGCGAATACATTTTCTAGGTGTGCTAATCGCTTATCCACATATTCGTTTCGCTTGTCCATATCAAGCAAGGTTTCACCAACCTTAGCCATGTCCTCAACCAACTGAACTGTGTATTGTTGCCAAACTTTCTTTGGCTTGTCTGCGCTGGTAATCCTGCTAAAGATTTTGGCAGGAACTACTTTGCCCTCGTTAGAAAATCCGTCAGGCGTAATAAAAATCTCGGTGCGATAGCCGGGTTTTGCGAACTCGGCATAGACCGAAACACCCTGAATAGGCTTGTCCTTGTCTAGCATTTTCTCTCTTTTCTCTCTGTGTCGTTCATGCGTTCCCTAACGCATAAGACAATTTTTCCACACTCTATTCTATAAATCAAGTTTTTCTTATTTCGTGTCGTGGATATAGAGAAAGGGGGTAAAAAGGTTCTGCCCCTCAACGCTCAAATGACGAGTAAAAGCGTGGGGGGCAGAAAGTTAGATAGTTATTTCGTTCAGGTCAGCAAAGCATTATGCTTCGGAAATAACATTATTAGTTGGCTACATCAACCTCTTTCACAATTTCTGGGATTTCAGGTTCAGCAGGTTTTGTGTCGTGGGGCTTTAGTCCATACTTCTTGAACTCTTTTTTATATTTCTTGTTATCCCGACCCTCTGTAATCCAGTCAGATACAAGGCGAGCAACGAGATACCTATCCTCGTCCTTACACTCACGCACCAGCAGGAAGTCCTCACGAATCCACTGCTCTGTACCTATGACCGTTATCTTGTCGGCGTTCCCATAGTTCCCGTCAATATCAAAATAATGTAGGCGACCCATACTCACTCCGTTTCTCTATCCGTCAAGTCTAGCGTGCTGAGCTGTGCGTCATCTATCCGTTTTCATTTCCGGGAGATCCGATCCAGCTTCCCGTCTTTTCCCTTGCCGTTTGCTTGGGGGCAGGTTTTTACCCCACCCCCTCGCCGTTAGTTTTTACCCCTATGCGCTCGCCGTTTCTTTTTTCTTGCGCTTCTTTTTCTTGGCACGCCGTTCTACTTTTGGTGGGCAGTCGCTATGGAGATACTCAAAGTATTCCTCGCTCTCGCCTTCTTCCTCGTAGGACTGGCATGCGTAGCATTCGTATTCCATTACCTCGTATGCCTTGTGAGTTATTGACCCACCTTCCTCCGATACCAACTCGCCGTTCTCATAAACCTCAACACCCCAGAAGTCCATGCCACCTTCCATATACTTGAACTCTATTCTTACTTCCGGGAAAATCTCGGCAAGCCGTTCTATTACCGGGGTTGGTGGGGACCAAGCCGACTGGAACGAATAACTTACGGCGCCTTCCTCCATGTAGCGATTGACTCCCTCGCCAAATACATCCCACTTAGTTCCCCAACTATTTACATTGTTGTGCCACCAATCATCTTTTCCTTCTGTTGGGAACATTGCGTATTTAGGGTCTAGGTCAGGAGTAGAAGGTTTGATGTTGCCCAAAGCAAAAATGGGTTCATCTACTTTTTCCTCATCAGAGACCAATGGTCGCCCTACGAACTTATCTAATCTTTTGATTGCTTCATCAGGTCCAGATATGGACACTGTGTTGTCGCACCAGTTTGGCATGGCATTCCTTTCGTCATTTGATTGCCATTACAGAGTTTATTATAGAAAAAATAAAAGTCAAGAGTTTGTCTGGTCATGTCCTCTGCTTGTTGAGTTATCAGTTCCCGGTGATTACCTTCAGGGCCCTGGCACAATAAAACATTCTAAGTTCCGGGCTGGGACTCTGGGTCCCTGGCCTTTCTCCTTGGATTTGTTATTTCCCGGACAGCGCTGCCAGAAACTCCTCGCTGTCCTCGAGTTATTATTTCCTGGAGCCTGGATGGCATCCAGGCCCTAGACATCAGACATTGTTATTTCCGGGTTCTGCAGCTGCAGCTTCGTCATCAACGAATCTTGTTTGTCCTCGAGCAACTTCATACAACTCGTTGTACTTCACCATGTTGTAGATATCGTCGACGAAGCACTCCGCTGCGTAGTCCAGCACATCCTCGTCACTTCTCTCATCCGTTGAGTCAGTTCCTTCATACAACAGGTCCTCATCGAACTCAAACTCTATCCGTGTCACAATCTTGCGACCCATTTATATACCCTCCACTTGCGCTCGCCGTTATTGAAAAAACGATGCACCTTGCTGGCTCTCTGGCCAAGCTTAAAGGTGCACCGTTAAGTTATTATTTCCGGGCTCTTCCCGTGCCGCTATTTGCTCAAGCCGTCATTACGACTCGCCGTTTCCAACCCTCGCCTTCCATTCGGAATCCAAATATTTTTCCAAGTTCCTCGGATACGAGCTCGCCGATTTCTGTGAACTCAGAATCTACTTTCCCTTTGACCTGGTCGAAGATGCCGTCTGGTAAATCCGATTCCTCGGTGTAGTCACCGTAAACAAAACAGCGGTCCCCCGCCCATCTCCCGGAAATTACAGTCTCAGGTAAGTCGCCGCCGCCTCGAGCTGGGCTGGTCATTGTTAAAACATAAAGGGCGTCAGCCAAGGTGCCGTTGAATTCACCAAGATGTTCCCATTGCTTGAGCCCCAAGCCGAGTTGGTGGGGTGTAACTACTTCCTTCTTGTCGACATTTACGAGCACATGATATTGACCCATTGATTGATATCCCTTCGTCATTTAAACCTAGCATTCGCTAGTGGAATTTATATTATAGAACTGGGCAATCGATGTCAAGTACTGTCAAGAAAAATTTTTGGCAGCGCTGCAGCTGTGCATGTAACAACGAACATTGTTAGTTCCAGGCTGGATCTTCTGGACCTCCTCGTCAGACTCCAACCAAGTTATCCACAGGCCATACATATGGCAGGTCATCTTGAAGTTCTGGCCAATGGGACCTGTAGTACTCCGGGAACTTACGAAGGAGGTTGCTGCGATGGGACTTATGAAAGTTTTCAGTTCCCAGCCAAGCTGGCAGCTGCAGATCTTCAGACCCGGAAATAATTAATTCAAACCGCGGCAGCATCGAGTCGTTGTACCCTCGTCGAATCCACTCTTCGCAAATAACTTTTCCGTAGACTGCGAGCGCTGGGACATGGTCCCTCCACATCACAGCGGCTGGATGATTCCTCCATCCCTTGGTCTCACCGTTGATTGCTCTGATGAGCTGCCAAGTCTCTACCCGTTGTTTTCCCAATCTCCTGTAGTCGAGTACCTGTGCACTCTGTGCGAAGTCTGCATATGGCAGAAATGTTTGCATGTCGTCACTCCTTCATCCGTTTGTATATATAACCCTCCCATTCCCTCGCCGCTATGTCAATAACCAACCCGTTATATTTTTACCCCTCCCATTCCCTCGCCGCTTTGTTGAAAATTCAACGATCTCCATCTGGCCCGGAAATTACAAGATGTCTTGCCCGCTGCAGCTTACAGCTGTACTGGCCAGTAACTTGCCGTTGTAATTTCCAGGGGACGCCCGTCGGATCCCAGGTCGCTGCCGTTGTTTTATTATTTCCGGGCTTGATGCAAGCACGCCGCCTCCGCCTCTACCGCCACCAAATCACAACCGTGTAATTCCTCCCGGAACTAACAGCACAGCATGCCGCTGTCAGCTGCAGATCTGGATCTGGCATTCAAACATTATTAGTTCCAGGCCCTGGGCCCGTCTTCCTCGTACCGGGGATTTGTCCGATTTGCGAAGAGTGCTTTTCCCGGAAATGAAAATTTAAAAAGCTTGACAGCTGCAGCTGCTGCCGCTGCTACATTGATTTGTTATTTCCAGGCAGAGCTGATCACAACCTGTGTTGGTGATTTTGTTTGGACGCCCAGTGGGAGCAGGTACGACTCGAGTGCGAATTGGGAAGAATCACAAACCGCGAACACCCATGTCATGATCGTCCTTCGCCCGGTATGCAAGGGGATGAATACGAGAACCCCGTGATTCTTTCGAGCGTTGACTCCCACTAGGACAAGATGGCGATTAAAACATACCCGTCATATAAGTGCAAGTAGCGTACAGGGTTAGTTCTAAGTCTGAACGGTTATCCACAGGATCTGCAGCTAGCTGTACCCGGAACTAACAACACCCGTTCCACTATCTGGATCTGAGCTCGAGGGCTGACCGTTATATATAAGCGCTCGCTATCCCTCGCCGCCCGGCTCGCCGATCTTTAAATTGTTTGTTCTGGAGTTTTCATTTCCTGGACTATAGCTGCAGCTGCATTTGCCCGTGCCGTTAGTCGAACATGTTCCTCACGGGACTTAGCTAATATTATATCTTCCTGAAGGCGGGCCGCTAGCTCTTCAAGCTGTTCTAGATTGTTAGTTCCGGGCATCTGGATCCGATCCGTCTTCTCTTGGAGTTACATCTGTTATCTCATAAACCTCTTCGGTTTCCACGCCGTTCTCTGTGGAAATAATAACTTGCTCAACCGCGGCAGCTCGCAATCTATCGAGCCGTTCTTTTAGAATCTCGCCCGCTGGCCGTTCATTCATGTTGATGTCCACGCCGACCTCAATACCACCACGAACACCAGCACGGTCAAGAATCTCTGTAGCCGCTTTGAGTTTGACTGGTTCGGATTGGGCAGTGTCCATTAGTTCCTCAAGGACATCGACTGCGTAGATGGAAATCTGACTTACTTTTTCCCGGGCCCGTTCCACTGAACTTGTTGTCCTGCGAGTGGAGCCGAGATGGAGATTGCAAAGACCTGCGTCTTTGATTCTGCCGCTGTGCCACAACATACAACGAAGGCCATCCGTTTTAATCATTGTGCATCTTCCGGGTAGACCAGCTGGTTGGCGGCGGGAAGAAACGGGGCCTCCAGTTTCCTGCTCTTTTTGCCAGCCTCTCGTAGCACCAAGTACCCAACCCGGAACTATCTTTGCAGCATCGTCATCGAGAAGAAGATCGAGGCCCGTTAAAAAATCTGAGTTGATATTTCCCGGATCTAACAAAAGTTGTTTCTTCTGATTGATGCTGATCATCGCTCTGTCCCGTTGTTGTTCGATGGACCTAGCGGCTATGTGACCAGTTGCGTTCCCAGTTGTGTCATACACATAATCCCATTTGAGCATTGCATGGCGAAGTGCTCGCCGATTTTCTACGGTGTCCTCACAGACACCTCTCTCTACCTCTATGATACCGAGTTCTTCAAGATTGGGCCGTTTGTCATATGGCGTATCGACAAGTGGAAATGTTTTTTCCGGGCTGTCTTCAGCTCCGTCGAAATCTGTTGGCACGATGTCCGTCATTGGAAAACTTTTTTACCCCTCATACATGGGAAGACCCCTAGGGAGTTTTTACCCCCCTAGGGATTCCTATTAAGTTATTATTTCTTCTTTGCTTTGTCAGCTGCTGCTGCCAATTTCTTGCCAGCTTCTTTTGCAACTGCTTCGCCGACACGGCCAAAAGCCGGGTCTTTTTTATTTAACCAACGAAGTGCTGTTGGGATGATGGAAGCCCAGAGAGCGTTGGCTACTAGGAGCCACTCCCCTGAACCGAACTCGAGTGGAGATGCGATTCCGCTGGTCTGGGACACAATCATTACTGCGCCAATAACTTGACCAAGCAGGTTACGCACATACGACTCTAGTGCTGCTTTGTTAATCACGAGTACTCGTTTCTGCAGGGGGTAAAAAACAGTTCCCTGCATTACATATGATTCCATGACTGTTAGGGGGTAAAAAAATTTTTTGATGAGTTGAATGACATCATGACGGTTTAGGACTTTCATAAACAAAATTATGAAAATAAGCGTGAAATAAGGACTTTTTAATGTTGTTTCATTATAGAGAAAGTTGTACGAACTAGGTCAAAAGTATGACCAAAAAAGTGCTTCTGAAATTAGATTTTATTCTTGTCTTGTCTTAGCCAATCGAGATCGACAGGTGTTCCTTCATCTTCCAAAGATTCCATTACGCAATCAAGGACACCATAGAAAGTTGGTCCAGTGCATTCACAGATTATGTCGCCCTCATACCAAAGTGTTGCTTCCCAATGTGAGAACTCTCCATCAAAAGTCTTTTCTTCTACTTCAATTCTTACAGATTTATTTTTCATCGAATTTCTTTTTTGGGTGTTTAGGTTTTCTTTTGTAGTTCTTTTTTGAGTCGACAGGACGAGAAGCAGACGACCTTCGTAGTTCCAAAAGTCGTCTCAGCTCCTCTGCAGTTTTCTTAAATCGAAAATCCATCCGTCTCTTCCTTTTGATACTTCTCACCGTCATAGCCATTGCGTTCAGTTGCTACTTCATTAGTTATTATATCTAAAGCATGGCGTAGTCCCAAGGTATAGAGACTGTTATCTGCTTCTCCATACATCGAGTCCCATTCAGCGATCTTTGCTCTGATTAGGTCAGCTTTACTTTCCTGCATATCTAAAGCAGCCTTTTTCATAGCCAAGTAGATATCCAATTGAGTATCAGTATCGAATTTATTTTGGGCAAGCAAAGTTGCCAAAGTGTTGAAGATAGTTTCTTGAAAGTTTTTATCTAGTTCGCTCATTGAGCCAACCTACACTTCTCGCAGATAAAAGCATCGAAACCATCAGAGCCTTGTGACTTTTTAAGTTCGCCACTTGCTGTAAAGGCTGCTGGCACGATTCGCTCTCCAGCTCCTACGCAACCACAGATTCGGCATTGAGGGTCAAGTAGCCATTCCATTGTGTGACCTTCGACTTTGGCTAGACCTCGAATACCTCTAGTCAAAGCATGAAGTTCTCCATGACCTTCTGTCTTTTTCAAGAAGTACTTTGGGTTAGATACCAGAAGTACTGGTATGACTTTTTTACAGTTGCAGGTCATTGCATTGGGTTGACAGATAAATGGATTATCTGGATTACCAGTTTTTAGAATTGGCGTATATGGCCAAGGAGTGTTTGGGTCTTTGTGTCTGTCGACTGAGTGCCCACAGATACAGATTCTCCTATCAACACTTCTATTATTGCTTTTACTGTTATCTAAGATATCGATCTTTTGAACATCGACACCCATAGCAGCTAAAGCATCTAGGGCTGGATTACTCACTATTCCTCACCTCTACTGTTTCTGAAGCGTTCAACAATTTCTTCAAACTGTTGTTTTGTTTGGAATTGATCATGCATCTGTTCCATCATCTCTTCCATGACAATCTTCTTTCGTCTTACATCACGAGCTTTCATATAAATCATTGCTGTCAAAAAAGCAACAAAACTAGTTAACCCAGTTGTTGCTCCTATCAAAGCCAAGTCAAATATTGTCAGTGTCATTTGTCTCTTCTGTCCTTTCGATCTTTAGTTGATACCCTGCTTCTTTCAAAGCAGTCAAAGCAGCAACAGCATCTTCATATGCAATCTCTGACCACTTCTCAATATCGGTAGGAACCTTGGTAGGAAACCACCGTTTCAATAATCCAAGAGCAGCCGTCTCAATTAGATCAAGCTCAACTGCATCTTCGACTTCTTCATCAGTCATCTCAGTTACTAACTTGAGATTTGGTTTACTTTCCTGCATTATCTAACTCCTCTCGGAATTTTAGAATCAGCAGAATTTCCTTGATGTTCTTGGATTCTTTCTCAACCAACAACCTCAAAGCTTTAATCTCTTCGCCAAGTTTCTTCATCCGAAACTCGACCCTATCTAACTCCTGAGAGATTTCAGCCAATCTTTTGTCACTCATGTCGCTCCTTCTTTGAGAATAATCTATACCCTCGATAATCAATAGTCAAGGGATAGTTTACGCTCATTTTCTCCTAGATTATAGACTATAGATTATAGCTCATATTAGTGACTATAGTTTTTGCCAGGTCCGTAGCGCACGCACACACGCGATATGAAAATATAGATACTAATACAATACATAGTATATAATTTTATAATTATGCGGTTGACCCTCACTGACCATTATTTTCATTTTTCTTGACCGCATCTCATATAATACCCACTTTCCTGCACTTTTTTCTAGACCCCAGATTTTACCCCAAAAATCAAAAAATTCAAAATAGTCACTAATATGGCATAATCGATAATAAAATAATCGAAATAATCCAAGACTAAGGCAGGTAGACAGTTTCCTTATGGTGCTTGACCCTTACCAAAGGATCGACCATAATCTTGAACCCAGCTTTTCTAGCATGGTTACAGAAAGAGTAATCCTCCCCCACATTGCACTCAAAATCCACTTCGTCCCATTTGACCCTATCTATCAGGAACCAAGGTCTAGGCACTTGCTCAAAGACTTCAGGCTTCATAGCCACAAACCCAAATCCGACCCCACCCACCTCGACAGGCTCATCATCTAGCATGAACTCAGCCCTATTGACCTTCTTAGGGCGACCCTTTTCATCCAAACGATTCACAGCCACGGTTCCATCAGGTCCCGTCTGGTAAAGCCCAGAAATAATATTTTCAGATGAGACAAGTAGCTTCAAAAAATCCTCAACCTCCCATTCGATGTCGGAATCGATCCAGAAGATTTTTCCACAGCTGAAGGCCCCGGAACCAATAACATTAGTTGTCCAGTTATGGCTGTAGGTGTCAGTGGCAGTAAGTTCTCGAGCACTTGGCACAAAGCTCGAGTACTTGTTTAGCCATGTATAGGACATACCCCATTCGTCTAACTTGGCGCATGTCTTAACCAGACTTCTGACATATTCAGCTTTTACAGAGTGCCCAGGCGTTGCTATCGCTACATCGTAATGAGGTGTCGTCACCACTCAAGCATACACATCCAGCATAAGATTAGAACATGTCGACACTGGTTGAAGTAACTTGCTCTTGGGAAAAATGTCCAAGTCACGATACTTTTGAACCAGCAAAAGCCCTAACCCTTCATTGGCCAAAAGCAATCGATAAAATACGCTACTTTCATTCAACAGAGTGCTTGGCAGGTTGGGCTTCTTCCTTCCCAAAGGGAATGCTTATTACTGGTGAGGATTCACAAGGAGGCTGGGATGACTAATCCACTACCGTTAGATAGACAAGACGATTGCCCGTTCTGTGGACAACGCAGAACAGAAACTCAAGGCAATAATGGAAAACCTCGTTGCCCAGTTCAAGGGTGTCCCGGACAACATGCTTGAAGAAAAGTCTAACGCTGAGCGTTTAGCAGAGTCTGTAAAAGATTTAGTTCTTCAAGGTTATCAAGTTCAAAAAATCTCTTGCGGAGAATGCGATGAAGATGATGTTTTAGTTATCATTCATCTTTGCAATCCACATAGGTTTACTCACACCTGTACTCCTAAAAATAAAAAGGAATAGTAACAATGTGCGATGACACTGCAGTTCGTTGGAGCAATTATGATACTCATCGTTCACAAATAGAATACGATGTACGAAATAAAATATATTCAGACATTAAAGCTATAGTAGAGACTTCTAAGCTTCAGGGAATTTCAAATCACTTTATTGCTGGACTTGAATGTGCACAAGCACAGGTGCTAGGGTTTAAAACAGAGGAATTAGAACAAAACGACCAAAGCGTGTTGTTCGAAATCTAGTAGAATTCTCTTCTAGGGTATTCCTAGCACACCATTCGCATTTTACTAACGAGGAGTATCTCTATGTCTGTCGCATTCTCATTTAAGCTTTCAGAAGACTTTGTTTCTACTTTTCGCAGTAAACAAGCACCTTTTGGCTATAGAGATGCAGCAGGTAATTCAGTAGGAGAAATTACATTCTTACGCACATACTCTCGTAAAAAAGAAGATGGAACCAAAGAGACTTGGGTAGATGTTTGCGAGCGCGTTATCAATGGTATGTATTCAATTCAAAAAGATCATTGCAAAACTAACCGTTTGCCTTGGAATGATGCTCGAGGTCAAGCATCTGCAAAAGAAGCATTTCAGCGCCTTTTCGAATTGAAGTGGACTCCTCCAGGACGAGGACTTTGGGTTATGGGAACTCCACTAGTTAATGAACAAAAGAATTCAGCAGCACTACAAAACTGCGCTTTCGTTTCAACTCGTGAAATGACAAAGATGGATCCATCTCGTCCATTTGCATTTCTTATGGAAGCATCAATGCTTGGTGTTGGCGTTGGTTTTGATGATCAAGGTGCAGATAAAGATTTCACAATTTACAAGCCAATTGCAAATAACATTAAAACAATTGTTATTGAAGATTCTCGTGAAGGCTGGGTTGAATCAACTGCAGCACTTATTGATTCTTATTTGAAGCCAGAGCAAGCAGAGTTAGATTTTGATTACTCTCTTATTCGTCCAGCAGGTGCACCTATCAGAATTTTTGGTGGAACAGCTGCAGGTCCAGATCCGTTAATCAAACTCCATGATTACATCAGAAAGATTTTTGATGGGAGAGAAAATGAAAAACTCACTCGTGTTGATATTGCTGATATCGGCAATCTTATTGGCGTATGCGTCGTTAGTGGCAATGTTCGTCGTAGCGCTGAACTTCTTATTGGTCGTCTTGATGATGATAAGTTTTTAAATTTAAAAAACCCTGAAGTTTTTCCAGAGCGCAATTCTTATGACCCACAAGCACCCGGTTGGGGTTGGATGTCTAACAACTCTGTCTCAGCTGAGGTAGGTCAAGATTTATCAAAGATTGTTGATGGTATTGCACTCAATGGTGAACCAGGAGTTGTTTGGCTAGACCTATCACGCAAGTATGGTCGCCTTATCGATCCACCTAATAACAAAGACCATCGCATCATGGGTTACAACCCTTGCGCTGAACAATCCCTTGAGTCATATGAAATGTGTACTCTTGTAGAGACTTATCTAAATCGTCACGATTCTTTAGAAGATTTCAAGCGTACTCTCAAGTTTGCTTATCTCTATGCTAAGACTGTAACGCTTCTTCCAACCCACTGGGAAGAGACCAACGCAATCATGCAGCGTAATCGCAGAATTGGAACATCAATCTCTGGTGTTGCAAACTTTGCAGATACCACTGGTCTTCCAATTCTTAAAGAGTGGATGAACCAAGGTTACGCAGTTGTAAAGAGTTACGACACAGTTTATTCAGAGTGGCTAGGTATTCGTGAGTCAATCAAGACCACAACCGTTAAACCTTCTGGAACCGTTTCCATTCTTGCAGGTGAGTCACCAGGAGTTCACTGGACACCAGGTGGAAAGTATTTCAATCGTGCAATTCGTTTCTCGAATGCAGATCCAATGCTTCCACTCTTCAAACTTGCTCAATACAGAATTGAGCCAGCATCAGAGTCTCCAGATACAACTTCAGTTGTTTTCTTCCCAATCAAGTCTGATGCAGAGCGAGCAGAGAAAGATGTAACTATTTTTGAAAAGATGGCGTTAGCAGTAACAGCTCAGCGCTACTGGTCTGACAACTCTGTATCTGTCACAGTTTCATTTGATCCAGAGACAGAGAAGCAGCACATCGGAACTGTTCTACATATGCATGATGGCCAGCTTAAGACTGTATCTTTCCTACCTTCAGGAAACTTTACATATCCTCAGATGCCATACACGCAAATAACTAAGGAAGAGTACGAGGAATATACAATGAAACTATTCCCAATCGACTTCTCTGGAGTCTATGCTGGTCTTGCAGCAGATGCTATTGGCGAAGCCTATTGCACAACAGATGCATGCGAGGTGAAACTAATAAAGGAAAATGCATAATGAAAAAAGAGTTATCTCTTTCCATTATCGCTTTTCTAGTTTTTGCTGGTGGCTTTCATGTTGTTCAAAACAATAATGAGTCATGCGTTAATTTTTATGTTGACTTTGGTTCATTAGATAACTCAACTAAAGTTGAAAAGTGCATTAAAGCATCTGGACCTACAAACGCTTTAGAACTTGTTAAACAAGCTGGTTTTGAAGTAGAAGGTACTCAGAAGTATGGAGATGCTGTTGTCTGCAGAGTTAATAATCTTCCAAGTAAATCTGTAGAGTCTTGCGATGTAATGCCACCAGAGAACGCTTTCTGGGCAGTGATCGTAAAGAAAAACCAACTAGTACCGTTTCTTAATGACTGGGGATGGGCTCAAAAAGGTATAAACGAAACCATTGTTTTACCTGGTGATAGTTTAGGATTAGTCTTTTCTACCAATGGAGATCTACGATGGCCTTAGACACAAAAGAAAAGAGCAGAGTGTCTATTGATATTTTCCTTCAAATAGGGTTAACTCTCTTTACAATGTACATAGCAAACAGAGTCAGCATAGATATCTGGCGATCAATGACAGGACATTAATGGTTCATTTAAGTCGTATCTACACAAAGACGGGCGATGATGGAACGACAGCTCTAGGAGACATGAGCAGAACTTCCAAGAATGATCCAAGACTTGAAGCATTCGCAACTGTCGATGAAGCAAACTCTTATATCGGAGTAGCTCTTTTACATGTAACTAACTTTGAAATTAAGTCTTTGCTTGTATCTATTCAAAATGATTTATTTGATGTTGGAGCTGATCTATGTACTCCAGTTATAGATAACCCAAATATAAAACCACTTCGTATTACACAAGAGCAGATAGATTACTTAGAAACTCAAATAGATTTTTATAATAAAGATTTACCATCTTTACGCTCATTTGTGCTACCTTCTGGCTCTGCAGCTTCGGCTCATCTTCATGTAGCACGAACTATCGTGCGTCGTGCAGAGAGAAGAACTTGGAACGCTATTAATAGTTTTGGAGAAGGAGTGAATGTCTTGACTGCAAAGTATTTAAACAGACTTTCAGATCTTTTATTCGTGCTAGCTCGATACGAGAACAGAGACAAGGGCGACCAGCTTTGGGTTCCAGGAGATGGAAGTGGGCGCTGAAAAAATTCCTAGGTTAGATAGAAGCTATAGCTTAAACCTTGAACCACTTCATGAGTTATGGGAATGGCAATATGAGGGTGCTTGTAGAGATTCTAGTGTTGAAGATTTCTATCTTGAGCATAATCAACGAGGAACTTCAAAGCGTAAGAAAGAACTAGCAGCCGTTGCTATATGCAATACTTGCCCCGTTATTCAGCAATGTAGAGAGCATGCTCTCAAGGTCCCAGAGATCTATGGCGTCTGGGGAGGGTTGACTGAAGAGCAGCGACGCATTATTCTAAAGAGAAGTGGGAGGGCTTGGCATTGATTACTTACGAGTACAGATGCGATACCTGCAACAAACTTATAGAGCTTCAATATTCTTTTGGAGAAGCTCCAAAAACTGCCCCTTGTCCTACCTGCAATAACGAGGCTAGAAAGTTTTTTGGCAAGACATCTATCATCTTTCGTGGCGGAGGATGGGCTGGTAAGGGTAGTATTAGCTAGTTCATATCTCGAGATAAGGAAAACACATGGACATTTACCTAGTGATACTAGTTGTAGGAGCGATTGGAATTGCAATTGCTTACTACGCAATCAAAGAAGACCAACAAAACAAAGAGATTGAAAAGCTTGTCAAGCGAGCAATCGATCGTGATGGAGATGGAGTAATTCTTGAAGGAACTCCATTAGCCAGAAAAGTTGCTAAGCCAGTAAAGAAAAAGGCAGCAGCAAAAAAGAAAACAACTTCAGCCAAAGCTAAACCAAAAGCCAAGGCAAAAAAGGCTCCAGCAAAAAAGAAAGCAGTAGCCAAGAAGAAAAGCAAGTAAAATTTAAACACCTAGGCTCGCTACCTTTGGTGGAAACAGGGGTGTTGAAATACACGCCCCTGTTTCTTATTTGATAGGGTTTCAGAATGACAGAACCGATTCACCGCCCCGACTGGGATCATTACTACATGAACATAGCTCTAGCAGTTTCCTTGCGTGGAGATTGTGTCAGAGCTCAGCATGGAACAGTCATTGTCAAAAATAACAAAATAATTTCTACTGGCTACAACGGAACTCCACCTGGAGATGAACGCTCATGTGGCTCTACTGGTCAATGTCCACGAGCGCTGGATGCAACTTCAGAACACTCTAAAGGTGATTACGACCTCTGCTGGGCAACTCACTCAGAGGCTAATGCAATAATAAGAGCATCTTGGGAAGAACTTAAGGGATCAACAATTTACATTACTGGAACTCCTTGTCCCGGTTGCTCAAAGCTGATAGCGTCTGCAGGAATTGAGAGGATGATTACATATGAAAAAGAAGCGTGAAGAAATAATCATTAGCGAAGAAGTAGATGACCTTGGAACTACATGGCGCAGAGTTCAAGGATCCTCTAATCGTTTTATCGTTTTCTGTGCAGATGTAATCACAATGTTTGGTAGTAAGTTAATTGGCTGGGCAGAACCATACGCAACCTACTACGAAATGATTATTGAAGATGAGGAAGACAAATAATGCCAATTGTTCCTCAACCTAAAAGAAGAAAAATTCTGCAAAACAAAATTGGTTTTGAATGGCAAAGAACTGATGTAGAAGAGCTAGAAGAACCAGTTCAGCTATCAGTCATCACTAAAGCTCCAGAAAAATACATTCTTATTGATATGGAAACTGGACAAGTTTATGTAGGATCTAACATGGTAAATCCTTACCATGAAGGTTACAAGGTTTGGGTCGAACAAAAACTAGAAGGTTCAAAAGAATGAGCCCCGTTGGTCTAGCGGTTATGACGCTTCCCTCTCACGGAAGAAATCGTCGGTTCGAATCCGATACGGGGTACTGCAATGCTTGATACAAATATTATAAATAAAGAAGCTAATTTAGTTCCAGAAAAAACAATTGCAGTTCTTCCTACAGAACATTCAGTTGACTACGATCAAATTTTTAGAGTCGTTGTCCCTTTAAATACTGAGAAACAAAGATCTTGGTTTCCATCATTTGCTTATCGATGTCTTCCTCTTACTATAGGAAATCAACAAGGTTTTTCAATAGTAACAGAATATGATTTTGCATTTAGTTGGAATGGCGATACTAGTACAAAAGGTATTGACTTTGAATTTTTTGAAGATCAAGAATCTTTACTAAAAAAGCTTCCAATTCTTGGTAGTCATTTTGGTGGAGGAATAATTACAGTAAACCTTCCAGTTCATTTTAGAACACCTAAAGGTGTAAATCTTATGACAATAAATCCACCTAATCATATAATTCCTAACATAACAGTTCTTACAGGAGTGGTAGAAGCTGATAATCTAAGAAGAGATTTTAGTTTTAATTTAAAAGTTCAGATCCCCGATTTAAAAATATTTGTTCCTAAAGGAAGTCATTTAGTTTCTTTTATACCAATTCCTAGATATTATTGTGATTCGTTTAGTTTAGTAAATGGGGAAGAGCTTTTTGGTCAAGATTTAGTTCAAAAAGAAATACAACACAATTTAGATTGCAAAGCAAAAAGAACAGAGCTTATAAATAATGGAGAAATGTTTGATAGATCTTATTTAAAAGGACAAGACATATATGGTAATAAGTTTGAGGACCATCAACGATGATTAAAGAACCTTACAGAGATATTCCAGAAAAATACGCTTCAGTAGTTCAATCTTTAATTTCTCCTGAAGATACTTACCATCAAGGTCACGCTCGTAGAATGGCTAGAACTCTTCAGACTTTGGTAGAAAATGAGCCACAAGGAAAGCTTTTAGAAATTGGAACTTCTCATTTAATGCCACTTGCTATTAAAGAACTTGGCCTAGACCTTGAGGTATCCGTTACTGATTTTGACCTTACAAAAGAATATTCAGGAAAGATGGAATGCTTTCTTAACAATAAAACTACTGAGGTAGATGTTTACAGAGTTAACCTTGAAGAAAACCCAATTCCAGTTCCAGATGAAACTTTTGACATAGTTCTTCTCTGCGAAGTCATCGAGCATATGGAAGTTGATCCAATGTTTATGTTAGCTGAGATGAATAGAGTTCTTAAGCATGGTGGAAAACTTATTCTTACAACTCCAAATGTAACAAGCTCAAGAAATATTAGCAAAATACTTTCTGGTATTGAACCATATTTTTATATGCAATATCGTCATGATAGATCTCTCTACAGACACAACTACGAATACAGCGTTCCAACTTTAAAATCCGTGTTAGCAGCTGCAGGTTTTCAAGGAAAGTTTTGGACTGAAGATATCTTTGAAGATGGAATAGTCTCTGTACCACTCCAACTTGAGATGCTTGGATACGAGATGAAGCATGTTGGAGATAACATTTTTGGAGTCACAAAAAAGTTTGAAGGTGTAGTTGATAGATATCCAAAGGAAATCTATGTCGACTAAACTCGAAAGAACCTACCCATCTATCAAACAACTTGGTGGAGAGATTCACAATGTCAGGCGCTTAGCTGATCCAAACATTAAAGAGTGGTCTGCAACTAATCTCTCTATTGGTTTTCATGTTTCTACAGGTTATATGGGAATGTTTCGTTCTGGAAACTACATAATCACAGAGCAAGGCGAATACAAGGTAGTTGTAGAAGGAACTATTAAGAGCAAGATTTATGTATCAGAGCTTGATGAAAAAACTTATAAGTTAACTAATCCAAGGCTTCTTGATGTAAAAAAGATATCTCCTGAAGGAGAGATTCGTCGAGGACTTGAAGATCCAAAGCTTTTCTATCGTGATGGAGCTTGGCATTTCACCGCCATCACAATGGAGAAGGGTCACACAGAAAAAGCTCGTGTAGCCATCTGTAGACTCAACAAAGACCTAACAGCCATCGAATCTTTCGAGAAGCTCCAAGGCATAGATGGAGTTAGACCAGAGAAAAACTGGATGCTTCCTTACGAAAAGAATCCATACTTTGATTTTATTTATGGAACTAACTCAGTTATAAAAGATAATGTTTTAACAACTCACCTCAACGATAACGATCAAATAGCTGGACTTCGAGGCAGTTCTAATCTACATCTACTAAAAGATGGATCATATTTAGCCGTTGTACATCGCATGTGGACTAGGACTATTATGAATCACAACTTGCGTTTTTATGTTCATTATTTTGCACAGTATGACCAAAAAGGAATGATACAAAAGATATCTAAAGGCTTTATATTTGAAAAAATGGGTGTCGAGTTCGCTGCTGGGTTATGTGAACAAGGCAAGAACTTTTTAATCAGCTATGGCTCTAAAGATGTTTCATCTCACATAGCGACACTCCCCAAAGAAACAGTTTTAAAATCACTGCACCCAATAAAGGATTAAAATCTATACATGAGTGAAACAGCCTACGATCTGGACCTCGATACCAGACTTAGTACAGGAGACGGAGATCATGACCGTTTTGCTCACTATGTTGCAAAAAATGACGCAACAAGATCCTATATAGAAGGAACCCCACTTACAGCTTTGTGCGGAAAAGTGTGGGTTCCATCTAGGGATCCTAAGAAGTTTCCTATATGTCCAGAGTGCAAGGAGATACATGATGGAATCTTCGGTTCCGACGACTCCAACTCTTGAACCAGAAAAAGCAATAGGTCCTCATGACCGTTGCGATTCTTGTAGCGCAAAAGCTTTTTATTTAGTTAAGTTTCCTTTTGGAGAACTTTTCTTCTGTCGTCATCATTTCGTTAAGCACGAAGAAGCGCTTCTAGAGAAGGCTTATGATATTTTTGATGACTCAGATTATGTAGACGAGTAATTACTCTTCTACTTCTTCTTTAACTTCAGCAGGTTCTGGAAGCGGGTCAATAGTTGCATGAACTACTTCTCCTTCTTCAGCTTCAGCTACTAAAACAAAAGATCCTTCTCTCCAAACTACTACAGGTGTAATACCTTTAGTGTTTCCTTCAATCATGCATTCATGAGCGTGCATCTTCATTAAAGGCAAAGTTTCTGGGGTATGGTTAAAAGTACAAAACGAACATTTCATTTGATGTCCTCCTCGACTACCATTTTAAAGCCTTCACTACGCTCTAATACTTGATAGCGATAATTA